>Ga0065165_1001365_pt1 | contig 26889 bp, 23 predicted proteins | sample AraplaMF_Cvi_mMF_FD_63813 | JGI IMG/M metagenome (GOLD analysis project Ga0065165, IMG submission 63813) | Arabidopsis root microbial communities from the University of North Carolina, USA - plate scrape MF_Cvi_mMF (version 2) (version 3) | ecosystem: Host-associated > Plants > Roots >... | reverse complement strand
GATGTTCGCTGCCGTCATGTTGCCAGCTGGCGTCCTTGCCCCACAGTTCGGCCATTTTGGTAACGATCCACTCGACCGGACGCGCTCCGTCGTCCAGCGGGCCGAAATTCCAGCCTCCGGCAAAGGCCTGGCCTTCGGTATATAAATGCTGGGCGAGCAGCAGATAGCCCGACAGCGGTTCTAGAACGTGTTGCCATGGCCGGGTCGCGTGCGGGTTACGGACAATTACGGGTTCGCCTTTCTCGAAGGCGCGCAGGATGTCGGGAACCAGCCGGTCTTCCGCCCAGTCGCCGCCGCCAATCACGTTGCCGGCCCGCGCGGAAGCGAGCGCCACTTTGCTCTTCTGGAAAAAGGACTGGCGGTAGGCATTCGTCACCAGCTCGGCGCAGCCTTTACTGCTGCTGTAGGGATCGTGGCCGCCCATGGGTTCATCTTCGCGATAACCCCAGACCCATTCCCGGTTCTCGTAGCATTTATCGGTCGTGACGTTGACCACCGCCCGCACGGTGCCGAGGTGCTGTCTGACCGCTTCCAGCAGATGGACAGTCCCCATGACGTTCGTCGAATATGTCTCTACCGGTTCGCGGTAGGAATAGCGTACGAGGGGTTGTGCCGCCATATGGATCACGATGTCGGGCTTGCAGCGGTCCATCGCCGCCAGCAGGTCCTTGGACTCGCGGATATCGCCGATCGTGCTGACCATGCCTCGTGCTACGCCGGCCTCGGTAAACAGGGAGGGCGTGGTGGGGGCGGCCAGGGCGAAGCCGTGCAGCTCCGCGCCAAGCGCCTGGAGCCAGAGGCTCAGCCAGCTTCCCTTGAAGCCGGTATGCCCGGTCAGGAAAACACGCTTGCCGCGCCAGAAGGCCGGATCTACTTTTGTCATGCTCAGTCCCATTTCTTCCAGGGCGCCTTGCCCTTGGCCCAGAGGTCTTCCAACATCAATTTGTCGCGCAAGGTGTCCATCGGTTGCCAGAACCCATGGTGTTCCCAGGCCATCAGTTCGCCTTCTTCGGCGAGTTTCATGAGCGGCTCCTGCTCCCAGATCGAACTGTCGCCGTCGATGTGCTTGATCACCTTCGGCGACAGGACGAAAAAGCCGCCGTTGATCATGGCGCCGTCGCCTTTGGGCTTTTCCTTGAAACTCTTTACCTGGCGGCCATGGATGTCGAGGGCGCCGAAGCGGCCGGGAGGATAGGTCGCGGTCAGCGTCGCGGCTTTTCCATGGCTGAAATGGAAATCGATGGAGGCGGCAATGTCGATGTCGCCGACCCCATCTCCATAGGTGAAGCAGAACGCTTCCTCGCCCTTCACATGGTCTGCCACGCGCATCAGGCGCCCGCCGGTCATCGATTCGTCACCGGTATCGACGAGCGTCACAGTCCAGGGCTCGGCACGGCGTTCATGCACGTGCATCTGGTTTGATTTCATGTCGAAGGTGACGTCGGACGTATGCAGGAAGTAGTTGGCAAAATACTCCTTGATCACATAGCCCTTGTACCCGCAGCAGATGATGAAATCGTTGATCCCGTGGTAGGAATACATCTTCATGATATGCCATAAGATCGGCTTGCCGCCGATCTCGACCATCGGCTTCGGACGGGTCGACGTTTCTTCGCTCAGCCTGGTGCCGAGTCCACCCGCAAGAATGACTGCTTTCATGAGTGTCCTGTAATTTAACTATCGGAGTCCGACGAACTGACGAAGGCGTCGGAAAAGAAATTCGATTCTTCAAGACCGGCTTGCACGAGCTGGATTTTTGCGTCGCGAATCATGGCGGGCGAGCCGCAGGCATAGACGACGGCGCCAGCCAGCCGCGGTCCCTCGGCCAGCAAGACTTGCTGCACGTGGCCACGGGCGCCGCTCCACTCTTCGCCGGCACGGGAAAGCACCGGCACATAAGCACGCGCGCCGGCGAGGGCCGCACCGTCGAGGTAAAGGTCAGCGGCAGTGCGTCCGCCCCAGTACACGGATACCGAGCGCGCCCGGGCTGCGGCCGGCAGCGTTGCCAGCTCTTCCAGCATGGCCTTGACGGGCGCGATACCGGTGCCGGTGGCAAGGAAGACGAGGTCCTGGTCTGCCGGAGGCCGCAGGAAAAAGCTTCCGTGGGGGCCCCGCAGACGCAGCAGGTCGTTCACTTTTGCCTGTCCGAACCAGTAAGCGCTCATCGCCCCATTGTCGACGGCACGGATGTGCAGTTCGAGTATTTTCCCGCTGAGGTCGGCGGCGGCGAGCGAGTAGCTGCGGCGGATGCCTCCGGGGCCAATCACGTCGATATATTGGCCGGGAAGCGCCGTGAAGTCGGCGCTTGGCGGCAAGCGCAGCTTTACGTGCATGACGTCGGGCGCCAGAAGCTCAAGCGTATGGATGCGGCACGGCAGGGTCTTCGCTTCCGGCAGCTTCACATTGCCCAGATCTTCGACATCGAGCGCTAGGTCGTCCTCGGCGGTACGTACACAGCTGAGAATCCAGCCTTCGGCTTTTTCTTCGGCTGTCAATCCAAGCTCATCATGCAGAGCGGTGCTGGCGCCGCTGCGTACTTTGCATTTGCACGTACTGCAGCGGCCCGTGCGGCAGCTGTACGGCAGGGCGATGCCGCTGGCGGCCGCGGCGTCCAGGATCGACTGTCCGGCGGTCGAGGAAAAAGACCGTCCGCGTGTAGTGGTAATGACTGGCATCCGGACGGTGTCTTATTCGACGCTGACGTTGATATCGTAGCCATGGCGTTTGAGCAGCGCCATGCGGCGTGCCTCGGCCAGGTCATTGGTGACCATTTCGCGGCACATTTCTTGAACGGTGATTTCCGGCACCCAGCCCAGCTTTTCCTTTGCCCTGCTCGGATCGCCAAGCAGGGTGTCCACTTCGGTCGGACGGAAATAGCGGGGATCGATACGCATGATGATCTGCCCCGGTTTGAGCGCCGGGCACTTGTCGCCGCTAACCGATGACACCATCGCGACTTCGTCGACGCCGCTGCCTTCGAACTTGAGCGTAATACCGAGTTCCTCCGCACTCCATTGGATGAACTGGCGGACGCTGTACTGGACGCCGGTCGCGATGACGAAGTCCTCGGGCTTTTCCTGCTGCAGCATCATCCATTGCATGCGGACGTAATCCTTGGCATGCCCCCAGTCGCGCAGCGCGTCGATATTGCCCATGTACAGGCAGTCTTCCAGGCCCTGGGCAATATTGGCCAGCGCGCGCGTGATCTTGCGGGTCACGAATGTCTCGCCCCTGCGCGGGCTTTCGTGGTTGAACAGAATGCCATTGCAGGCGTAGATGCCATACGCTTCGCGGTAGTTGACGGTGATCCAGTAGGCGTAGAGCTTGGCGACCGCATAGGGGCTGCGCGGATAGAAAGGCGTGGTTTCCTTCTGTGGGGTCTCTTGCACGAGTCCATACAGTTCCGACGTCGAAGCCTGGTAGAAGCGGGTTTTCTTCTCGAGCCCGAGAATGCGGATGGCTTCCAGAATACGCAGGGTGCCAATGGCGTCGACGTCGGCCGTGTATTCAGGGCTCTCGAAACTGACCGCCACATGGCTCATCGCGCCGAGGTTGTAGATTTCGTCCGGCTGGGTTTCCTTGATGATGCGTACCAGGTTGCTGGTATCGCTCAGGTCGCCGTAGTGAAGCTTGAAGCGGCTGTTCTCGATATGCTGGTCTTGATAGATGTGGTCGATGCGCTGGGTGTTGAACAGGCTCCCGCGGCGCTTGATGCCATGGACCATATAGCCCTTTTCGAGCAGGAGTTCTGCGAGATACGAACCGTCCTGGCCGGTGATGCCGGTGATGAGAGCGACTTTGTTGCTGCTTGAGGTCATGATGTTTTATCCAATGCTTGATGTTCTTGTTGCCAAGCTTTATCAGGTACGTGCGTATTCTTGAAAATCGCGGTAGGCACGCGAGAGGCCTTCGGGCAGGTCGACGCTCGCTTTCCATCCCAGCGCGTGCAAGCGGGCGCTGTCCATCAGCTTGCGGGGCGCTCCGTCGGGTTTGCTGCTGTCGAACTCGATCTCACCCTGGTAACCGACGGTACGGGCGATCTCATGTGCCAGCTCGCGGATCGTGATGTCTGCGCCGCAGCCGACATTGATGTGGCTGAGCATCGGCTGCGTATGTTCGTCGTAGGTTTCCTTGTCCAGATTCATGACGTGCACGCAGGCTGCAGCCATGTCGTCCACATACAGGAATTCGCGGCGCGGCGTGCCGGTGCCCCAAATCATCACGCTCGGCAGCCCGTTGAGCTTGGCCTCATGGAAGCGGCGGATCAATGCGGGGATGACGTGCGAATTTTCGGGATGATAGTTATCGCCCGGGCCATACAGGTTGGTCGGCATGACGCTGCGGTAATCGATACCATGGCTTGCGCCATACTGGCGGTTATAGCTTTCGCACAACTTGATGCCGGCGATCTTGGCAATCGCATAGGGTTCGTTGGTCGGCTCGAGCACGCCGCCCAGGAGAGCGTCCTCGCGCATGGGCTGCGGCGCCATGCGTGGATAGATACAGCTCGAACCGAGGAACAGCAGACGTTGTACGCCGTTACGGAACGCCGATTCGATGACATTTGCCTCGATCATCAGGTTTTCGTAGATGAAATCGGCAGGGTAGGTGTTATTGGCGTGGATGCCGCCGACCCGGGCGGCAGCCAGGTACACCAGGTCCGGCTTTTCAGCTTCGAAGAAAGCCCGGACGGCCTGCTGGTCGGTCAAATCAAGCTCGCTGCGCGTGCGCGTCACGATATCGGTCTGGCCTTGCTGCTGCAAGGCGCGATAGATCGCAGAGCCAACCATGCCGCGGTGGCCGGCAAGGAAAATTTTCGGTTGTCGGATAGTGTTCGTCATTAGTTCCTGCCGTATGTGTCTTCAAATCGGACGATGTCGTTTTCGCCCAGATAACTGCCGGATTGCACCTCGATGATTTCCAGCGGTATCGTGCCGGGGTTCGCAAGACGATGGACTTCACCAAGCGGGATATAGGTGGACTGGTTTTCGGTGAGCAGTATTGTCTTGTCGCCGTTGGTAATCTCGGCTGTGCCGGTAACGACGATCCAATGCTCGGCGCGATGGTGGTGCATCTGCAGGCTCAAACTGGCCTTGGGCTTGACCTGGATACGCTTGACCTTGAAGCGGCCCCCTTCGTCAATGCTGTCGTACCAGCCCCAAGGACGGTGTACTTTCCGGTGCAGGCTTCGTTCTTCGCGATCCTGGCTGTTCAGCGCGGCGACGACATGTTTCACGTCCTGGCTGCGGGCACGGTCCGTCACCAGCACGGCATCTGGCGTTTCCACCACGATGATGTCGCTGACACCGACCAGGCTGACGAGGCGGCTGGTTGCGTGCACCAGCGTGTTGTGACTGTCCACAGTCAGCACATCGCCGAGGTGGGCATTACCTGCATCGTCTTTCGGCATCACGTTCCATACCGCGTCCCACGCGCCAAGGTCGCTCCAGCCGGCGTCGAGGGGAACCATCTTGATCGCCTGGCCGCTACCGGCGCAAGGCTCCATCACTGCGTAGTCGATCGACTCGGATGGCGTTGCAATGAATTCTTCCTTGCCGGGGCGGATGAAGGCATGGTCTTCGCTACGATGCTTCCAGGCCAGCATGGCGCCCTCGGCGATATCGCTGCGATGCTGCTGCAAGGCCTTCAGCCAGACGGAGGCCTTCAGGACGAACATACCGGCGTTCCAGAAATAGTCGCCTTCCGCAAGATAGCGCGCGGCATTGGCTGCGTCGGGCTTTTCAACGAAGCGCGCAACGTCCAGCACCTTGCCCGAGCCGGCGGCACGGATATAACCGTAGCCCGTCTCCGCCTTATCGGGCGTCACGCCCAGGACGACGATCGAGCCGGTCAATGCTTCCTGGACCGCGGTCTGTACCGCGGCATGAAAAGCCGGTTCATCAACAATATTCTGGTCTGCAGGCGCCACCACCAGCACCGGATCGTTACCGGATTCGACGGCTGCCAGAGCCGCCAGAGCAAGGGCTGGTGCGGTGTTGCGGCCGGATGGTTCGAGGACGAGCGTTGCGCCCTGAACGTTTATCTCACGAAGCTGCTCTTGTGCGAGGAAACGGTGCTCGTCATTACAGACCACGAGCGGCGCTTGGGGAGACAAGGCATCGTTGCCGGACTGCATCAGCCGTTCGACAGTGCTTTGGAACAGGCTCGATTTCCCGGTCAAACACAGGAACTGCTTGGGAAAGCCGGAACGGGAAAGCGGCCACAGACGCGTGCCGGATCCGCCGCAAAGCACGATGGGCAAGAATGATTGTCGTTCCATTATGTGTTCTTTTCCTCCGGCGTTGCGCCAAACGTTTTCATTTCTTTTTCCAGGATTTCCAGTTCGGCTTTCAGCAGCTCATACTCGGTTTTTTTGCGTTCTACATAAGAACGGGTCAAATTCAGCCGGTGGCGCAAACCATCCGGTGTCAGGATGTATGCGGTCTTGCTCAGTTTCTTATCCGACTGCAGGAACTTGCCAATCTTGATAAGGCCCTTTTCCATCAACGCGTGAATGACAAAATTGGTCCGTCCCACGCTGAGGCCAATGGCCTCGGCGAGTTCACGCTGGCTGTAATCAGGATGTTCTTCAAGGGTCCTGAGCAGGCGGAAATGGGCTTGTTGTTCTGGAGTCATGGCATTACAGCGCGAACATAAAGGGACCGCTACGTTTTGCTTACGTCGTACGTAAAGCTCGCATTATGTTCAGCGCTGAACATTTTATCTTAAAAAAATTGTATCTGGGCAGTATTTGGGTCTTGAAGGCAGTCTCTGGCGGCCTGCGACACCTGGTTTTCCAGGCAGGACAAGGCGATTACGGAAGTTTGATTTTTCGTTTGAGATATGACGCGATGTTCAATGCTGAGCGCTGGCCTGTTTCTGCATTACGCCTGTTTCCAGCGTGCGCCGGCGCCATTGGAATCTTTGGTAGGCCATGGATGGCGCATCCGGATTAATAGGCGCCATCCTTCCTGAAGATAACTTTAATGGTGCGAATCAGAATAACAATGTCATTGAATAGCGACCAGTTCTTTACATACCAGGCATCGAGATAGACGCGCGTGTCGTAACTGAGGTCATTGCGGCCGCTGATCTGCCAAAGGCCTGTAATCCCTGGCCTGGCCTCGAGGTAATAGTCCACCTGATTTCCGTAGCGCTCCAGTTCAGCAGTCACGACCGGCCGCGGCCCGACCAGACTCATGTCGCCTTTGACCACGTTCCACAGCTGGGGGATCTCGTCCAGGCTAGTCTTCCGGAGGAAGCGGCCGATTGGCGTAATACGGGGATCGTTCTTCAGTTTGAAATCGCGTTCCCATTCGGCGCGTGCGTCCGCATCCTTGGCCAGTAGCTCGGCAAGCAGGCGGTCGGCATTGGGCGCCATGGTGCGGAATTTATAGCACTTGAATTGGCGGTCATGCTGTCCGACACGCGTATGGCCAAAGAAAATCGGGCGGCCCGACTGGCTGACCTTGAATGCGATAAACGCAAAAAGCGGGAATGCGAATGCAAGTATCGCAATCGAAACCAAAAGATCGAAACAGCGCTTGATCAGCCGCGGCAGGCGGCGGCCTAGATTATTGCGTACCGTAAGAATCAGCACTTCGTGGGCAAAGAAATGGTTGGCTTCCATTCCATATAAAGGCAAGCCTCGAAGTGCCGGAACGATTTGTACGTCGTTGTTATGCCTGCTAAGCTGCTGGATCATTTCCTGATAAGCATCGACACCGCCCTGTTCCATCGCCAGCACCACATGTGGATTGCCGAGTTGCCTCAGGATCTGGATCGGGTCTTTTCCAAGAGATAAAGACGGAATCGGATTTCCATATTCATCCTTGATGGTATGTTCCAGCCTTTCTTTTTCAATTGGGGTGAGAAAGGCTGAAAGTTTCAGCCCCATAAGCGGCTCATCCTTGAATGCCAGGGCAGTCTGTATTGCATTCTCTCCCCATCCGATAATGACCATCGGACGAACCCAGCCGCCTGCGGCCATGAGCGTCCTTTTTACAAGCCAGCGGATCGTGATCAGCGCAACTGGTAAGGCTGCCCAGTTCATCAGGACAATTGCTCGCGAAAACTGCAGTTTTGCGAGAAAGAGTAATGCGACGTTCAGTGCGGCTACCGAAAGGAGAACCTGAAGCACGTCCTTGATTTCATTCGCGAACGGTTTGCGTTTCGAATAATGCCCTTTGCCCCAGAATACGCCGATCGATAAGAAAATCAGGAAGAGATAAAGCTGTGCGCTGCCGGACTGCAGCGCGGGGATCCAGGCCTCTTTCGACAAAGCTGGATTGCCATGGAGCGGGGCTGCGGCCATGACTGCGCCCGCAAATGCCAAGACCATCGAAAAGATATCCGTCGCAATCAACATCGCCTTCTCGACGCGGCGGTTGCAATGCCATTTGGCTTTTTGGAGGAATATCGATTCTATTGGTTTCATTGGGTTTGCCCGGGTTCGGAATTCGTGGGCTTTGTAAGTGAGGCAAGGACGATCGACGGGTGAATAACCGCAAGCCACAGTTCACTGCCAGTCGTCTGCCTGATGGTGTTTCCGCACGAGCAGGAATAGTGGAAGCTAGCATTGTATGAACCAGAAGCAACTTCCGCAATTACTTTTCGTCAACGGGAATGAAAATACCACACGCATGGGGGTATTTGCAAACAGGCAAGAAAATTTTTGCTAACTGTTTGAAAAATCTCGATTGCAAACAATTGGTGAGAATTTATCTTCTCGCTAATTCAAAATTAATCTCAAACAGTTGCAGAACATAAGCCCGTGCGCATTGCGGCCCGAAATTTTGGCGAGGCGCTTCTCTTGGTGTGTTGCTAATGATAAACTCGCGCTCCCTCACACCCTGCGCTGTGCTGCCCCGGCAGCATCCCTTCTCGACGCTTTGCTGGACGGTCGTACGTGTTAAAAGTTACAAGAAGACTTGCGAAATATTCGTGCTGCGGTTGCCTGATGCTGGGTATGACGCACGCTTTCGCCGCTACGCCATCCGCTCAAGGCCAGTCCGGCTATATTTCAATGCCCAGTGCCTGGACTGAGCTAGATGGAACATTCATGGCGGGGTATGGCTACGACAGTCCTTACGGCACCGCATGGGCTTCGGTTAGCCTGCTGCCTTTTCTCCAGTTCACCGGACGTTACGTATCGATTACCGGTATCCCTGCATTCAGCTCCAGGGACCCCCTTTATGGCAGCGGCTACGGTCGTTACAAGGATAAGGTCGCGGACCTGAAGCTCCGGCTACGCGACGAAAGCGAGCTCCTCCCGGCCGTCTCGGTCGGCGCTACCGATCTGCTTGGAACCGAATTGTTCAAGGGACAGTACCTTGTCGTGTCGAAGAGCTTCGGGCGCGCACGCAACCTGGAGGCAAGCGTAGGCTATGGAAATAAACGCCCCAAAGGGATTTTTGCCGGCGTGCGTTGGGCGCCTGTCTCTGCTCCGCACTGGGCGGTGGTCGCAGAGTACGATGCGAATAACTACACACAAGACCACCAGGCGCAAGAAACCGGCGCCGCATTGCGAAAAAACGGCCCCGCCGTCGGCCTTGAATACCGCTGGGGCTGGCTAGGCGCACAGATCGCCCGCCACCGGGACCACTTCAGCGCCAACGCTTACATTAGCATCCCGTTCTCGGCACGCGAGTTCATCCCCAAAATGTATGAGCCGGCGCCTTTCGATCCGAAGAAAGCCCCGGCCCACGTCTCGGCCGCCGAGTGGCAGCAAAGTCCCAATTACGGCGCTGCACTGGCCCAGGAGCTGGTCAGGCAGGACTTCAAAAACGTGCGCGTGGAGCTCGACAGCGGCGTCCTCAAGCTCACACTGACCAACAACCGCATCTCGAACATGGGCCGTGCCATCGGCCGCGCCACGCGCACCGCGCTGGCGTTCGCACCGGAAGGCACGCGCGCGATCCACGTCACGTACACCAAGCTCGAACAGCCGATCGCCACCTACGAGTTCCAGGACCTGCAGCGCCTCACGGACTACCTGACCGGGCTGACGAACCGCGATGTCTTCCTGCAGACGGTACTGGTGCGCTATGCGACGCCGGCCGACCGCATCGAGGACCAGCATGGCCTGCTCGCGGCGGTGCGTGAAGACGGCGGCAAGCTGTCGGTGCAAACGGGCCAGGACGGCAATATTGTCCAGGTCGTATCCGAAGACCGCGAAGCGAACCGTTTCAAGGTTGTTCCAAAGCTGGGCTTCTTCTTCAACGACCCGAGCGGCGCACTGCGCTACGAAGTCGCGGCCGCGGCCAACTACGACAAGCGCCTCGCCCAGGGCACCTACCTGAACAGCGCCTTCAAGCTGGACCTGTTCGAGAACGTGTCAGGCGTGACCCAGAAGTCGAACAGCCTGCTGCCGCACGTGCGCACGGACATCGCCGAGTACAAGCGCGGCGGCCGCTTCAAGCTCAACAAGCTGATGCTCAACCAGTACCTGACGCTCGACGAGCGCCTGTATGCGCGCGCGTCGGCGGGCTACTATGAAGAGATGTACGGCGGCGTGGGCGGGCAGCTGCTGTACCTGCCAAAGGCCAGTCACTGGGCTGCCGATATCAGCGTCGACGCCCTGCAGCAGCGCGGCTACAAGGGCTGGTTCGACAAATACGACTACAAGACCGTGACCGCGCTGGGCGCGCTGCACTACAAGCTACCTTACGACATCACGGCAACGGCGCGCGTAGGGCGCTTCCTGGCGCGCGACGAAGGCGCTCGGCTTGAGTTCAAGCGCCGCTTCCCCTCGGGCGTGGAGATCGGCGCGTGGTACACCAAGACCAACGGCAAGGACATCACCAATCCGGGCACGCCGACGAACCCGTACAACGACAAGGGCATCTTCCTGACGATCCCGCTGAACATCATGCTGCCTTCGGATACCCAGGCCACTGCCGGCATGAGCCTGTCGCCGTGGACCCGCGACGTCGGCCAGATCGTGACCAGCCCGGGCGACCTGTACGAACTGTTCGAGCAGCCGCGCCGCGACATCACGACCTACGATGGCCTCGGCAACTTCGCCGAGCGCCGCGACGAACAGAACCTCGCCGCCGTCAATCCGCCGGTGCGCCCGATGACGAATCCGTGGCCGGCCTTCCGCTATCGCGTGGAGCAGTCGTTCTCGAATACCCCGACCCTGCCGCAATGGGCCAAGGGGACCGTGCTGGGCGGCGGCGCCATCCTGGCCGGCGCGCTGCTGGACAAGCCGGTCGACCGCTTCATGGAAAAGCATGCCGGCTCCGGCGTCGCGCGCGCCTGGGACAACGTCGGTAAAGGGATGCCGGTGGTGCTGGCCGGCGCTGCCGCCGGTGCAGTGGCCTTCGGCGATGCGCGTGCGCAGAACATGGGCATCATCTCGCTGGAGTCGATCGCCGGCGCGGCGGCCGTGTCGATGGCCACCAAACGCATCGTCGGCCGTGCGCGTCCGAGCGAGGAAGCGGGGCGGTGGAGCAAGACCTCGGACCGCTCCGACGCTTCCTTCCCGTCGAATCACAGCACGGTCGCGTTCGCGGCGGTGACACCCTTCGCGCAGGAGTACGACGCGCCCTGGCTGTATGGCCTCGCAGCGGCCGGCTCGCTAGGTCGCACGGCGGGGCGCCAGCATTGGGTATCGGACGTGGTGGCGGGTGGCGTCATCGGTTACGCCATGGGCAGCTGGCTGTGGCAGAGCCAGCGCGACAACACGCGCTCCAGCTTTGCCGTGGCGCCGGGACCGAAGTCCGTCAGCGTGGCCTGGAGCGGCAGCTACTGACGCTGCCAGCCTGGCGCGTACAATACCGGTCATGTACGCGCAAACAGGGACACTCCACCCATGATTCTGACGACTGGCGGCGCCGGTTTCATCGGCAGTAACTTCGTGTTGGACTGGCTCGCCAGATCCAGCGAGCCGGTGCTCAACCTGGACCGGCTCACCTATGCTGGCAACCTGGAAAACCTCGCCAGCCTGCAGGGCGACGCCCGCCACGTCTTCGTGCAGGGCGATATCGGCGACGTGGAACTCGTGCGCCGGCTGCTGCGCGAGCACCGGCCACGGGCCATCGTCAACTTCGCGGCCGAGAGCCACGTCGACCGCAGCATCCACGGCCCGAGTGACTTCATCCAGACGAATATCGTCGGCACCTTCAAGCTGCTCGAGACCGTGCGCGAGTACTGGAGCGGCTTGCCTGCCCCGGAGCGGGCAGCCTTCCGCTTCCTGCACGTGTCCACCGACGAGGTCTACGGTTCGCTGGGCGCCGATGACCCTGCTTTCCGCGAAGACAATCGCTACGAACCCAACAGCCCGTATTCGGCCAGCAAGGCTGCCAGCGACCACCTGGTGCGCGCCTGGCACCACACCTATGGGTTGCCGGTGCTGACCACCAATTGCTCGAATAATTACGGGCCTTTCCACTTCCCGGAAAAGCTGATCCCGCTGTGCATTCACAACGCGCTTGCCGGCAAGCCGCTGCCGATCTATGGCGACGGCCAGCAGCGCCGCGACTGGCTGTACGTGGGCGACCACTGCGCGGCGATCCGGCGCGTGCTTGAGGCAGGACAGGTGGGAGAGGTCTACAACGTCGGCGGCTGGAACGAAAAAGCCAATCTCGAGGTCGTAACGCTACTGTGCGATATGCTGGATGCGATGCGTCCGCGCGCGGATGGGCGTTCGTACCGGGAGCAGATCAGCTTTGTCGCGGACCGTCCCGGCCACGACCGCCGCTATGCCATCGACGCCGGCAAGCTGGAACGCGAGCTGGGCTGGAAGCCGCTTGAAACCTTCGAGACCGGCATCCGCAAGACGGTGCGCTGGTACCTGGACAACCAGGAATGGGTGCGCAACGTGACCAGCGGCGCCTACCGCGACTGGGTCGGCAAGCAGTACGGGCAATAAGGTGAACACCGGATGAAGATTCTGTTGACGGGCAAGGACGGGCAGGTCGGCTTCGAGCTGGCGCGCGCGCTGGCGCCGCTCGGCGAGGTCCTTGCCGCCGGCCGTACGGACTGCGATCTCGCGGACGCCGACGCCCTGCGCGCGCTGGTGCGCCGTCATGCGCCCGATGTCATCGTCAATGCCGCCGCCTACACCACCGTCGACAGGGCGGAGTCCGAACGCGATGCCGCGTTTGCAGTCAACGCCCGCGCGCCCGGCCTGCTGGGCGAGGAAGCTGCCCGCCTTGGGGCGCTGGTGGTCCAGTATTCGACCGACTACGTGTTCGATGGCGCCGGATCACGGCCCTGGACCGAAGACGATGCGCCGGCACCGCGCAGCGTGTACGGCGCCAGCAAACTCGCCGGCGAGCGCGCGCTGGCGCAGGCTTGCCCACGCCACCTGATCCTCCGCACCAGCTGGGTGCTGGGCGTCCACGGCGGCAATTTTGCGAAGACCATGCTGCGCCTGGCCGCGCAGCACGAATCCTTGACGGTGGTGGACGACCAGTTCGGCGCGCCGACCTCCGCCGCCTTGCTGGCCGACCTGACGGCCCACCTGGTGCGCCAGTACGTGAGCGAGGGCGACGCTTTCCCTTTCGGCACCTACCACGTTGCCGCAGCGGGCGAGACCAGCTGGTACGACTATGCCCGTTTCGTGCTCGGCGCCGCACAGGCTGCCGGCAGAAGCCTGAAGGCAGGGCCGGAGGAGGTCCGGCGCGTGCAGACGGCAAACTATCCGACCCCGGCGCAACGTCCCCTCAATTCGCGGCTCGACACCAGCCGCTTCCGCCAGACCTTCGGCCTGCGCCTGCCGCCGTGGCAGGAGGGCGCAGGGCAGGTATTGCAGCAATTATTCCGGAGCGAAGACCATGCTTGAACCCAAGCGCAAAGGCCTGATCCTTGCCGGCGGCACCGGCACCCGGCTGTACCCGGCCACCCAGGCAGTCAGCAAGCAGCTGATGCCGGTGTACGACAAGCCGATGGTGTACTACCCGCTCAGCACCCTGATGCTGAGCGGCATCCGTGACGTGCTCCTGATCAGCACGCCGCACGATGCAGACCGCTTCACGGAGCTGCTGGGCGACGGCAGCCAGTGGGGCATGAACATCCAGTACGCGGTGCAGCCGACGCCGGACGGCCTGGCCCAGGCCTTCATCATCGGCCGCGATTTCATCGATAACGATCCGTGCGCGCTGGTCCTGGGGGACAACATCTTTTACGGCCACGAGTTGGCCACGCACCTGAAGCGCGCGAATGCCCGCGTCGACGGCGCCACTGTCTTTGCCTACCACGTGCAGGATCCCGAGCGTTACGGCGTGGTCGAGTTCGATGCCGACCGGCGCGTGGTCAGCATCGAGGAAAAGCCGGCGGCGCCGAAGTCGAACTATGCGCTGACCGGGCTCTACTTCTATGACAAGAACGTCTGCAGCATCGCCGCCGACATCAAGCCTTCCGCGCGCGGCGAACTCGAAATCACGGACGTCATCCAGCCCTATCTCGACCAGGGCGAACTGAACGTCGAGATCATGGGCCGCGGCCTGGCCTGGCTCGATACCGGCACCCACGACAGCCTGCTGGAAGCGGCCAGCTTCATCGCCACCTTGCAGAAGCGCCAGGGCCTGCAGGTGTCCTGCCCCGAAGAAATCGCCTACCGCCAAGGCTGGATTGGCGATGCCGAACTCGAAAAGCTGGCGTCCCCTTTAATGAAAAACAGTTATGGCGATTACCTGCTGAAGCTGCTGAAATCTTCCTGAAACACCGAACATGCCTTACACCGTAACGCCCACCGCGATCCCCGACGTGCTGATGCTGGAGCCGAAAGTCTTCAGCGACGACCGCGGCTATTTTTTCGAAAGCTACCAGGACCGCGATTTCCAGGAGGCGACCGGGCTGCAGGTTTCTTTCGTGCAGGACAACCACAGCATGTCCACCAAGGGCGTCCTGCGAGGCCTGCATTACCAGATCCAGCATCCGCAGGGCAAGCTGTTGAGGGTGGTGTCGGGCAGCGTGTTCGACGTTGCGGTCGACCTGCGCAAATCCTCGCCGACGTTCGGACGCTGGGTCGGTGCGCGGCTGAGCGCGGAGAATCGCCGGCAGCTGTGGATTCCGCCGGGCTTTGCCCATGGCTTCCTGGCCTTGAGCGAGACGGCGGAGGTGCTCTACAAGATTACCGATTACTGGTATCCGGAGCACGAGCGCACGCTGTTGTGGAAGGATCCGACCCTGCAGATCGCGTGGCCTGTGGATGGCGAGCCGCGGCTGGCGCCCAAGGATGTCGAAGGAAAGCTGTTCGGCGAAGTGGAGGTGTTCGCTTAAAAATCCGGCCGCGTGGGCGGCCGGATTTTGTTACTGACATAGTCGCTGGAACGCTGAGGCGTTCCAGGCATCGATCAGTGGTGAGTGGAGGTCGAGTTGTTGTCCGAAGCGGCAACAGCGACGGCAGCGACGGCGGTGCCGATGGCAACCAGGGTACCGGTCGACAGGCCAGCGACGGCGCCCGCGCCCAGGAAGCCGCCCGACGATGCGGCGCCGGCAGCGGTGCCAGCAGCAGTGCCGGTGCCGGCAGCGGTGCCCGATGCTGCGCCAGCGGTCTGGCCGGCAGCGGCGGTGTTACCTGCGGTCGACGCGGTGCCGGCGGTTTCTTGCGCGAACACAGGTGCCGACAGCAGGCTGAAGATAGCTGCGGTAGCGATAACTTTTTTCATGTCAGTATCCTTTGATCCAATGTAGATAGATAAATCTGCAGCAATAGTTTATTGCCAAGCCATTATAGCAATAAAAAGTTGCCTTAATTCATTGTTTTGTATCTTTTTGGCCTGTGGAAGGCACAGCTATGTAAGGCAGCAACAAGGCGCATAGCAAAGATCTCAGCGCGACCCTTTTGGCATCATGCCTGCGTTTTACAGGAGCCAGGGCCAACTCGGTAGCCTCTGCACTGCATATGTCTGACTTGATGCTGTTGCTTTCCGTCACTTACCAATAGTTTCCAGACGGCATGGCGTGGTAGAGTACCGCCCATGTTGAATTACTTGCGGTCCCGATCAATTTCTCTGCTGTGGATCTCCCTGCCAAGTCTGCTTTGGAGCCTTTCGCTCCAGAGCGCCACTTTGTGCATCGACCCCTTTATTGTCCCGGCAATTGAAAAACGCCTTTCTCCCAGATTCAGGGTTCTATTCCGCTGGCTTTGGGCGATCGGGTTCGGCATATTGCTGCTGTTTGCATGGAATATCGGGCCCGGCACATATTCTTTCTATTTTAAAGAGGCATTGCCATTTACCCCGGCCTCTGTCGTTTGCGGCATGGTCTTTGCGGGGTTGGCTTTGTTATGGCTTGCATTGGTAAAAAAACCCCTGGCGCCTCTTGTAAAGTGGGAAGATGGGATTGCAATCGTCGGGATCGTTCTGTTACTGGTAAAGGCACTGGCAGTAAATAATATTATTTATTCGCCGGCCATACGCCAGCATCTCAGGTCGCCGGTCCTAGCGAATACGCATAATCTGATGGCGGCATTCAAGCCCCGCAAGATAAGGCAGGTAAATCAGGCGCCTCAAGCGACGTTTTATTCGTTCATAAAGGAACAGCAGACATTATCGCCGAATGTGGTGCTCATGCTTGTCGAATCCTGGGGCGAAACACCGGATGCGATCGAGAGAATGACGGGGGAGGTTGCCGGGCAGGGATTCCAGGTCCTTAAGTCCGGGTTTACCTCATACTTTGGATCGACACTCAGCGGCGAGTTCCGTGAGCTTTGTTCCATGTACGTGCAGCTCTCGGGAGATATTTTGAACGGGACTGCCGATTTCGATTGCGCCCCGAAATACCTGCGTAATCACGGTTATCAGGCCATAGGTTTGCACGGATATAAAAAGGTGTTTTACGCGCGCAGCATGTTCTGGAACCGCTTTGGTTTCGAGACGCAGATTTTTGGCGATCAGATGGCAAACTTGTCCCAATGTCCCGGACCTTTTGTTGGCGTATGCGACGACGATCTGATCCGTTTCGGCGTCGAGACGATGGACCGGTCCGACCGTCCCACATTCTTGTACATGCTGACCTTGTCGAGCCATGAGCCTGTGGATACATCGGTTCTGAAAGTGCAGACAAGGCATTTTGGCAAGCTAGGGGTTGTACATCCAACCCAGGTATTCACGCGCCATGCGATTTCGGAATTGTTGGATGTCCTGCATGAACGAAAAAGCAAGACCTGCACAACAGTCTACGTGGTAGGTGACCATCAGCCACCGTCCGCCTCTGCCAAGGGGGGCATCTTCAAAGCAGGAAAAGTACCCTACATCGTGTTCAAACAGAATTGCCAATAAGCCAGAAGCCAAGTCAGGACGTGAATAAGCCGGAGGTTTGCCGTTCTTTTCTAGGTATGGCCCTACGGCAACATCTGGAATAATCCCATCCTGAGCAAAAGCCGGGTGCGCACCCGGCCCAACAGGAGCGTGGGATGGCCGAAGCAAGCAACGCAGAAAAGACAGAACCAGCGTCAGCCAAACGGTTGAGGGACGCGCGCGAGAACGGGGACATTCCCCGCTCGCGCGAAGTCGCTACCTTCACCGTCCTGATGACCGCCGGTGCTGGCCTGTGGATGCTGGGCGGGGGTGTCGTCAACAAACTCTCCACCACCCTGGAGCGCGGCCTTTCGCTCGACCGTGAACAGATCTATAACCCGAACGCCCTGATCGAGCGCGTCGGCGCCGACATCGGCGGCGTCATGCTGGCCTGCCTGCCGCTGGCGCTGGCGGTCATGCTGGTGGCCATCGTCTCGCCGCTGCTGATCGGCGGCTGGAATTTCAGCGCCAAATCCTTCATGCCGCGCTTCGGCAAGCTCAATCCCCTGAATGGCCTCGGCAATATGGTCTCGAGCCACGCCCTGGTCGAGCTGCTGAAAGCCTTCGCCAAGACCCTGCTGGTCGGCGCCGTCGCCTGGTATGTGGTGATCAGCGAGAAGGATGCCGTGGTCGGCTTGGCGGTCGAGCCGATCGGCGTTGCCATGCACCACCTGGCTGGCCTGATCGCCCGCGCCTTCCTGATCATGACCGGCTCGCTGGGTGCGATCGCCATCCTGGACGGTCCCTACCAGAAATGGCATTACGCCAACAAGCTGAAGATGACGCGCCAGGAAGTGATCCAGGAGTCGAAGGAATCGGACGGCAACCCGCAGATCAAGGGCAAGATCCGCCAGCTGCAGCGCGAAATGGCCAAGAAACGCATGATGAGCAACGTCCCGACCGCCGACGTGGTCGTGACCAACCCGACCCACTTTGCGGTGGCGCTGAAGTACGCCGAAAACGGCCGCGGCGCGCCGCGCGTGGTGGCCAAGGGTACCGATGACGTCGCGGCCAAGATCCGCGAGATCGCGAAGGAAAACAAGGTTGCGCTGCTGGAAGCGCCGGCTCTGGCCCGTGCGCTGTACAAGCACACCGACATCGACGACGAGATCCCTGAAGCGCTGTACTCGGCCGTGGCCGAAGTGCTGGCCTACGTGTACCAGCTGCGCGCCTACAAGAAGGGCACCAGCGACCACTATCCGGACCGCCCGAGCAAGCTGCCGGTGCCGCCGGAGATGGACCCGTTCAACCCGGCCTCGCAGCAGAAGCACTAATACAAAGACAAGTAAGGAAACGACGTAATGAACGGTTTCAAACTGCCGGCATGGGCAAAAGCGATTCTGGGACGCGGCAACGCCCTCGCGGCGCCAATCCTCATCATCCTGCTGCTGTCGATGATGATCCTGCCGCTGCCGGCATTCGCACTGGACCTGTTCTTCAGTTTTAACATCGCGATGTCCGTCATCGTGCTGCTGACCGCCCTGTACACGGTCAAGCCGCTCGACTTCATGGCCTTCCCGGCGGTGCTGCTGGTGACGACCCTGCTGCGCCTGGCGCTGAACGTGGCCTCGACCCGCGTGGTGCTGACCGAGGGCCATACCGGCGGCGCCGCGGCCGGTAAAGTGATCGAAGCTTTCGGCCACTTCCTCATCGGCGGCAACTACACAGTCGGCCTGGTGGTCTTCATCATCCTCACCATCATCAACTTCATGGTCGTCACCAAGGGTGCCGGCCGTATCGCGGAAGTCGGTGCGCGCTTTGCCCTGGATGCGATGCCGGGTAAGCAGATGGCGATCGACGCCGACCTGAACGCCGGCCTGATCGGCGAGGCGGAAGCCAAGCAGCGCCGTTCGGACGTGGCGATGGAAGCGGAATTCTACGGCGCGATGGACGGTGCCTCGAAGTACGTGCACGGCGACGCCGTGGCCGGCATCCTGGTCACGCTCATCAACGTGATCGGCGGCCTGATCGTCGGCATGATCCAGCACGACATGGCTTTCGCCGACGCGATCAAGAACTACACGCTGCTGGCCATCGGTGATGGCCTGGTCGCGCAGATCCCCTCGCTGATCATCTCGATCGCAGCCGGTATGGTCGTCTCGCGCGTGGCCAGCGACAAGGACGTCGGCGACCAGGTCGTCGGCCAGCTGTTCGGCCGTCCGATCGTCATGTACATCACCGGGGGCATCATCGGCGGCATGGGCCTGATCCCGGGCATGCCGAACCTGGTGTTCCTGCTGCTGGGCAGCGCGCTGTTCGGCGCCGGATACCTGGTCGAGAAACGCCAGAAGAACGCGCCGGCGGCCGGCACCGCGGGTGCGCCGGGTGCGGCCGGGCAGGGCGGTGTGGCGGGCGCCGCCGGTGGGGCAGGCGGCGCCGCTGCCGCCACCACGCCGGCCGAGCAGGAAGAAGCGACCTGGCAGGACGTCATGCCGGTCGATACGCTCGGCCTGGAGGTCGGCTACCGTCTGATTCCGCTGGTCGACAAGGGCCAGGCCGGCGAGCTGCTCAAGCGCATCAAGGGCATCCGCAAGAAGTTCGCCCAGGAAGTCGGCTTCCTGGCGCCGCCGGTGCACATCCGCGACAACCTGGAGCTGAAGCCCACCGCTTACCGCATCTCGCTGAAGGGTGTGGAAGTGGGCAGCGGCGAGGCGATGACTGGTCAGTTCCTGGCAATTAACCCGGGCATGGCCAGCGGTACGCTGCCGGGCCTGGTGACCACCGATCCGGCCTTCGGCCTGCCGGCCATCTGGATCGACGCCGGCCTGAAGGACGAGGCGCAGAGCATGGGCTATACGGTGGTCGATGCCGGTACCGTGATCGCCACCCACCTGAACCACCTGATCACGACCCATGCCTCGGAACTGCTGGGCCGCATGGAAGTGCAGGCACTTCTTGACCATCTGGCAAAAGATGCGCCGAAGCTGGTCGAAGACCTGGTGCCGAAGGTCGTGTCGCTGTCGACCCTGCAGAAAGTGCTGCAGAACCTGCTGCAGGAAGGCGTGCACATCCGCGATATGCGCACCATCATCGAGACCCTGTCCGAGCACAGCGGTTCGGTGCAGGATCCGAACGATTTGACCGCGCTGGTGCGTATCGCCCTCGGCCGCGCCATCGTGCAGCAGCTGTTCCCGGGTACCAACGAGCTGTCGGTGATGACCCTGGACAATCGCCTCGAGCGCCTGCTGGTGCAAGCCCTGAACGCCGGCGGCGATGGCACCGGCATCGAGCCTGGCCTGGCCGATACCATCGTCCAGCAGGCCGCCAACGCCGCCCAGCAGCAGGAAGCGATGGGCCTGACCCCGGTGCTGCTGGTGCCGGGCCCGCTGCGTACCTTGCTGTCGCGCTTCCTGCGCCGTGCGTTGCCGCAGTTGAAGGTGCTGTCGCATTCGGAGATTCCGGAAACGAAGACGATCCGGGTGACCAGCCTGGTGGGTACGGCCTGACAGATGCGGGGAGCATTGATGGGGGAGGCCGCAGGTACCAGGAATGTGCGCATCGATAGCGTAAAAGGCGGGCTGATGATCCTGGTGATCTTTGGTCATTTGCTTGAGCCGTTGAAGGCAAAGTCGCCGCTATACATGGCGATCTATTCTTCGATTTACGTATTCCACATGCCGCTCTTTGTTATTACGGCAGGCATGTTTTCGAAAGAATCGCTCGAGCCAAGGGATTATCGTTCGATCGTCAGCCGCTTCCTGATACCCTTGGCAATCTGCCAAATCCTCTATCTTGTCTGGGCTGCGGTGAGATCCGGGAATCCCGCTGCTGAAACTTTGCGCCCGCATTGGATTCTCTGGTTCCTGCTGAGCATGACGATGTGGAAGCTGATCTTGCCGCTCATTGTCAAGATTCGTTATGGCATGGCGGTGGTGGTTTTGCTGGCGCTCCTCGCCGGCTACGATGCCGAGATCGGCTATGCATTCAGCCTCTCGCGGACGATCTATTTTTTCCCATTCTTTTTGCTGGGCTTCCAGTACCGCGATCGTCTCCTGGCGAGCATGTCGTCGCATCGTTGGCTGAAGGCGCTGGCACTCGGCGCGATTTCGATCGCTATCGCCTGGTGGTCGCTGCATGGCCTAGTGCATCGCGCGCTGTATGGCAGCCACGGCTACGATACGGCATCGGTATTGGCGCAGGCCCCCATGGCGGGCCGGGCGATCATGTTGACGATCTCCCTGATTGCGGCACTGGCGGCCCTCTCCCTGATGAGCGTACGCTGGCGCTTCCTTGCTTATCTCGGTCAACGAAGTTTTGCAATCTTCGTGTTGCACGCGATTTTCGTCATCGCGTTTGAAAAACTGCATATGCAGCCCACGCCGGCTCTGTTGCCGGGTTTGCTCGCGCTTTCGGTATTCATCGCTGCGATCACAGCCTTTTGCGAACCCTTGCTTACCCGGATTTCCGAAAAAGTCGCGGATATGTTCCTGAGCCAGCCAAATGTTGTGCGGTAGGGCGCGCCGCAGCGCTCATTCCATGATGTTAGATAATTAATCTTTGAGAAATTCTCGTCAATTCCCACACTTGGCAGTAATATTCCTTTGACAGCAGCTTAGAGGTCTGGCAACACCTGTGTGCGTTAGCGCACAGGTCTTAAAAAATCTAGCTGTTAGGATCTGAAAATATTGCGAAGAGGAGATGACGATGCAATTTTTTGATGCCGGCCGCAAAAGCGCAGATCTCAAACATGACGCGCCTGTCATCAAGCCTGCCTATACCCGGGAAGCCTTCCGGGAAGTCCTGGCCCGCCAGCCGGAATGGAAGATCCGAGCGGCCCTCGAAGAAGGAAATATTCCCAGCTCGAATATTGAGCATGCCCTTGAATGGCTGGAAGAGCAGGCGCAGCAGTATCCTCGTTACTGGAGCTGAGCACCCCATAGCCGTGTTCGCCGCTACCTCCCGCTGTAGCGGCAGCTCCCCGATGTCGGCGTCAAGCCACTTTTGGCGCCCTGTAAAAGCCTGCCAAGAAGAAATAAGGCTTTTTCCCCTCCCTTTTCCTCCGATGGTTTCCTGACGGCATCGTCAATAATCCTATCCATCAAGGGCGATTGCGCCCGCCGAACCGATAGCGACCGACTGACGTAACACCTGCCTGCAAGAGCGGAGATCAAGATGAACGTGAAGAAATTTACAGCCCCGACTTCCCGTGAGGCCCTGCGCAAGGTGCGCGATGCCCTGGGACCGGACGCGGTCATCCTGTCGAACCGCCCGGTGGATGGCGTGGTCGAGATCCTGGCGCTGGACAACGACGACGTCGCCTCCCTGGCCTCACCGGCGCCGGAATCCGAGATGGCGGCGCCGCGTCCCCAGCTGCACCACATGGACGATCTGCCGGCCGCACCGGCAGCCCCGGCCGCCCGCACGCTGCACGCCGCAGGCGCACCGCGTCCTTACGACGTCCAGCCTGAGCCCGCCGCATCGGCAGACCGCCCGCGTGTCGCAGCAGCCCGCCCGGCCATGCCGTCCTTCCAGGATTTCGAAGAACCGGCCCCGCAAACCTACGCCAACCGCCGCGCCCCGCAGCCGGAAGCCCCAAGCTTCGACATGGCCGCGATGACCGCCATGATGTCGGCCGCGATCGCCCAGGCGAAAGAATCCGCCGCCGCCGAGATGCAGGGCATGATGAGCGAGCTGCGCGCCATGCGCGGCATGATGGAATCGCAGCTGTCCGAACTGTCCTGGGGCAGCACCCAGCAGCGCGAGCCGCAGAAGGCCGCCGTGCTGCGCGAAATGCTGGCCGCCGGCTTTTCGGCCAGCCTGTCGCGCTACCTGATCGACAAGCTCCCGGCCGGCAAGGATGCCGCCGAAGCCATGCGCTGGATCAAGACCGTCCTGGCGCGCAACATCACCACCATGGCCGATGAGGACGCGATCCTCGACCGCGGCGGCGTGTTCGCCCTGGTCGGCCCGACCGGCGTCGGCAAGACCACCACCACCGCCAAGCTGGCCGCGCGCTGCGTGATGCGCCACGGCCCGGAAAAGCTGGCCCTGATCACCACCGACGCCTACCGTATCGGCGGCCACGAGCAGCTGCGCATCTACGGCAAGATCCTGGGGGTGATGGTGCACTCGGTGAAGGACGAGGCCGACCTGCGCATCGCCCTGAAAGAACTGCGCAACAAGCACACCGTGCTGATCGACACCATCGGCATGTCGCAGCGCGACCAGATGGTGACGGAGCAGGTGGCCATGCTGACCGAATCGGGCGCCAACGTGCAGCGCCTGCTGTGCCTGAACGCGACCTCGACCAACGAGACCCTGAACGAAGTGGTGCGCGCCTACCAGGGCACCGGCCTGGCCGGCTGCATCATGACCAAGATGGACGAAGCGGCCTCGATCGGCAACGTGCTGGACGTGATCATCCGCCAGAAGCTGAACCTGCATTACATCTCGAACGGCCAGCGCGTGCCGGAAGACCTGCACCTGGCCGACCGCGCCATGCTGGTCGACCGCGCCTTCCGCAACAAGAAGGATGCCGCCGCCCAGTTCTCCGACGCCGACCTGCCGCTGATGATGTCCGGCCTCGGCAACCTGAACAACGACCGTTCGCTGCGCGAGGTGTACGTTGGCTAGTTTCGACTTCGACCAGGCCGAAGGCCTGCGCCGGATGCTGGCGGGCCCCAAGCCGCGCATCGTGACGTTTCTCTCGGCGACCCCGCAGGACGACAAGGGCGCCATGCTGGTGAACCTGGGCGCCTCGCTGGCGCAGTCCGGTAATGACGTGCTGATCGTCGACGCCTGCGAGCGCGACTACGGCGTGGCCCAGCGCCTGGGCGTGGACCGCGGTCCCGGCCTGCTGCAGGTGGCGCGCCAGGAGTGCGCCCTGAACCAGGTGATCCACCCGGTGCCGCAGGGCTTTTCGGTCGTCAAAATGGATGCCGGCCGCACGGCCGACGAAACGCGCCGCCTGGCGAAAGCCTTCGACGTGCTGGTCAAGCAGTCGGCCGGCAGCATCGTCATCGTCGACGGCGAATTCGCCGCGGATGACAGCTTCCCGGTGCCGATCATGGAGTCGTCGGAGATCGTGGTGCAGGTCTCCAACAGCGCGACCTCGATCACGAATGCGTATGCGCTGATCAAGCGCCTGTCCCTGCAACTGGGCCGCCGTCCCTTCGGTATCCTTGTCACCGGCGCTACCGAAGCCGAGGCAAAGGTGGTATACGATAATATGGCATCTGCGGCAACACGTTACTTGGCGGTAACGCTGAGCTCCATGGGCTCGGTGCCGGCCGACGAGTACCTGCACCGCGCCGCGCGCCTGGGGCGTGCCGTGGTCGACGCGTTTCCGCTGGCTGGCGCCTCGGTGGCATTCCGTCGCCTCGCCGGACGTTTTGCGACCGGGATGAGCAGAGCTGCATAATAAAATAGAGAACATGTACACGGTCAAAGGGAAAGCGGACAAGAAGGCTGACCATTTACTGACGGAGCACATGCCGTTGGTGAAGCGTCTCGCCCATCAGATGAAGGCGAAGCTGCCGCCATCTGTCGAAGTCGATGACCTGGTACAGGCAGGCATGATCGGCCTGCTCGATGCGATCAGCCGCTACGAAGAAAACCACGGCGCCCAGTTCGAGACCTATGCGGTGCTGCGTATCCGCGGCGCCATGCTGGACGAATTGCGCAGCAGCGACTGGATGCCGCGCTCGACCCGCCAGAACATGCGCAAGGTGGAGCAGGCGATGGCCACGCTGCAGCAGCAGCTCGGCCGTCCGCCCAGCGAATCCGAAATCGCCAAATCGCTCAAGCTGTCGCTGGCCGACTACCAGGAAATGCTGGGCGATTCCGGCGGCCACCAGCTGGTCTATTACGAAGACTTCCACGACGAGGACGGCAACGACAGCTGGCTCGACCGCTATGCCGTCGACGAGGACGATCCGCTGCGCGCGCTGATGGAAACCGACTTCCGCCAAGCCGTGATCGACGCCATCGACGCCCTGCCCGAGCGCGAAAAACTGCTGATGGGCCTCTACTATGAAGAGGAACTGAACCTGAAGGAGATCGGCGCCGTCATGGGCGTGTCCGAATCGCGCGTCTCCCAGCTGCACAGCCAGGCGGTTGGCCGCCTGCGTACCTACCTGAGGGAGCTTGCGTGGACATAGCCAGCCTGCTCGGGCTGCTGCTGGCGCTGGCCGGCATCCTGGTCGGCCATACCCTCGACGGCGGCAAGTTCTCCTCGCTGGTGCAGCCGGCCGCGTTCGCGATCGTGGTGGTCGGCACCTTCGGCGCCGTGCTGCTGCAGACCAAGAAATCCGCCTTCATCCGCGGCTTGCGCATGCTGCGCTGGGTGTTCGCGCCGCCGCCGGACCGCCGCCAGGAGCTGGCGCGCGAGATCCACTTGTGGAGTTTGTCGGCGCGCCGCGACGGCCTGCTGTCGCTGGAACAGTACATGGCGAAAGCCGATCCCTTCATCCAGAAGGGCCTGCGCCTGGTGGTGGACGGGATCAATCCGGACAAGCTGCGCAGCCTGTTGTTCACCGAGATCAACAGTTTCGAAATGCGCGAGCGCCAGGCGGCCCGGATCTGGGAATCGGCGGCCGGCTATGCGCCGACGGTCGGCATCCTGGGCGCCGTGCTGGGTTTGATCCACGTGATGGAAAACCTGAGCGATCCCTCGCGCCTGGGCGCCGGCATCGCCGTCGCCTTTGTCTCCACGGTGTATGGCGTGGGCCTGGCCAACCTGCTGTTCTACCCGGTCGGGAACAAGATCAAGAGCATCGTTGCCGAGCAGGTGCTGCAGTACGAGATCCTGACCGACGTGTTCCACGACATCGCCACCGGCGACTACACGCGGGTGCTCGAAGAACGCATCGCCTGCCTGACGGCGCCGCACTGAGCCGGAACTGTTCATGACGCGTCGTAAACGCTACGCCGAAGACAACGAGAACCACGATCGCTGGCTGATCTCCTACGCCGATTTCATCACGCTGCTGTTCGCCTTTTTCGTGGTGATGTACGCGGTCTCGGTGGTCAACGTCGGCAAGTACAAGGTGCTGTCCGATGCCCTCGGCGATGCCTTCGGCGGGCGCGGCGCGGCTACCAAAATCAACACGTCTGTCGACGTCGAGCCGCTGCCGCTGGCGAACATCATCGCGCGCAAGCGGGCGGAGGAAGCCAAGCGCGACCGCGTGCGCCTGGACCTGCTGGCGCGCAAACTGAACAGCGTGCTGGCGCCGCTGGTCAGGAGCGGCAAGGTGCGCGTGACCCAGACCGCGCGCGGCATCACCGTCGAGATCAACGCCAGCGTGCTGTTCGACGAAGGCGACGCCGCCCTGGTCGGCAGCGCGCGCGAGACCCTGCAATCGGTGGCCGGCCTGCTGAAGGACGACCCCCATGCGATCGAGGTCGAAGGCCACACCGACACCACCCCGATCGCCAACGCCGCCTTCCCCTCGAACTGGGAGCTGTCCGCGGTCCGCGCCAGCACCGTGGTGCGCCTGTTCGCCGGCAGCGGCGTGGCCGAGCGCCGCCTGGCCGCGGTCGGACGCGGCGCCAACCAGCCCATCGCCTCCAACGACGACCCCATCGGCCGCGCGCGCAACCGCCGCGTGGCGGTCACCATCCTGTCGGGCACCGGCGCCGAGTAAAGCCTGTTCCGGGCCGCGCACGCTTGGCATTTCGTCCACGGCAGCGCACAATCCTT
>Ga0065165_1001364_pt1 | contig 26926 bp, 19 predicted proteins | sample AraplaMF_Cvi_mMF_FD_63813 | JGI IMG/M metagenome (GOLD analysis project Ga0065165, IMG submission 63813) | Arabidopsis root microbial communities from the University of North Carolina, USA - plate scrape MF_Cvi_mMF (version 2) (version 3) | ecosystem: Host-associated > Plants > Roots >... | reverse complement strand
CATGACCAAGAAGGATATCAGTTGTTATGGTTTGACGGACGGTGGTATTACGGCTGATGTTACGGGCGGAACTGGGACAAATTACTCTTACACGTGGGAGATGTATGTAGGCTCTTCGTGGAACACATTGAGTGCCGGTACGGCAGGGCTATCGGGCAGTATTGCCGGCGATTACCGGGTTCGTGTTCGGGATGTGCGGAATTGTGCGTCGGTGTCGGATGTGGTTACAATTATGGAGCCGACGGTGTTGACTTTGCCCCGTGCAGCGGTGCATGATATCAAATGTTTGGGAGAGAAAGGATCATTGTCTTTGGAGCCGATGGGTGGTACTGCGCCATATACCTGGCAATACGCCCTGAAGGGCAGTGACTATACGACCTTTACGGCAGATACTCCGTTAACGGCAGGGGCGTATGCGGTTCGGGTACTTGATCGAAATAACTGCGCGGAAGAGTATGCGGATGCGCTTGTATTAACGACTCCGGAATCGGCATTGGATTTTGGTTATGTTCAGTCTGATTATAATGGGTTCAATATTTCATGTGTCGGAGGCGCGAATGGTTATGTTGAACTGAGACCATCGGGCGGTAATGGCGGTGTATATGGTGGTTACCAATATGCCCTTGACGGCGGGACCTATCAGGCCAATGCCCGGTTGGAAGGTATTGCTGCGGGTAGTCATCAGGTGACTGTACAGGATGCCCGAGGCTGTGAGATCTCGAAGGCGATAGCCTTTAGCCAGGCCACTGAGAAAATAAGCGTTACGGAAAAGAGTCATGCTGATGTGGCGTGTTACGGTGACGTAACGGGTTCGCTGGAGGTGCAGGGAGCTGGTGGTGTAGGGCCGTATGTGTATTCTCTGAACGGCGGCTCTTCGCAGGCTACGCCGGTATTTGCTGGACTGGGTGTTGGAGACTATCGTGTGGTACTGACGGACCTTAACGGCTGTGCTACGGTGTCGAGTTTTGGTATTTCCAGTATTAATCCGGTTATGTCGCTTATATCTTCTGTGACGGATGTGAGTTGCTATCAAGGCAAGAATGGTGCTGTTTCCCTTTCGGTTAGTGGTGGTGTACAACCCTTGCGTTATGCCTGGAGTGGAGGTTCATCTACCGGGGACGTTTTACGTGGTGTTTCTGCGGGAAATTATGTTGCTACGGTTACTGATGCGGCGGGGTGTGTGATGAAGGCGACGGCCTCGGTTGCTCAGCCTGCAAGGGCGGTAAGTCTATCTGCCGCTACGGTGCCGGTATGTTTTGGCAGTACAGCGGGATCTGTTACGGCGAGTGCGCAAGGAGGCACATTGCCGTACCTGTTTTCTTCTGATGGTGGGAAGACCTACCAGGATTCACCGGTGTTTGACGCGCTGGCGATTGGCTCGTATGCTATCCGGGTAAAGGATAATCAGGGGTGTGAAGAGGGGATGGTGGCTACGGTCGTGCAGCGTAAGGATAAGCCGGAGCCCGACTTTATTGTAGCCACCCAGGAGCATGCGCTCGATACGCTTGTGGTGACAGATATTAGTGTTCCGAAGCCGGATTCTATTGTGTGGAGTTTTGATTCGAGGGCGCATGTACTTGATGCGAATGCCTGGCAGCCAAAGATCAAGTTCGATGGTGCGGGAACGTATGTGGTGGGTATGGCCGGCTATTTTGGTGGCTGTGTTTATACTGTAGATCGTACGTTGAGCATAAACCCGTATGATCCGGAGCAGGTGAAGACGTTGACTCCAAGTTATAAGGCGATCAAGTCGGTGGAGGTAACACCGAATCCGAACAACGGTCAGTTTACGGTACATGTGTCGCTTAACTATAAACATCGGGTGTCGTTGATCGTGTATGATGTATCGGGTGTGGCCCGCTATAATAACGCGTGGGCCAGCACGGACGGCATTACCGAGGTGGTGAACCTTGGTTCGGTGTCTTCGGGTGTATACCTGGTACGTGTTGTGACGAACTCTGAGGCCGAGGACGTACGGATTATTGTTACTAAATAAGGCTGTTGTTGTGATACGCTGTTTTTTGTTGTTTTCTGCGTTAATACTGTCAACCGTAGGTGAGGTCTTTGGGCAGCGCTATGCGGTTCAGTCGTCGGTGCAAGTTATGCCGCCATATTCGGTTTATCTGAGTGACTATGCTACGCCTGGTGTCGATAAGCTGCGGGTGATCCTTATTCAGCGTGATTTGTCGCGGCCCGCGTATCAACTGCGGCTTGTGATGAGTGTGGAGCTTAACGGCAAGGTGATTATTCGTACGTCGCGTTCGTATAATCCTCCGCCAATCAACCTTGATCCGGGGATACCTACGGTTATATCCGGGGCTGATCTGGCGGGGTATGTCGAGAGCCGGAACCTGGATTTTATCGGCTATAGCCGTGAGCAATATGAGAAGACGAAGTCGCTGCCCGAGGGAAGTTACCGGATTATGTTTACGGCTTACGATTACCGCCGGCAGGATCAGCAGGTAAGTAACGAGGGGAGTGGGTTTTATTATCTGTCGAAAAATGAGCCGCCGCTGATAAACTATCCGGCTTGTGGTTCGTCTATCGCTACCCGCGCTGTGAATGATGCCTTGTTAACCAGCGCTCAACAGATTATATTCTCCTGGTTGCCGCGGAATACGTCATCGCCCAATTCAGTAGCGGATACGGAATATGAGTTTTCACTTTACGAGACCCGGCCGGCGGGTCGGAACCCTAACGATGTGGTGTTGACGACGGCTCCCGTTTATCGTACAAGAACAGACTATACGCAGCTTGTATATGGTATTGCCGAGCCGGTGTTGCTGGAAGGGATGACGTATGTGTGGCGGGTTCAGGCTGTTGACAAAGGTGGTAAGGATGCCTTCCGTAACAACGGCTTTTCGGAGGTGTGCACATTTACGTACGGTGGTACCGCTGCGGCATATGCGATCGGTACGGTTAAAGGGTTGCGCGCGGAGGGTGAAACGGATCGTCGTGGTCGTATCTGGTGGGACGCCGGGGATTATGACGGCTATCGTATTTTTTATAAGAAGGCCGGTACCACATATGAATGGTTTAGCAGCGATGTGCCGAAGGGGCAAACGGAGCTGAAGCTTTTTGATCTGGAACCTGATACGCCTTACGAGGCACGGATGCAGGGTAAAAAGGGTTCGACGTATGGTGAGTACACGTCTATTTTGAAGTTCCGGACACAGCCGCTTAAAATTAATCAGTGTGGTGATCCGGTGGCTCTTCCGGATTCAGTGGGCAATCCGTTGCCGTTTGCTACTGCTGGAATGGTGATTACGGCCAGTAAGATGGAGGTTATTCTTGTGGACGTTCAGCATACGGGGACCGATGGCTGGTACAAGGGCTATGGCCGTGTAAGCATACCGTATCTGGGTGGTGCTTCGTTCATGGTGAAGTTCGACCGACTTTACATTAACGAGAACCGTGAGGCGCAGCGGGGGAGGATTGATGTTATTTCCAAGGGGGCAGCGGCTCTGCTGGAGCAAGCTCCTGTGTCGTCTCCACCTACTTCGCCTGATTCGGAGCCATCTATTGGCCGTGACTGGAGCGGCGTGGACTTTTACTACAAGGTGATTACCTACGATAAGCTCACAATTGATTCGGTTCGTTTTGATGAAGCGGGTAATCTTGTCGTTGTGGATAACGCCGGCGCTACTCATGTCAATACTGATGTTCCTGCGATACTTGTCAATGCTCCGGGTAAGGCGATCGTTATTGAAGACAAGAACGGTGATCAGTGGGTGGTGGAGAAGGATGCCAGTTCGGGTAAGGTTACGATTGCACCGCAACCTGGAGGTGGACTTCCGCCGAAGCCGGTAAGCGATGCATTGATGACATTAGTTATGAAGGCTTTAACGACGTTACGTGGTGCCTATCCTGATTCGAAGATCGATGCACTGCTTGGCGAGCTGGAAGCGAAGGAAGGTGCGTGGGATAGGGAGCGGGCTGGAACTTTGCGGGCGCCGGCTGGGGGTACTGTGAGCGTGGGACAATCGGTATTTTTTGATCTTACTCCGATAGCGAAAAGCGTAACGGCTGATCCGTACGCGCGAGCGTATAAGAAACAAGAATTGGACTATAACCGGGCTATCCTGGTGAAGATTCTTGCCGCACCGGATAAAAACGAAGCGGCTCGTGCGGAGATGATCGTGGGGCTTCGCGTTGGCGAGGTTGCTTTGGCTGATTATGTAGCGAAACAAAAGGCAGCCGGTAAACGGGATGAGGAGATCGTACCGGCTATCGGCGATGCGATTATGGTTTTTATTGATGGTGCGTTAAGAAAAAACTTTGTCTTTAAGAAATTATGAGGTCCGTTATTCTGATACTGGTTGTTACGCTCGCGCTTGCTTGCCCGTCGTGGGCGCGTGTGGCTGCCGAGGGTGATTCTATTCGTTTAAAGGTCGCGATTGCGAATGCTGTGTCCAAGATCCTTGATCGTGATCGGGAGAACCGTGTGCTTGAAGCGCGGGGTAGGGGAGATGCCGCGAACTATGTGATTAATCTCGACCTCGAGAAATGGATCGAGGAGCGCGGAGAGGCTTCGGAGAAGATCTTATCGGCTGAAGATTTTAATCGTATCAGCTCAAAGCTTCGGGTGTTTAATCAGCGGCCGGATACGGTACGTTTCTATGTAATTCTGGTTAACGATCATGTGGTGAAGTTTACGAGTCGCCTTGATCCGTCGATTACGCAAGGGACGTTTAAGTGGAACGACCTTGCAGGCTACCCAGAACAGCAAGCGCAGGTGAGTAAAATCTGGGGCGAGACGTCGGCGCTGATCCATGGTATCCGTGAGCAGTTGGCTGCCGCTGCTATACCGCAGCGCATTCTGTATTTCTATAGCGAGTTGAAAGTTGAGGAGTACGATGATAAGCCGAAGCTGTATAAGTTTGATCGTCTTGATTTTTTCGGGGCAAAGGTTGAGGGGGCGGAGTCGTTTATCCGTCAGCATGTGACGATACCGTCGGGCGTGGCGGTTACTAATGTGGATATGGCGGTGAGCAGTATTATCAATAGTACTGAGGCTGTGCTGGATAAGGGCTACCAGCCACCGGCTAATAACCTTGAAAATTCGGCATATGCGGCAGACCACACGTTGCCTGGGAATTCATTGAAAAGTATACCGGAAGCAGAACTCAAAGCTTTTGCCCGGTTGGTGGATGATGCTTATGGTAAGCGGAGCATCGGCTGGAATGACACGAAGTCGTCGGAAGATTACAAGTACATCAATGTTGTCGATGCCCTGAAGCTGAATGTACGGAACGGCGACCGGAATTTTGATATCGAGGTTTTGGAGGATAAGCTTCGTAACCTGGAGGAGAAGACAGGTATTACGTTCTATGTGATCGCAGGACCTTTATGGTATGCGTTGGATGCGGCCAATGCTCAGGCGTTTGCTCGTGAAATCTTTAATCGTACTACGTTAAAGAAGCATTCGAAGGCGATATTGATTACGCTCCCGTATTTTAATACTACAGCGGTTAACAAGGCTTCGTCAGCCAGTAAACCTATTGTTGATGTGTCGGTGATACATCCGGGTATCTATTCGCATGGTGTGGATCTGGATTTGACGCAGGTTACGACCACGGTGCAGAATGATGGATACCAGTTCGTACTGAATGCTTATAAGTTCCTGGCCAAGCCGTATAGCTGTCATATTTATTCGATTGGTTTGAATGAACGGATAGGCTATTTGACCGGGAAGTCTCAAGCGATGGTGAAGGGGATGGAAGCGATTGAGGAACTGGTTATTTTGAGGGATCGGAATATTGATCGGTTATCGCAATATGATGTTAAAGCTCTTCCTAATCTGGAGGATTACCGGCTTGTTGTAACGGATGAAGTAAAGGTAACTCGTTATGGCTATCGTGTGGAGGACTATGAGAAGGATCTTAATAATTACTATAAATACTTTACGTTTTACACCTCTGCCCTCGAAAATCCAGACTGGGAGATTTTACCGGAAAGCCGCAGGCTGAAGGAGCCTTTTATGGAACGGAGTCATAAACAGTTTGCAGCACAGTTTTTTGATACGTCGAGTCCGTTCATGAGGCGTCTTCAGTCGAACTGGGGTATGGGGGCTATGGGTGATGTAACGTACTCGTTTCCGGTTGTGCGTAATTATGTTAAGCCCGTGCTGGATGCGATGTGGTTTGTTCCTGTGATACCGAACGTGGTAGGGGTGATCTGGGCGAATGCCGAAGGCGATTATGTGGTGGCTGATGAGTATGCGGCCAGTGCGACGATAGAGCTTGCGCTTACTGCATTGCCTGTTGGCGAAGCGATTGGAATTGTTGTTGGGAAGCTAGCGGGTTCTACCATGTTGCGCTCGGCCGGTAAGAAGCTTGTTTCGCTTGTGGGGGTGAAGGCGTCGTCGCAGTTGATCGCTGCTAAGACCCTTGGGACTGTGGCGAAGCTTGGGTTGACGGAGTTTGAGGAAGCTGAAACACGGAATCTCCTTGCGAACGAGGCTATGGCGTTGGTGATGGCTAAGGCCGAAAGTCAACAGTTGCTGAAGACGTTTACGCGGAAGGAGGTCTTTCTGGCTCACCTGGCGTTTGTTGCCGAGCGGACGGGGATTAAGGATGTAAGTGCGTTTTTTAAGGTGATACGGCATGTGACGGTTCATGGGATTGATCAGTATCATGTATTCACGTCGAAGCGCCTTTTGCCCGGGTTATTGGCGAGGGATCGGGCTTACAGTATTACGTCGGTTATTGCGAAAGCTCCCGCGTATGCAATGTGCTGTGTATCGTATTGCCTGAAGACGGCCAGACCTCTTCTTACGTTTCAGGATTTTGATACCTGGGCGGTTAGTCGAAGCGTCGAGACCAGTATTGATCTTTCTGTTCGGAGGGCAATCTATGATGAAATTCAAAATGAGATTATTGACGGGGTAAAGAAGACTATTGCCGATGATAATCTGGTTATTGAGCTATTGGAGCGGGTTGAGGAGCCGAAGTGGTTGAATACTATTGTAGGTAAGTTGCGTGATGGAAATGATGTTGCATTGTTGTGGGATGGTTTGGCTAAATACACAACAGATAAGGAGAAACTTTATAATGTGATAGGCCGACTTGCTTCGGAGGATGTGGCGGCTTTTAAGAAAGTACTGGCGAGTAATGAAACTCTTGCGAAAGCGTTTACGGAGAATCCTCATTTGGTTGATTCGTGGCGGATACTGGAGGGGACAGGGGCGAGTTTTAAGGGGGACGTTGCGGCGATAAAGAAGATTGATTTTTTGAAGACGAGCGGGTTGATGGAGGGGCAGTTGAGGAATATTGCGGGGATTGACGATATTCGGGCGGTGGAGATTGCTGAGGATTTTAATTTGTATTCGCAGGCGTTGAATGGGGATATGGATGTGATACTTGGTAAGGTGTTTAGTGCGAGTAAGCGTCCGGAGATGGCGGAGTGGAAAATCGATCACGGGATCGATACCGATTTGGTGGTGCAGTTTGGGGAATTGGCTAGATCAGGACGATTAGATCTGCGTGAGGCTGAGGCTACAAGTAAGTTCATCAGAAATAAGTTAACGAGTGCTTTTGATAATCCTGGATTTGTCGCACAATTTGCGCAGGCCATGATTGAGTTACGACGTAAATGTGTTATTCGTATAGAAGGAGGAGCAGATATTCTCAATTTCACCGAGTCAACGGCATTTCAAATGAAGGGAGTTACGTCCGAATCTTTACGGACATTGAAAGGAAATCTGGCAGCTGCCGCAGATCAGTTTAATTCAGAGATACCGCCAGCTAATTTTACTAAGATTTTGAGATTGGATGTGTTTAATTCTTCTAATGAAATGTTTTCAATGAAGCGGAAGGATTTATTGTCTTTCTTGAATGACTATTATTATCAGAATAGAGGTAATATCGTAGGAAGTAACATCCGTAAATTAGATGAATTAAGAATAGTTAGGGGAGGCGATGTGTTTCGATGTAAAGTAGAGAATGGGGTGTTCGTTGAAATTATTGAAAAGAAATAATATTATGAGGGATAAATTCTGGAATGTTTATATAGAGAATTATACGAGTTTTTTTTATCATTTTGAAATTCCTGTTAATAAGAATGGTTTTGAACGATCAGTGCTTGATTTTGATTTGATATTTTTGGCTTCTGGTGATAAATATGGGCTTTTTAAATACGTTGATGGTGGTATAATCGATCAATATATCCAACGGCGGAACGTTGATTTTCTTACAGAGGAGTATAACTGGATAAGCCTTTTGGATATCGAGCGCTTTGATGATACCAGGTTAGGTAGAATGTCCATATTGCTTCCAAGTGAGCATGGCGTACTGACACCTAAACCCTATCATGTCCCATTTATGATCGATAATTGCTTGTGTTTGACACAAGGAGATTCCTTGTATTGGCCAAGATTGTCGGAATTGGACAACTGGGATGGTATTGTTTCTTTGAGTGTGAGCTCAAGTAGCAGTATTTGGTGGGAGAATCTTGATTTTAGTTATACTGAGGATGGGGATTATTTGAAGTTTGAACCTGCTATGGATAACCGTTTTTTCTCTTATCGGATAGTTCCGAGATTCAATAGTTTTATCAGGGACGTGACTTTGAAAGTTGAAGCGCTTGGAGGAAAAGTTTTAATTGATTCGGATAGTGACAAGAGGTATGTAAGGGAGCAGGGTATTCTCTTGGATGGAAAGATTATTTATCAGGAAGATATAGACGAAGGTCGAGTTAAACTACCTGAGTTTTGATTGTTCGCCTTTAGTTATTTTATAGTTCGTGATGTACCAACGTTATGTTTTTAGTTTAGTCGGGATGCTTTTGTCCCTTTCCATGGCGGCTCAGAATCTTGAAGAGATCAGTCTTGAGAAAGGCGTGAAGCTTTCAGGTTCGTTGAATTTGAATACGGTAGGGTATGTCTCACATGGTATTCAGCAGCGGAGGGACCCGTACAATTGGTTTCTTACGGCGTCCCTTAATGTGAATGCTTTCGGGTATAATGCTCCGTTTTCGTTTAGCTATAGCAATGCTAATAAAAGTTACTCTCAGCCTTTCAATCAGTTTAGTTTTGCGCCACAGTATAAGTGGGTGAAGACCTACGTGGGGTATAATGCGATGACATTTTCGAATTATACTTTGGCCGGTCATGTGTTTCTGGGTGGGGGAGTGGAGTTGACTCCGGGTAAGTGGCGGGTGTCCGCGATGTATGGAAGGCTTAAGAAGGCGGTGGCGTTTCAGACTGCCGATACGTTGCAGTATTCGGATGCGGCGTTTAAACGGATGGGCTACGGTTTGAAGGTGGGTTATGAGGATGATGGCGATGCTGTTTCGATGAATATTTTTACGGCGAAGGATGATGTGAATTCGATACCGTTTGTGATGTCGTCGAGTACGTTGACGCCGCAGCAAAATGTGGCGGTGAGCTTTACGGCACGTAAGAAGTTTTTGAAGCGATTTTTTATTGAGGGGGAATATGCCTTGTCGGCGTTGAATACGGATATACGGGCTGATGGCTCTGAAACGGATACTGTGGTGGCGCCGACGCATAATTTGGTGCGGGGGCTTTTGCCGGAGAATGCTACGAACCGGTATTTTGATGCGGTTAATGTCAGTGTGGGGTATACCGGAGACTGGTATTCGTTACAGGTTCGGTATGAGCGGATAGCGCCGGAGTATCAGACGTTGGGGGCATATTACTTTAACAATGATATGCGGAATATAACACTGGTTCCGTCGTTGCGGTTGTTTAAGAACACGTTGAACCTGGCGGGGAACGTCGGGTTTCAGCAGAACAACCTGGATGACGTGAGGGCGTCTACGACGAAACGGTTTGTGGGTTCCGCCAATGCGAGCTATGCGCCGAATGAGAAGTGGAATTTTGCGGGGAATTATTCAAATTTTTCATCGTATACGAATACGCGGCCGCAGGCAGATCCGTATTTTCAGAATACGTTGGATACGCTGAATTTTTATCAGGTTAGTCAGACAACGACGGCTACCGTTATACGGACGTTTGGAGGGAAGGAATCGCCGCAGACGGTTCTATTGACGTCAAGTTATCAGCAGGCGAATGATAAGGCCGATTATGAAGGGGGTAATGCGCAGTCGGATTTTACGAGCGCGAATCTCTCGTACAGTTATTCGCGAGTGGCTACAGGAACTACCATGGCAGTTGCCGGTAATGTTTATAAGAACAATGCCGGCGGTGTGAGTTCGGTGTATTGGGGGCCGACGTTGAGTATTACGCAGGGCTTTTTGGAGAGGACGTTGCTGGCATCGCTGGCGTCGACGTATAATGAGACATCGGGAGACAATGTGGAGTCGAGCCCGGTGTGGAATAACCGGATGAATCTGAGTTATAGCCCGAAGCTGGGAGAGGATTCCGCATCACGGCACAGTATTTCGATAGGGTTGAATATGTTGCGGAGACTGGAGAGTACGGCACAGCAGGCGCACTACACAGAGTTTACGGGGACGTTTAATTATACGTATTCGTTTTAACTTTGTAGTTCTCCAAGACCGTTTTCTTATGCTAAAAACATTCTCTTCGCAAGACTTCCATTCGATCTGTGATACGCTGGCTGGTGCTGATGCAGATCTGGCGGCTATACTGAATGATCATGGTTATCCACCGATGTGGACGCGGCCGAATACTTATGAGACGCTAGTACATATCATTCTGGAGCAACAGGTTTCGTTGGCATCGGCACTGGCGGCCTTAAAGAAGTTGCAGGAGAAGACGAAGGGTATTACACCGCGTACGATTTTGAAACTTACGGATGAAGAGCTTAAGGCGTGTTATGTGAGTCGCCAGAAGGCGGTGTATATCCGAGGGCTGGCGCAAGCGCTTGTAGCGAAGCAGCTTGACCTAGATGCTTTGGCTACGCTTTCGGATGATGCTGTGCGGGCTGCATTGATCGGGCTCAAAGGAATCGGAAACTGGACGATTGATGTTTACCTTATGTTTGTGCTGCAGCGTGCGGATATCTTTCCCGCTGGTGATCTAGCCGCGGTTAACGCGTTGAAACGTGCCAAGCGGCTTGCCCGGGATACGTCACGAGAGGAGTTGCTTGCGGTTACAGCTTTGTGGGCTCCGTATCGTACAGTGGCGACGATGGTGTTATGGCACCACTATCTATCCGCTCCTTTGCGCACTAAGGTGTGATATAGAAAAGCCATCCGGGTAGGTCGATACGCGGATGGCTTTTGGTTATTTTAACGATGTTGTTATTCGAATCGCAGGGATTCGATGGGGTCGAGACGAGAGGCTTTGTTGGCCGGGTAGTAGCCGGAGCCAAGGCCGACGCCGATACAGACCGCTAGTCCCGTAAGGATCCATACCCATGGTATGGTGAACCCTGAGGCGCCGAGTAGTACGGATACCCCGTTGCCCAGCAGGATGCCGAGGATGATACCCAGAACTCCGCCCAGTATACAGATTACGAGGCCTTCGATAAGGAATTGCTGGCGGATACGAAGCGGTGTTGCGCCAAGTGCTTTACGAACGCCGACTTCGCGGGTACGCTCGGTTACCGACACCATCATGATGTTCATGAGGGCGATGGCCGAGCCGAGTAGTGTGATGAAGCTGATGAAGAAGCCTCCGACACGGATGCCGGTGGTGATACTTTCCAATCGCTCCGCGACGGTCTGGCTACGCTCCAGCAGGAAGGATTCTGGCTGGCCGGGACGATCGTGGCGGATGCTGCGCATAATGCCGGTGGCTTCGCCCATGGCATATTCCATTTGGGATGGGTCGGCAATGCTTACGGCCATTTCGTAGCGAAGGCCTTTGCCCTGGGCCATCTGGTTTGCTTTGAGCAGTGGGATAAAGACCATATTGTCGTAGTTGTCTTCGGCCATCTGCCCTTTTTCTTTGGTTACACCGATTACACGGAATTGTGTGCCGGAGAAGGCTACGTCGGTGCCGATGACGCTGTCGTTTTCGTTAAACAGGGTGGTGAAGATCTTATAGCCGAGGACGATGGAGGGCATGCCGCTTTCGGTTTCGCGTTGCGAGAAAAAGCGACCACGGTGCAGTTCGAGCCCCTTAATGGCCATGTATTCGTTATTGACCCCTACGACGTTTACGTTGGGGTTTGTTTTTTTGGAAAGGTGTTTTACTTCGGCCACGAAAGTGAGTCCAGCGGAGATGCTGATGGTGGAGGGGACTTTGTACAGATCTACAAACCGGAAAGCCTCGTTCATGAGAAGCGGCGGATAAGTCTTTTCGGTGACACCCTGGCGGTTGGAACCCCGGTTTATCTTGGATTCGATGGAAAAGGTGTTTGCCCCGAGTGATGCCAGACTGTCGGTTACCGAGTTCTGAATGGCGTCTACGGCGGTGAGGATGCCTACCAGGGCGGTTATGCCGAGGGTGATGATCAGGCCGGTGATGATGGACCGTAGCATGTTGGCTTTGACGGACCGGAGGCCTTCGCGAATATTTTCAAGTAGATTCATTCTTCCGTGAAACGAAAAAGGTATACGTATACGTTGATAAACGGTATCGGAATGTTACAAAAAGGCATAGATATTTTTACCGCTCACCCCGTATTTCTGCAAAAAGTGGGGTTCGGCGCAGATTTATACCCGCCTGAGCGGTAAATTTAGGATCTTAACCGGGGAAACGTGTATGAAGCGAAGTTTGATTTTGGTCGTTTTAATGATTGCAGTCCCAGCCCTGTCCTGGGCAAACTCCATTTTCATTCCCATGGATGAAAAGCAATCGAACCATTTGAAGGCCTATGGTATCGCCTATTGGATCCTGAAAAGCGAGATCGAGGTGGACTGGCTGCTGAACTACCGCGGAGGCAGCTTTATGTGCCAGTACCATTCTGCGATTCAGAATGAGCTGGTGGTTCGTGGTGTTAGCTACGAGATCATATCGGATGCTCAGGCAAACCAGATCATTACAGAGATCGCCAGCCCTGCCCTGAATTATGATATTATGAAGCTCGAGAAGTATCCTAAGATCGCTGTATATTCTCCAAAGACGAAACAGCCGTGGGATGATGCCGTTACGCTTGTGCTAACGTATGCGGAGATACCCTACGATGTGATCTTTGATGAGGAGGTGATGACGGGAAAGATGCCGAAGTATGATTGGCTGCACTTGCACCACGAAGACTTTACGGGACAGTATGGTAAGTTTTATGGTCAGTACAGCAATATGCCCTGGTACATTGAGCAGCAGAAGGAGGCTGAAGATATTGCCCGGAAGTTTGGGTATCACAAGGTTTCGCAGCTTAAGCTGGCTGTGGTGAAGAAGATTAAAGAGTTTGTGTCGGGTGGAGGATTTCTTTTTGCGATGTGTTCTGCCACGGATACGTATGATATAGCTCTTGCGGCGGAAGGTCTTGATATCTGTGACCGTATGTATGACGGTGACCCTGCAGACCCGAATGCGCAGGACAAACTAAACTACGATAATACGTTAGCGTTTACCGATTTCCGTCTTGAGCGTAATCCGCTTCAGTACGAGTTCTCGAATCTTGACAATCAACCTAATGAGCGCGGGCTTCGTCAGGACAACGACTACTTTTCGATATTCGAGTTTTCGGCGAAGTGGGATCCAATCCCGACGATGCTTACGCAGAATCATACCCGTGTGATCCGCGGTTTCTTCGGCCAGACAACTGGCTTTAAGAAGGAGCTTGTGAAGTCCGATGTGGTGGTTATGGGTGAGAACAAGGATATTCGCGAGGTTAAGTATCTACACGGTGTTATGGGCAAAGGCTTCTGGACATTTTATGGAGGCCACGACCCGGAAGATTATCAGCATATTGTAGGGGAGGAGCCTACGGATTTGAATCAACATCCGAATTCACCGGGATACCGTTTGATTTTGAATAACATTCTTTTCCCTGCGGCGAAGAAGAAGAAACAGAAGACGTAGAACTTACAGGTCTATCGTATAGAATGATATTTATGACTCCCGGTCTATTAAGGATCGGGAGTTTTGTTTTTATTCGTGTTGATCCTGGTTTTCTTTAGCGCGATGTTTTACGATGCGGGTGATGAGTGCGAGGGGGATGGGTTGGTTGAGGGGGAATTGTATGGATCCTTTTCCGGTTTTATACGGAGAGAATGCTTCCTGAAAATCTTTATCATCGGTAGGGACTGAATAGAGACCTATATGATTTTTGAATGCCGCGAAATGGATGAGATTGCCGGAGAGTACGAAGGTGGGCATATCGTATTTAATGGTTTCTTCGGCTTTTGGCGCGGCTTTCAGGATTGTTTTACGGACTTGTTGGAGAATGGCCTGGATGTTGGTCGGGAAGGTCGCGATGTATTCGTCTATGGTAGCGAAGGCGTTGGATTTCTTCATGCAGGTACTGTGTCTACAAAACTACCAGGAATGTTTTATTCAGCCGGTGTGTGTTTGCGACAATATCGGTGGTCGATAGCGACAGGGCCTATTCTGGTCGTGCCGCCCGTAGCCGAACACCTTAGTCCGAATCTGAAACGATACATGTGCATCGCTATGGTCTGGTGAGGTTACAAGAGGCTTATTCAATTGTGGCACATTATTGGCCTTTGGTGGGGAAATCTATTTCATTATGTTACGCAACTACCTTAACATTGCTTACCGAAGCCTGCTTAAGAACAAGGCCTTTTCGTTTATCAATATATTCGGTTTGGCCGTTGGAATGGCTGCGTTTCTGTTTATCATTCAGTATGTTCGTTTTGAACGGAGTTATGAGCGTTACAACCCGAATGCTGATAACCTCCACCGTATTACGATAGATTTCTATAATCAGGGACAGTATGTGGTGACGGACTGCGAGACGCATGCTCCGATGGCACCGCTTCTTAAAGATAAGTTTCCCGAAGTTCAGGACTTTGTACGTATGTTTCATTACGACGGCCTCATTCAGATAAAACTACGGGGTGAAACGTTGCTTGAAGAGCAGCAGGCTTATTGCGCCGATCCGTCAGTTTTTAAATTGTTTGGGGTGACGATGTTGCATGGTGACGCTACGAAGGCGTTGAATGAGCCCTTTAAGATTGCGCTTTCGGAGACGTTGGCGATGAAGTATTTTGGTCGAACGGATGTTGTGGGTGAGGCCATTGAGGTTGAACATAGTCCCTACCAGGTTACGGCTGTGATTAAAGATTTACCTCCGAATACCCACCTGAAATTTGGTATTCTTCTTTCGCATGCTACACTGGAGCGAATTGACGACAATTATAAACCCGATAACTGGTCTGGAAACAATGAGTACAGCTATGTGTTACTTAGCCCAGGGGTTGATCTGGAGGTTTTTAATAAAAAGCTTTTGGACTTATGTGTGTCTTTAAAGGATAAGCTAAGAGAGTCCCGGTATGTGGCGGAGCCTATCACATCGATTCACCTGTATTCGAATAAGACGTATGAGCCGGAGGTGAATGGTAGCGCCCGTACGGTTTATTTTTTACTCATTATTGCTGTATTCATTATTGTTATTGCGTGGGTTAATTATGTTAACCTGTCTACGGCCCGGGCTGTTGAACGAGCCCGAGAGGTTGGTGTTCGTAAGGTAATGGGATCGATGAAGCGCCAGCTTGTGATGCAATTTCTGGCTGAGTCGGTTTTGGTTAACCTGCTGGCGGGCATGGTGGCGTTTGTATTGTTCGAGGCGGGGATGCCTTTGTTTCATTTGGTTTCGGGTTTGCCGGTTATGTTGGGCGTATTTACGGACGGATTTTTCTGGCTGTTATTCGGTGGGTTGGTGCTGGTAGGCTCGCTGTTGTCAGGCGTTTATCCTGCCTTTATGTTGTCGTCGTTTCAGCCGGTTGTTGTGTTGAAGGGGAAATTCCGGACGTCATCGCACGGTCAGTATTTGCGAACAGGGCTGGTGGTGTTTCAATTTGGCGCTACGGTGGTGTTGATTGTGTGTATGCTTGCTGTGTATCTGCAAATAAGTTATATGCGTTCGTATGATCTGGGGATGGATGTTCAGCAGACGCTGGTGGTTCGGGCGCCTCAGGTTAAGGATTCTTTGGTGCGCGTGGGGTTTCAGGCTTTGAAGCATGAGTTAGTGCGTGGTGCTGCGGTGAAGCAGGTGGCGAGTTCGGGATCGGTGCCTGGGTTGAGTCTTCATGAATTGAATTCGACGTCGTTTACACGGTATGGTGATAGCGGTAATGGGCAAGGTTATGAGTATTACTATTATTGGATAGACGATGTTTTTATACCGACGATGGGTATGCAGCTTGTTGCAGGTCGTAATTTTGACGCCTCGGGTAATGACGAAATGGTGATTGTGAATGAGGAGACTGTAAAACGATTGGGGTATGCGCGGGCGGAGGATGCCGTGGGAACCCGTATTACTTTTGGTGCCAATGGTAGCACGATTATCGGTGTGATGAAGAACTTTTACCAACGTTCGCCGAAGGAGGTGCATATTCCGATGATGTTCCGATATCGTGAAGCATCTCATTTCTTCTCGATGCGTTTGGATGCGCGTGATTTACAGCAGACGATTGCATCTGTAAAGGATGTTTGGCAGAGGACCTTCCCAGACGAGCCGTTCAATTACTTTTTCCTGGACGACCAGTTTGGGCAGCAGTATAAATCGGACCAGCAATTTGGTCAGATCATTACGTCGTTCTCGGTGCTGGCGGTGTTTATTGCCTGTTTGGGTTTATTTGGTTTGTCGTCGTATACGATCCTGCAACGAACGAAGGAGATTGGAATTCGTAAGGTGCTCGGGGCTTCTGTTGTTCAGATCGTAAGTCTGCTGTCGAAGGATTTTGCCCGTATTGTTGTGATTGCTGCTGTGCTCGCGTTGCCTATGGCGTGGTGGGCTGTTGATGCATGGCTTGATACGTACGCTGTTCGCATAGACCTTAATGTTTGGATATTTGTAATGCCTGTGCTCAGTATTCTGGTAATCGCATTCATTACGGTAAGTTTTCAGACGGTAAAGACGGCAGTGTCCAATCCCACGGATTCACTTCGGAGCGAGTAGCTTTTTAACGGCCTTGCAGGCTCGTGTTATAGTTCGTCGTATCGTTCTGGTTCGGGTTCTACGCTTAGGGTAAGTTGATCTCCCGAGTCGTTTTGTGTAAACAAAATTTTCGATTGTTCACGCTGGCCGAGTTCGATCCCATCGCAGGCATAGAAGAACGATACGCGGTATGAGACCGTGAAACTGCCGGAGGTTGGTGTTGTATACGTGGTGCTGCCGGGGGTGATGACGACATCGGCCGCCGTACCCCGACGTGAGAACCAATGGCCATTCAGTAGTGACTGGATCACCGTTGCATTTTGTTCTGCTATGGTTTCAATGGAACTATCAGCCGATCGTTGGAGGGTTATTCTTTCCATCAGGGATTACGTTGTGGGTAGTGGTAGAATATACCGGTATCGAATGGTGTCCACCAGCAGGCTTTCTGGCCGCAGCTTTTCAGTGCGTTGTTCGCCCAGGTGTTGCAAGTATAAAACAAATTATAATGACCGTGTGCTTCATAGAATGCATCGTAGTCGTTGTAGTTAGCATCGGTAGGTATGTGGCGGGCCTGGCCGTTGGGATGGGTCTTGAGTGTGTTTTTGATGTATGTTACAAGTCTCAGGTATTGTTCATGGCTTATCGTTATTTTCCGGCAATCTTCTGCTTCGCGCATGGACCTGTAAAAGGTAGCGTGTACGGCAGCCTGGCTCAGGCCGGTGGCGGCTTTGAATGCGGTATTAAATGTTAAATCTGCCCAGGTGGGTGTCTGTAAATAGAAACCACGGTCGCCCCATCCCATGGCCAGCCAGGGTAGCTGTGTGTTGTTTGCGGCGGTATTGGCGTATGGCATTATCGTAGACCAGTCCATCCAGGTATTGCGTACGGGAACGACGATGTCGGTATGGACACCGTTGGTGAGGATGTATAGTGTGACTTCGTCGGATTCAGGTTCTTCACGGGTGGTGCTTATCCAGGAGAGTACGACGGCGAGCACCAGGTATAGCAGGATCGTCGCCAGTAGTGTGGCAATTGCCCGAAGGATGATTTTGGCTACTTTTTTCATGGACGCACGAAGGTACGTATTTCTATTCGAAGCAGCGGAGGGGTGGTTATTGTGTGATATGGCGACTACATCGATTGAGGTGTTCTTTTTGAAAAAACTCTATTTCAAATTCGTTCGGCGTGTGTGCAGAATCGGCGTACAGGGTTTATCTTTCTAATTGTTGGGCAACTGTATTTGTCCTGATCCTTGACTAAGAGGATGTTTGCTTACTGTTAAAACTGCGATTGATGACGCGTACTCCTGAGTGTATAATTTTTGATTGTGACGGTGTGCTGGTCGACAGCGAGACTATCGGTATCCGTGTATTGCTCGATATGACATCACATTATGGGGTAAATATGCCGTTGGCCGAAGCGGTAGAGGAGTTTGGTGGACGACGGCTGCGTGAGGTTATCGATGTGCTGCAGACACGGGCGCATGAGCCTTTTCCCAGTGACCTGGAAGCCCTGTACCGTACGCGATCGTATGAGGTGTTTCAGACTGAGGTGGTGCCGGTGCCGGGTATTAAAGATGTATTGGATACGCTTACTGTACCTTTCTGTGTAGCCTCCAGCGGGCCCGTTGAAAAGATCAAGCTTAACCTGTCGAATACGGGGCTGTTGCCATATTTTACCGGGCGAATCTTTAGTGCTTACGATATTAATCGTTGGAAACCGGATCCTGGGATTTTTCTGCATGCCGCGGCGCGTATGGGGTTTGAGCCTCATCAATGTGTTGTAATTGAGGATAGCCTGGCCGGTGTGGCAGCTGGTATTGCGGGAGGATTTCATGTTCTGGGTTATGTGCGGCCCCATAACGCCCGTGCGCTTGAACGCGAAGGTGCTACGGTGTTTTATTCGATGAGTGACCTACCGTTGCTGCTCCGGGATTTTTAGTTGCAAATGGCATAGCGTTTTTATCTTCTGCGTCGGAAACAACCGCGGTTTCTTGCCGCTTTATTCAGGACGCTATGAAAAGCAAATATCCTTTTTTGCGCCGTAACAGTCTTTCTATAACGTTACTGGCGCTGTTCTTCACATTTTTGACTGCACAGGCTTTTACAGGCTGGCATGAGTATACCGATGAACTTCAGGATAAGGGGGCGCCGCCTGTAACGTTTACGTCTTATCTTTCCAGTGGCCATTTCATCGAGACGACGTTTGAGAACTGGGAGAGTGAGTTTCTCCAGATGGGAGCCTATGTGTTGCTTACCGTCGGGCTTCGTCAGCAAGGATCAAGCGAATCAAAACCGATGGAAGGGCAGGAGGAGGTGGATCGTGAGCCAGATCCGAACCGGAAGGACGCGCCGTGGCCTGTAAAGAAAGGTGGATTGATTTTAACGCTTTATAAGAACTCTCTTTCAATCGCATTCATTGTGTTGTTTCTCGTAAGTTTCGTGTTGCACGCGTATGGGAGTCTCACGGCTTATAATGAGGAGCAGTATCTGGATGGTAAGCCGACCGTAACGTTTTGGGAGTATATGGGTGAAACGAAGTTATGGTTTGAGTCTTTTCAGAACTGGCAGAGCGAGTTTGTTGCGGTAGCATCGATCGTTATACTATCAATTTATCTCCGGCAGAAGGGATCACCTGAATCCAAGCCTGTTGATGCAGCCTACTCGGATACGGGGAGTAGTGTTGGGTAACACATACCTCATATACACAGCAAAGCACTGTAGCGTTCACTGCCGAAGACGGGTTAATTGTTACCTATCGTGTATTGTTTGGGTGAGCAGACAGTTTGTTGTAACGACTCCAAAACAATATCTATCATGAAAGCAGCAGTATTCCATAAGATAGGCGATATCCGCGCCGAAAAAATTGATGATCCTATTATAGAACAAGCTGAAGACGTTATTCTTCGCGTGACGTCTACCGCCATTTGTGGTTCGGACCTTCATATTTACGATGGTTTTATTCCGCAAGCCAAGGATATGGTAATGGGGCATGAGTTCATGGGCATTGTAGAGGACATAGGCAAGGGCGTAACGAATCTAAAAAAAGGTGACCGTGTGGTAGTGCCTTTCCCGATTGCCTGTGGTCAGTGTTATTTTTGCAATCATCAGCTTCCTGTGCACTGTGAGCATTCGAATCCTGAAAAGTATGGACCTGAAGGGGATATGATGCAGGGCAAAGGAGGTGCGCTGTTCGGTTATACGGATTTATATGGTGGTTACAGTGGGGGACAAGCTGAATATGTTCGTGTTCCTTATGCCAATTTCGGACCGCGTAAGGTGTCCGACACGTTGACCGATGATCAGGTACTTTTTCTTACAGATATATTTCCCACGGGATGGTCGGCTATTGATTGGGCTGAACCCAAGGGCGGTGAGACGGTTGCGATCTTCGGTTCGGGTCCTGTAGGTCTGATGGCGCAAAAGTCTGCCTGGCTCCGGGGGGCAGGGCGTGTTATCGCGATCGACCCGCTTCCTTATCGTTTGCGCAAGGCTGCGGCTGTAAATAAGGTGGAGACGATCAACCCTCACGAGGTGGATGCGGTTCAGGTGATACGCGATATGACTGGTGGTCGCGGAGCAGACATTTGTGTGGATGCTGTCGGTCTGGAGGCGGAGCGCTCATTTTTCGATAAGGTAAAAGCGACCATAAATTTCGAGAAGGGATCTATGAAGGTTCTTGAAAGCTGTGTGAAGGCTGTGCGCCGTGGTGGTACCGTAACGGTTGTGGGTGTATATGGCACTGCATTCGACAATTTTCCACTTCACAGCATATTCGATAAAGGCATTGCAATGCGGTTTGGACAGGCTCCGGTGCACCGTTATATTGATGATCTGATCGCGATGGTGGAGAGTGGCAAGGTGGTTCTCGATGATATCATCACGCACAGGCTGCCATTATCCGATGTGGCCATGGCTTACGATATTTTCAAGAAGAAGGAGGATGATTGTGTTAAGGTTATTCTAAAGCCTTAGCCCGGAGGATCTAATGGTTTTTTTTGTGGCCGGTTATGATTTCCATAGCCGGCCGCATTATTTATGTGTAAAGCATTCTGTGTTGTTGCAATGAGATATTGATATAAAAAAAGTAGCGAAGTTTCACCTCCGCTACTTACCAATAAAACGACTCAATACAGGTTATTACTAATCTTGCTCGCCAGCTGCTTCGATGTTAATTGTCGATACAGCGACTTCTGTGAGTTTCTCGTCGGCGGCCTTCTCTTCTTCGAGTGTCTGCGCTAAGAGACTTGCCGCGTCGTTGAGACCGAGCGTTTCTGCAAAGGTGCGCAGCGTTCCGTAAGAAGCTATTTCATAGTGTTCTACTTTTTGAGCGGCTGCGATGATGCCTGCGTCGCGCATGAAGCCTTCGTCGGAGTCTTCCATGATGGATTCAGCTTCTTTGATGAGACCTTCCATGGCTTCACACTTTTTGCCGCGAGGTTCGAGGTTAAGTGTGGCAAATACTTCTTCCGCGCGCTTCACGTGCTCTTCGGTTTCTTTGAGGTGTTCTTCAAGGCATGTTACCAGCTCTTCCGCGGTGGCATTTTTAATCATTTTGCCCAGCGCCTTTGTTAATGCCTTTTCTGCCCAATAGATATCGCGGAGTGATTCTTCGAAGAGTTTTTGCAGTTTCGTTTCATTACCTACTCCCTGCTCTTCATTCTCATTTGATGCTTTGTTAGTTGCCTTTTTTGTAGTAGCCATAATTATGATTATAAGTTTATACTTAGAACTTGGTTGTGTTTTTCAGTATCGAAATTCGTATGCCGAACATTTCCGAGCAGGTCTCTGTACAGAGGGGTTACAATTCCTCAGTTTGACGTTGGCATAAAAGCGTGGAAGTGCTAAACAATCCACATTTTTATTTTAATCGAGATGTGTTGCTAAGGCACTGTATTATGATCATGCTGTTGTTTGAACAGCCGTTCTTGTGGTGTAGACGATACACCGCGCGATTAAATTCAATTTTTAGGGATATGTATACTATGAATGATATCTCCCGTATCGGAGAGTTTATGCTAGAGCGTAAGGAAACTTTATCGGTAGCTGAGAGTGTTACCGCAGGCCAACTGCAGGCGGCGATTTCGTTAGCTCAAAAGGCTATGCAATTTTTTGAAGGTGGTGTGACGACGTATACGATCGAACAGAAGGTTAAACATCTTGGCGTAGACCCGATCGCAGCGCTTACGTGTAACTGTGTGTCAAAGGATGTGGCAAGCCAGATGGCGCTTGGCGTACAAAAGCTATTTTCAACTACCTGGGGTATCGCAATAACCGGATATGCTTCGCGTGTGCCGGAGGCGAATATTAATAGTCTTTTCGCGTTTTACGCTTTTTCCTATAAAGGGCGGATAAAGCACGTTTATAAGGTGGATTGTACGGACGAGGATCCTTTTCGCGTTCAACAGATTTATACAGCCCAGGTATTACAGTCTTTCTGCGAATTTATATATGCCCATGCTCTGACTTCTTAACTTTAAACGTAATAGATGTACACACTTGGAATTAACGCCGTATTTCACGATTCATCGGCCGCACTTATTAAGGATGGCCAGCTACTTGCTGCAGCGGAGGAGGAACGCTTTACCCATATTAAACATGGAAAACGTCCCATTCCTTTCTCAACGTATGAACTCCCTTTTCATGCGATAGATTATTGCTTAAGCGTGGCGGGTATCCATATCAATGATGTGGATCATATTGCTTACTCTTTCGATCCGCACATGTTAATAATAGAAGACGAGGTGATACGGGAACGATCGATCCGTCTCCCATTGCAGCCTCAATACACTTCGAATCATAGTAAGGAATCGTGGGGATCACCCTGGGACCCATTGTTTCTATCGCTGATTGTCAATGCACCAGGTCAGCTTGAAGACGGATGGCCGCATCACCTGCAGGAGCGTTTTCACGGCGCCCGTGATGTTGCGAAGAAGTGGCATTTCGTGGGGCATCACCTTAGTCATGCGGCGAGTGCGTTTCACGCTTCCCCATTTCAGCGTGCTGCCGTGATGACGCTCGATGGTCGCGGGGAACGGACGACAACTGCTTATTATCATGGGAAGGGAAATGATCTTGTGTTGCTCGGCCATGTCGAGATGCCTGATTCGCTGGGACTGTTATACGAGGCGATGACCTCGTATCTGGGATTCCTGCATTCATCGGATGAATATAAGGTGATGGCGCTGGCATCGTATGGCAAGCCGGTCTTTGCGGATGTGTTCAGAGCTTCAATACATGTGGGTGAACGAGGTTCTTACCGTATTGATCCTATTGATTTTGAAAAGCACTTTGGACCTGCCCGTAAAAAGGGCGACGATTTTACAGACCACCATTTTAATATCGCGCATTCGTTGCAGGTGGTGCTGCAAGAGACTGCTTTAAAGCTTATTGAATGGCTGCATTCGGAGACGGGTGAGGAGAATCTTGCTATGGCGGGCGGTGTGGCGCTCAATTGTGTGCTCAATGCTTATCTGCGTGATCATGGCCCGTTCAAAAATATATGGGTACAGCCTGCCGCCGGTGACGCCGGAACCGCTCTTGGCGCGGCATTGTGGGTAGATGCGCAAGAGCGTGAAACGGATGTTCGGACATTCTCCATGGAGCATGTGTACTGGGGGCCGGAGTATACGGATACTACTATTGAGAAATTTCTGAAATGGACAAAGACACGTTATCGGGTAATGTCGGATGTGGCTGAGGAGACGGCTGCTTTACTTGCTGAGAACAAGATTATAGGCTGGTATCAGGGGCGTATGGAGTTTGGTCCACGTGCTTTGGGGAGTCGTTCGATACTGGCGTCGCCAATACAGGCTTCTATGCAGGCGCGGTTAAACGAGGTTAAGGACCGCGAGGACTTCCGCCCGGTTGCGCCGGTTGTTCTGGAAGAGGATGCATCGGACTGGTTCGAGGATGCGCGGTATTCGCCTTTTATGTTGTTTGTGCATAAGGTGCGTCCTGAGAAGACGGACGCTATACCCGCGGTATGCCACGTGGACGGTACCGCACGCATCCAAACGGTGAACCGGAATCAGCATCCCTTTTATTATGATCTTCTTAAGGCGTTCAAGAAGCGGACGGGAGTTCCGGTATTGGTGAATACTTCTTTCAATACACTTGGTAAACCTATTGTATGTACACCACGTGACGCGCTGGAGTGTTTCTGGTCGTCGCCATTCGACGTGCTGGTTATGGGATCTTACCTTATCGAGAAGTAACAATTCTATTACAAATGCGGGCGTCTAGCAAGTAAGCAGACGCCTGCGTGGTTACAGGAAAGTTTTTCACCGGTAGGCTACCCGTCTGGAAGGTTCGAATTTTACGAGGTGCTCCACTGCGGCGTTAGCGATTTTGGCGGCATCTGTCGATGGATCGGTTATCATGGAAAGGTGGAGCTTTCGGTTGAGTGGGGCCCAGCGGTGCGGTGCAGAGTAAGGGGAGAAGAACACAACGCTTGGTACCTGGAGCGCGGCGGCAATGTGTGATACACCGGTATCATTGCTGATAAGCCCGCGACTATTTCGAATCAATGCGGCTAGCGGTCCCAAAGGAACGTGTCCTGCTTGCTCTACCAGGTTGGTGACGGGGAAAGGGAGTAGTCCGTTGATGTATCGGAGTAGCTCTGCTTCGTCTTTCGAGCCTGTGAGAAGAACTGTAAAACCTTGTTCGCCGAGTTGTGTTATGAGGCGAGCAAAGTTTTGGGCAGGCCATCGCCTGCGAGAGTCGCGTGCGCCGGGGTGGACGCATAGGTATTGCCCTTCGGCAAGCCTGAGCTGTTGTCGAAGTATTTCATATTGTTGCAGCTCTTCAGGCATGATCGGCAGTTCCATGTTTGTGCCTTGGTCGGGTATTCCCACTGCACGTAATAGTTTGAGAAACTTTAGGATTTCATGCTCGTCTTCTTCGGCTACGGGGAAGAGGTCGTGGTATGGAGCATAGTCGTTCGGTCGGCGCAGGCCTGTAACGCGATGGGCATTGAATAGCATGCACATGACGTTTGTCACCATGCCGTTTCCTTGCATCTGAAAGACCAGGTCAAAGCGTCGCTGCTGCATGTCTTCGAGGAATCTGAGTGACAATTCTGGAACGACCTCCTGTTCCGGTAGTCCCGGCCATCCGGGAAATTCTATAAAAGCGTCGAAGTAATTCGGGAAGCGTCGTAACAAATCTTCCTCCCACGGCAAGCCGATGAGCGTGATGTGCGCTTCGGGGTATGCCGCGCGAATGGCACGGAAGGCGGGCGTTGCACACAGCATGTCGCCGAGATAGAGTGCCCGGAATATGGCAACCGAGCGTACCGGTTGCTGAAAAATATCACCAGTAGAATGCATAATTATAAGTATACTAATAATTCTAATGCCAAGTCAAGGTTCGAACGCTGATTTGGTATAGTTTTTTTGCCTTTTTGGCTCAAAATCGAAATATATTAGTATGTCAATACTGATTTCTGTAATTGTCCCGACCTATCGACGTCCGCATTTACTTGCTCAATGTTTAAACGCATTATTGCATCAAACTTTCGATTCCCGCCATTATGAGATTATTATTGTAAGTGACGGTCCTGACGATGCCACGCGAGACGCCGTAGCACGATACGATAGGCCGGAGCGCCTTTTTTGTGCCGCGTTGCCGGCAAAGGGAGGCCCCGCCGCGGCCCGTAACTATGGCTGGAGGAGAAGTAAGGGGAAGCTTGTGGTGTTTACCGATGACGATTGCTTGCCGTGCAATGACTGGCTCGTTACGTTATGGAATGTTTATGCGGCGGCTCGACTGGATGCCATTGCACTTACCGGCCGGATTATCGTGCCGTTGCCTGAGCCCCCTACGGATTATGCGCGCAATGTGGCGAATTTAGAGACTGCCGAGTTTGTGACGGCGAACTGCGCCTGTTCACGTCGTGTACTTGATGATGTGGGAGGTTTTGACGAAGCATTTACGATGGCCTGGCGGGAGGACAGCGACCTGCATTTCAAGATCCTGGAGAACGGCGTTCCATTGATACACGTACCAAAAGCAATTGTTACCCACCCGGTCCGCGCGGCTCGCTGGGGTGTGAGTATACACGAGGAGCGCAAAGGGTTATTCAATGCTTTACTGTATAAAAAGTATCCGCGTCTGTACCGGAAGAAGATATCTGACCGGATACCCTGGCAGTATTATATGATCGTGCTTTCGTTCGCTGTGGGCATTGTGGGATTTGCCTTCGGACTGCGAGAAGTTTCGTGGGCGGGATTGATATGTTGGGCGATTTTGACAGTGAACTTTATTGGTAAGCGGCTTCGGCTTACGTCGAACTCATTCACCCATGTTTCCGAGATGATAGTGACATCGTTGTTTATTCCGTTCCTATCCATCTACTGGCGAATTTACGGATCGTTGAAGTTCAAGGTACTTTTTATCCGATAAGTATATTGTCGGGAATGATGGGCAGGGATGTTTTGTGTTTCTGCAGTTGCAGGAGCTCATCAATGGCTTTAAGTACTTCTTTCGGGCTTACTGTGTTGGGAATGTGTTTGGGTATCCGATGTTGCCAATACTGGATAACTTCATTACGGCTTTGTTGCTGCTGATCTATTGTGAACGGCAGTACTTTACCGGCTACACGCCAGGGAGTATGCTGTGGGTTACTCATGGCATATAATACTATTACCGGTGTTTGTGTAGCTGCTGCGATGTGAATTGTAGCGGTGTTGACAGAAACCACCAGCGGTGCGTGCTGTATGAGGGACACAAATTCTGACAAGGTGAGTTTTCCGGCCAGTACATGCGCTGATGTACCGGCGTTTGAGGCAATTACGCGTGCATTATCTGCTTCGCTACCGGTTCCCGTTAATAGCGCCTGATAGCCGAGTTCTCCCAAAGCTTTTGCTAGCATGATCCAATGATCAACCGGATATCTGCGTTTTTCTTCACTTACTCCGGGGTGTAGGATTAACCATGGCTTTTGCGGATCAACGCCGGTTGTTTTCAGGAGCGAGTCAATTGTATTGCCATTTCCGGAGTTTTGTAGCATTAACTGTTCCTGGG
>Ga0065165_1001363_pt1 | contig 26928 bp, 30 predicted proteins | sample AraplaMF_Cvi_mMF_FD_63813 | JGI IMG/M metagenome (GOLD analysis project Ga0065165, IMG submission 63813) | Arabidopsis root microbial communities from the University of North Carolina, USA - plate scrape MF_Cvi_mMF (version 2) (version 3) | ecosystem: Host-associated > Plants > Roots >... | reverse complement strand
CTCCCTCCGCCGGTCTCAACCGGATCAGGTTCAGCGGGTCGGAGGCTGCTGCCTCCCTCTCAACCGCGCATAGCGGTCCCCCGGGGATGCGTCCCTAGTGCGCCCGGCGGCGGGCAGGGTCAAGCTCAGAAGGTGTAGGCGAGACCCGCGCCGCCATACCATTGGTCGCGCGAGCCGGCGATGCTGGTGACGGGGCTTTCGGCGAAGTCGTTGAGCATGCGGCGATAGGAGCCGCCGGCGACGAAGGCGAGGCCGTGGGTGAGGTCGCCGGTGATCGACTGGCTGAGCACCAGGGTGGTGCTCCAGTCCTTCCAGCCTGCTTTGGGCGTGAAGACCGGCAGGCCGCTGGCAGCGCTGCCCTCCGGGGTCACGGCGAAATAGGTGCGGGCATAGCCGCCGCCAGCATAGTCCGCGGCGAGCGAGATGCCGACATAGGTGCGGTGGCTCAGCGGCGTGCCGTAATCGATCGAGGGGGTCCACACATAGGAGTCGTGGATGCCGGTGACGTCATGGACATAAGCGACGCCGACCGAGAGCTTGTCGTAATCGCTGGTGATCAGCCCCTGCTTGCCGACCCCGATATAGCCGCCCACCTCGAGCGCGAGCTTGCGCTTGCCGAGCGCCTTGACCTGCTCGTCCTTGATCCCGCTGGTGCGGTTGAAGTTGAGGTTGAACACCGGGCCGAGCTGAAAGTCCCAGCCGGGGCCACCGTCCTGATCGCGAATGACGTCGGCCCAGAAGCGGTTGCCGCGCCACACGAAGTTGAACCCGTCGACCCGGCCGCGCGCACCCGGGGCGGCGGTGACGTCATAGTCGTCCGAGCCCTCATAGCTCGGCATGATCAGTCCGCCGGCGCCGATCGTGATCGTATCGCCCTCGTTGGGGATGGTGCGCGCGCGCTGCGCTTCGGCGGGCATGGCGACGAGAAAGGGCGCGAACAGAAGCGCGAAACGCAGGAACTTCACAGGCGGACTCCGGAACATGTTGCAATGCGAAACGCCGGTTCCTGCCAAATGGGTCCCTCTTCGCTACTTACAATAGGTAACGCACCCGTATCGATTGATGCCCCGCCTCTCCCGCGGCGAGATCGAAGCGCGCGGCGGTGAAACGCGGCGGGCCGAAGCCGATCGCGGGGTTGCGCGAGAAGCCGAAGCCTTCGCGCGGGATGCCCATGAAGGTGTCGAGCTTGCCGTTGCCATTCTCGTCATGGATCACTGCCACGGCATAGCTTCCTGGCGGCAGTGCATCGAAATGCAGCGTCGGCGCATTGGCGGGCACGCTGCGCGTCACGGCATGCGCACCATCCTTGCAGGCAGGGAAATTGTCCGCGACACTGGTGAGGCAGAGGCGGATCAGACCCTTTTGCGAGCGCAATCCGGTGAGCTCGACGTCAAGTCCCGCCACCGGAACCGCGCCGGGCAGCAGCATCAGCGCCAGCGCGGCAAAGGCGAGGCGCCCCGAAGCTGCCGAGACCGCGGTCGGTACCGCAAAGCCGGTCCCAGAAGCGGAAATAGAGCCCATAATTACATCCATATTGCTCGTGGTGGCGCTGGTGGTGACTCGCGGTGATCAGCCATTTGCCGAGCGGCCCGGCCCAGACGAAGCGGGGAAACAGCTCCCAGCCCATATGATTGGTGACGCCCATCACGGTCATGATCGCGAGCACCACGCCCAATGCGGCGACGTGGATCGGGATCAGGAAGACCAGCGCCGGGATCACCACCGCGCCGGTGAGCGCCTCGATCGGATGGAAGCTCATCGCCGCCCAGGCGGTGGGCGGGCGGCTGGCATGGTGCACGGCATGCGCGCGGCGGAACAGCCACGGGCGGTGCATCCAGCGGTGCGTCCAGTAGAACCAGGCGTCGTGTGCGAGCAGATAGGCCAGCACCGAGAGCGGCACATACCAGAGCGGGAATTGGTGGACGTCGCTGTAGATCCGCGTCCAGCCGCGGTTCTGCCAGCCCCAGGCGACGACACCCGCGGGGATGCCGTAGATCGCCGCTGAGGCGAGGCTCCAGCCGATCTCGCCGCGGATCTGCCGGTCGAGCCCGGCATAGAGGCCGGGATGGCGGACCCGCGTCGCCCATGCGAAGCCGCCGCTCGCGAGCAGATAGCGCACCCCGACGATCAGCGTCATCGCGAGCGCGGACAGCAGGATGGCGGCGGCGGCGGTCACCACGACACCCTAGGCGCTCGCCCCTCTCCCGTCATCCCGCGCGATGTGGCAGGATCGCCAAAACAGATCGGGCGCGCACTAGCAGGGGATCGGGATGACGCTCGAGCAATGGCAGAAGGCCACCGATATCGCGCTCAAGGGCGTGCTCGCGACCGGGCTCGCGATCGGCACGTTCCTGATCACGCGTGACCAGACCAACATGAACAAGTCCAAATTGTGCGGCGAGATCCTCCAGCAGAATTTCGATTATGTGCAGGCCAACATCTTCACCGACGCGCGCAAGGCGCTGCTCGACGCCAAGCTCGACGTGCAATCCTCGATCTGCGGCACGACCGATCCCAAATTGGTGGCGATGCTCAACAATAGCTGGCGCAGCCCGACCAGCGTGGCGCAGGCGATGGGCGAAACCGCGCCGCCGCCGGACAAGGGCCGTCCCGCGCTTCCCGGCACCGCCGGCGAAGGCCCCGCGGCAGTCGCGGCCGCGCCCACCGAACGGCTCGAGGTCGAGTCCAATCTCGACCGGCCGCAATGGGTGGCGGTGTCGCGCAACAACGACCCGGCCTATTCGGCAGTCAATTTCGACGTGGTCTCGGGCGACAAGGACCGGCCGAACACCAAGGGTAATGTGCTGGTCGCGCGCTGGTTCGTGAACATCCGCGCGAAGAACACGCCGGTGGTCAATGGCGACAATCCGGTGATCGGGCAGATCCTCACGGGGCAATGCGTGCGCGTCGACGAAGCGGTTGCGGGCACGCTCAACCAATGGGCGCGGGTATGGCGTGTGCCCTGCCCGGCGGGAGCGGCGGCGAAGCGCTAGGGCGGACTTGCCCCGCGGTGAGGCGACGGGCAGAGATCGCATTCCCGCCAACCACAGGAAAGACCCGCCTTGCCCTCCGGACTAGTCGCGCTGCTCGATGACGTAGCCCTGATCGCCAAGGCCGCCGCCGCCTCGATCGACGATGTCGGGGTCGCCGCGGCCAAGGCCGGGACCAAGGCGGCCGGCGTGGTGATCGACGATGCCGCGGTGACGCCGTCCTATGTCACCGACTTCACCCCCGATCGCGAGCTGCCGATCATCTATGCGATCACCAAGGGGAGCCTGCGCAACAAGCTGCTGATCCTGCTGCCCGCCGCGCTGGTGCTGAGCGCGGTGCTGCCCGGTGCGATCACCCCGCTGCTCATGCTCGGCGGGCTCTATCTGAGCTATGAGGGCGCCGAGAAGGTGATCGAGAAACTCGGCGGCGCCAAACATGGCGAGACGCTCGAGGACCCGATCGCCGACGTGGCCGAGTTCGAGCGCCAGCGCGTGAACGGCGCGATCCGCACCGACCTGATCCTCTCCGCCGAGATCATGGCGATCGCGCTCGCCGAGGTGGCGGATTCGCCGCTGATCCAGCAGGGGCTGATCCTCGCCCTGGTCGGTATCGCGATCACGTTCGCGGTCTATGGCGCGGTCGCGCTGATCGTGAAGATGGACGATATCGGCCTCTATCTCGCGAACAAGCCGCGTGCCGCGTCGCGCGCGGTGGGCCGCGGATTGCTCCATGCGATGCCGAAGCTGCTGGTGGCGCTGTCGGCGATCGGGACGGTGGCGATGCTGTGGGTCGGCGGCGGGATCGTGCTGCACGGGCTCGAAGTGCTGGGCGTGGGCGGACCGGCGCACATCGCGCACGGCGCGCAGCATGCGGTGGAGCATGCTACGGGCATGCTCGCAGGCGTGCTCGGCTGGCTGACCTATGCCGGGCTGTCGGCGGTGTTCGGGCTGGTGCTGGGCTGGCTGGTCGCGACCCTGCTCCACGGCGTGGGCAAGCTGCGCGGCAAGCCGGCGCACTGAGGCGCCGGAATCCCCAATTCAGATGGCCCCACCCCGGCGAAGGCCGGGGCCCAGCTGCCATGAAGCCAAGGCAAGGTTCCGGCGCCTTCTCGACTTCGCCGCAACTGGGCCCCGGCCTTCGCCGGGGTGGGTCTATTCTATCTTGAGAGACTCTAGCGCCGGCAGTCGGCCAGGATCAGCGCGATACAGTCTTCGGCGAGCCGGTCGAGTTCGGCGCGGGAAGCCCCGGCGCGGGTGCGGGTGCTGAGCGAATGGATCACCGCGGCGACGAGCCGGCCATGCGCTTCGGGCGAAGGGCTGCCGGCCTTGCGCAGCAGTCCGGCGATGCGTTCGTCCTCCAGCGTGAGGAAGCGTTCAAGCATCGCGCGGACCTCGGCATCCTCGACCGAGGCGGTGGCCGCGGTGCTGACCGCGATGCAGCCCGAGGGGCCCGCCTCGCCAGTGAGAAAGCCGTCGATCGTCCAGGCGAACATGCGCCGCAGCAGCGCCTCCACGTCGAGGTCGATCTCCGCGAGCGAATCGAAGGCGCGGGTGACGCGGGCATAGGCCCGCTCGAGCGCGGCGAGGTAGAGCGCGCGCTTGTCGCCGAACGCAGCATAGAGACTCGGGCGGTTGAGCCCGGTCGCGGCGGCGAGATCGTCGAGCGACGTGCCCTCGAACCCGCCCGTGCGGAAACGCTCCGACGCGGCGCGGATTACCGCATCCGGATCGAACTTGCGCGGGCGCCCCCGTGGGCGTGGCGGATTTTTTGTATCGTTTCGCATAAAAATATTGACCGACTCATTTTTGTGCGAGATTGTCAAAAAATCAACTGCCGAGGGAGAGATCGTCGTGAAGCTCTATTTCATCCCGTTCGCCTGCTCGCTGGCCGCGCGGATCGCGGTGGAGGAAGCCGGGCTCGACGCCGAGTTCATCCGCGTTGCCCCGGGCGAGACTCTGCCCGACGGGCGCGATTTCCGCAGCGTGAGCCCGATGGGCTATGTGCCCGCGCTCGAGACGCCGAACGGTCTGCGTCTGACTGAAGGCCCGGCGGTGCTCCAGTACATCGCCGACAATGCGGAGGAAGGCCTGCTCGCGCCGCCGGCTTATTCGGAAGAGCGCTACCGGATGCAGGCGTGGCTCAACTTCGTCTCGACCGAGATCCATAAGGCCGTGTTCGCGATCCTGTTTTCCCGGACCACCGGCGATGCCGAGAAGGCCGGCGCGCTGGCGCGGGTGGCGAAGCCGTTCGCGGTGCTCTCGGCGCATCTCGAGGGGCGGGAGACCCTAGTCGACCGTTTCACAGTCGCCGACGCCTATCTGCTCGCGGTGCTCAACTGGTGCGAGCATGCCGGCGTGGCGATCGTGGATTGGCCGGTACTGGTTGCATGGCGTGACAAGCAGCGCACGCGGCCGTCGGTGGCGCGCGCGATGGCCGAGGAGTTCCCGCTGCTCAAGGCGGCGTGACCTGACCCACCACCTGCCCCGCCGTTCTTCCTGAGCGACGGGGACATTTGTGCAGGCTTCCCCCTGTGCGGGCGATCCGCTACCCCCGGGGGCATGCCGGCCACCATTTCCTGCGATCTCGCCATTGTCGGTGGCGGGTTGGCGGGGGGACTCCTCGCGCTCGCGATCAAGAAGAAGCGGCCGGACTGCGACGTCCGGCTGATCGAGGGCTCGCGCCGGATCGGCGGCAACCATCTCTGGTCCTTCTTCGCGAGCGACGTGGCGCCCGCCGACCGCTGGCTGGTCGCGCCGCTGATCAGCCATGGCTGGACCAGCCACCAGGTGGCCTTTCCCGGCCACGCACGGACGCTGCCCACGCCTTATTATTCGATCGAATCCGGGCGGCTCGACCAGGTGGTGCGGAACGCGCTGCCCGAAGAAGCGCTGCTGCTCAAACGCAAGGTTCTCGGCGCGAGCGCGCGGGCGGTGGTGCTGGCCGACGGCGACCGGGTCGAAGCGAAGGGCGTGATCGACTGTCGCGGGGCGGGCGATCTGGGCAAGCTCGAGCTGGGCTGGCAGAAATTCTACGGCCGCGAGTTGGAGCTCGCCGAGGATCATGAACTCGCAGCGCCGGTGATCATGGACGCGACGGTCGAGCAGGCCGACGGCTATCGCTTCGTCTATTGCCTGCCCTTCGCGGCGACGCGGGTCTTCGTCGAGGACACCTATTACAGCGACAGCCCGGAGCTCGACCTCGCCGCGCTGGGCGGGCGGATCGATGCCTATGCCGCAGCGCATGGTTGGGAAGTCGAGCGCATGACGCGCGAGGAAGCGGGAACCTTGCCGGTCGCGATGGGTGGCGATTTCGACGAATATTGGCGCTCGGGCGGCAATCGTGTCGCCAAGGCGGGGATGCGCGCCGGGCTGTTCCATCCGATGACCGGCTATTCGCTGCCCGACGCGGTGCGCACCGCGGTGCTGGTGGCGAAACAGAGCGATCTCGGCGGCCAGGCCTTACACGGCCTGCTCCACGATTTCGCATGCAAGACGTGGAAAGCGCGTCATTTTTACCGGATGCTCGCGACAATGCTGTTCCGCGCGGCCGAGCCGGGCGAACGCTGGCGCATCCTCGAGCGTTTCTACAAGCTGGACGCGGGGCTTATCGCACGCTTCTATGCGGGCAATTCGAGCGCGTTCGATCGGGTACGGGTGCTGAGCGGGAAGCCGCCGGTGCCCGTGGGACGTGCTCTCGCCGCGATCCGGAGAACAGGCAAGTGAAGACAGCGGCGGTGATCGGAGCAGGGATCGGCGGGCTCGCGCTGGCGATCCGGCTGCAGTCGGCCGGGGTCGACACGGTGGTGATCGAGGCGCGCGACAAGCCGGGCGGGCGCGCTTACTTCTGGGAGAAGGACGGCTTCACCTTCGACGCCGGGCCGACGGTGATCACCGCGCCCGACGCGCTGGCGGAATTGTGGCGCCTCTCGGGGCACGACATTTCGGAGGACGTCACGCTCCTCCCCGTCTCGCCCTTCTACCGCCTGTCGTGGCCTGACGGGACGCGCTTCGACTATTCGAACGACGACACCCAGCTGCGCGCCGAGATCGCCAAACTGAGCCCCGAGGATATCGAGGGCTACCGCAAGTTCCTCGGCTATGCGGCGGGCGTCTATGCCGAGGGCTATGTGAAGCTCGGCCACGTCGCCTTTCTCGACTTCATGTCGATGGTGAAGGCGGCGCCGGCGCTGATGCGGCACCAGGCGTGGCGCTCGGTCTATTCGGTGGTCGCGGGCTATGTGAAGGACGAGAAGCTGCGCCAGGCGCTCAGCTTCCACACCTTGCTGGTCGGTGGCAACCCTATGACCGCGAGCGCGATCTACGCGCTGATCCACAAGCTCGAGCGCGATGGCGGCGTATGGTTCGCCAAGGGCGGGACCAACCAGCTCGTCGCCGGGATGGTGCGGCATTTCGAGCGGCTCGGCGGGGTGGTCAAGCTGGGCGATCCGGTGACCGCGATCGACACGCTCGGCGAGCGGGTGACGGCGGTATGCACGCAGTCGGGCGCGCGCTTCGCGGTCGATGCCGTGGCGAGCAATGCCGACATCGTCCATAGCTATCGCGACCTGCTCAAGGGCTCGCGCAGCGCGCAGCGCACCGCGCAGAAGCTCGAGCGCAAGCGCTTCTCGCCCTCGCTGTTCCTCGTCCATTTCGGGATCAAGGGGCGCTGGCCGGGCATCCCGCACCATTCGATCCTGTTCGGGCCGCGCTACAAGGGGCTGCTCGACGACATCTACGACCATGGTGTGCTGAGCGAGGATTTCGCGCTCTATCTCCATCACCCGACCGCGACCGATCCGTCGATGGCGCCCGAAGGTCATGCCACCTTCTACGCGCTCGCGCCGGTGCCGCATCTCGGCAAGTTCCCGGCGGACTGGAACGAGATCGGGCCGATCATGGAGAAGCGCGTGCTCGACATGATCGGACACCGGCTGATCCCCGACATCCACGAGCGAATCGTCACCAAATTCAGCTACGCCCCGCCCGATTTCGCGCACGATTTGAACGCGCATCTGGGCTCGGGCTTCAGCCTCGAACCTTTGCTCAGCCAGAGCGCGTGGTTCCGCACCCACAATCGCGACGACGCGATCCCGAACCTTTATTTCGTCGGTGCCGGCACGCATCCAGGCGCCGGTATTCCCGGCGTGGTGGGCAGTGCCAAGGCGACGGCGGCCCTCATGCTGGAGAAACAATGATGGAAATCCACCCCGACGCCGGAAAGAACGTGATGCAGCGCGTCGTGGTCTATTGCGGATCGGCGTCGCCGGCCGACCCCATCTATGTCGAGACCGCGCGGACGGTGGGGAGGAGCCTTGCCGAGCGCGGTCTCGGCCTCGTCTATGGCGGGGGGAAGCTCGGGCTGATGGGCGCGGTCGCCGACGGCGCGCTCGAAGCCGGCGGCGAGGTGATCGGCGTGATCCCCGATGCGCTGGTCAATGCCGAGGTCGCGCATCCCGGGCTGACCAGCCTCGAAGTGGTCCGCACGATGCACGAGCGCAAGGCGCGCTTCGTCGAGCTCGGCGACGCCTTCATCACCCTGCCCGGCGGCACCGGCACGATGGACGAATTGTGGGAGGCGCTGAGCTGGGCGCAGCTCGGCTATCACACCGACCCGGTCGGGCTGCTCAACGTGGCGGGCTTCTATGACGGCCTGATCGCGTTCAACCAGCAGATGATCGATGTCGGCTTCATCCGGCCGCAGCACGCGAAGCTGCTGATCCATGACGACAATCTCGACGGCCTGCTCGACAAGCTGGCGGCGGCGCAACCGTCGGTGCCGATCATCCACATGACGCGCGAACAGCTGTGAGCCGCGCCGCGGCGCTGCCGACGCGCGACGCGCTGGTGGCGACCGCGGGCGAGAGCATCCGCCGCGGCTCGAAAAGCTTCGCGGCGGCCTCGCGGCTGTTCGACCGCGCGACGCGCGAGCGTGCGTGGCTGCTCTATGCATGGTGCCGGCGCTGCGACGACCTCGCCGACGGGCAGGACCATGGGCATGGCACGGCGGCGGTGCCCGATCCCGCGGCGCGGCTCGCTTATATCCGTGCCTGCACCGATGCCGCGCTCGCCGGGCATTGGGTGGGAGATTCCGCGTTCGACGCGCTGCGTATCGTCGCTGCCGAGACCGGGCTGCCGCATGGGCTGGCGTACGACGTGATCGAGGGCTTTGCACTCGATGCCGACGGGTGGACGCCGCGACATGAGGAAGACCTTATGCGCTATTGCTATCATGTCGCCGGCGCGGTCGGCTGCATGATGGCGCTGGTGATGGGGGTGGAACCCGACGACCAGGACACGCTCGACCGCGCCTGCGACCTCGGCCTCGCCTTTCAGCTCGCCAATATCGCGCGCGACGTGGAGGAGGATGACCGGGCCGGCCGCTGCTATCTGCCCGACGACTGGCTGACCGAAATGGATATCCCGCCGGGCCAGCACATGAAGCCGCCCTTCCGCCAGCGGCTGGCGGTTTTGGTGCAAAGGCTGGTCGACAAAGCCGCGCTTTATGAGGCGAGCGCGCGCGGCGGTACGCCCAAATTGGAGCTACGCTCGGCGTGGGCGGTGCTGGCGGCGGCGGAAATCTATGGCGGGATCGGGCGGAAAGTGGCGGCTGCCGGCGAACATGCGTGGGATCATCGGGTGACTACCGGCGCAGGCGAGAAGCTGACCGCGATCCTGCGCGCCGGGGGCGAGGCGCTGCAGCGCAAGCGGCGCTATGCGAGCGTCCCCCGCCCCGCCGAACTCTGGACGCGCCCGCGCCACCAAATTCCGCGTTAACCGCGTCCCGCAATCGCCCGGCAAGTGAGGTTCCGCCATCAAGTGCCTGTAGGGGATCGGGATCGCAATCGTGACACGAATGTCGTTCCAGCTTTCACGGGCGCTGGCGCAGGGCCGCAAGGCCGGGCGCCCGAAGAACCGTGCCGAACTGCTCAACAATCTGCTGCGCAAACGCGAGGCCGCGCAGGATGCGTCAGGCGATCCTGAACCGCCGGTAATCGCGCCAGGGCAGGCCGAGAGCGAGCCGCACCCCGAGTAAGGGCGCGACCAGCATCGCGACCTGCGCCCAGAGCGGGTGCGCGAATTGCGCGAGTTCCCAGCCGGCCAGCCCGAGCGCCGGGGCGAGCACCCAATAGTGCGCTGCATGCCAGTTGCTTGCCTTGAGCGCGATCCAGCCGCCGGCCAGCGCGCCGGCAAGGCCGCCCAATGCCCGCACCGCAAGCACCGGATCGGGAATCGCCTCTGCCCAGGCGGCGAACGCCACCGGATCATAGCGGTCGAGTCCGGGCGGACTGGGATAGAGCAGAAGGATCGCCGCCTCGGTCAGCGGCACGAACAGGAACAGCACGACCAGCCCGGCCAGCGTGCCCAGCAATTTGCGCATGGCGCGCACCTCCGGCTGCCGTGACAGCACAGGACGCGGCCGATGACAGCCGGATCAGCCGCGCCGGGGCTCCGCTTCTTTCCCGACCATCACGGTGCCGTGCGCCTGGCAAGCGGCGGTGATCACCGGATAAAGCAGATCGCTGTTGCGCAGGAGCGCCTCGGACATCGCCGCCTGGCATTGCGCGGCGCTGGGATAGCGCACCGGCTCGAGACGCATCTGCCGGCATTGATCGCCCGCATCGCCGCAGCCGAGTATCGCCATCACATAATAGACCGGGCCCATTGCGCGCTCCTTGGCCGATTCAACCGGCGGGGGCGCGGCGCGGTTCCCGTTGCATCGCAGGCCGAGGCGTCCCAAATGCGCCCGATGCCTCCCCGCTCCCCGGCTCCCGCTTCCGATCGGCCCATGTTCGCGACGATGCGGCGCTTCCTGCCCTATTTGTGGCCCGCCGACGCGCCAGGCCTGAAGCTGCGCATCATCGGCGCGCTGTTGCTCGTCGTCGCCTCGAAGGTCGTGCAGGTCTATGGCGCGCCCTTCGCATTGCAGGGCGCGATCGATCGCATGGCAAAGCCCGGGGACGCGTCGAACGTCCTCACGCTCGTCGCGTTGCTGGTGATCGGCTATGCTGCGGCACGTTTCGGCACGACCTTGTTCGACAATCTCCGCAACACCGTATTCGAGCGCGTCGGACAGGATGCGACGCGGCGGCTGGCGGCGAACGTGTTCCGCCATCTCCACAAGCTCTCGCTGCGTTTCCATCTCGAGCGGCGCACCGGCGCGGTGACCAAGGTGGTCGAGCGCGGCACCAAGAGCATCGACACCATGCTCTATTTCCTGCTGTTCAACATCGCGCCGACGATCCTCGAGCTGGCGATGGTGATCCAGATCTTCGGCACGCGCTACGGCATGTGGCTGGTCGCCGGCACGCTGGCGATGGTGGTGGTCTACATCGCCTTCACCCGCTGGGTGACCGACTGGCGCTCGAAGCTGCGCGAGCAGATGAACGACCTCGACACCGGCGCGGTGGCGCACGCGGTGGATTCGCTGCTCAACTTCGAGACGGTCAAATATTTCAACGCCGAGGAGCGCGAGGCGCAGCGCTACGAGCGCGCGGTGACCGCTTACGCCAATGCCGCGACCAAGAGCGAGAATTCGCTCGCCTGGCTCAATATCGGGCAGAGCCTGATCACCAATGTGATGCTCGGCGCGGGCATGGTGCTGGTGGTCTATGGCTGGTCCGATGGGCGCTTCACCCCTGGCGACGTGGTGTTGGTCTCGACCTTGCTGTCGCAGCTGTTTCGCCCGCTCGACCTGCTCGGCATGGTCTATCGCACGATCCGCCAGGGCGTGATCGACATGGGCGCGATGTTCGACCTGATCGACACCCCGCCCGAGGTCACCGATGTGCCCGGTGCGCCGGCGCTCCGGGTGGATGCCGGGCACATCCGCTTCGAGGATGTGCGCTTCAGCTATGACGACGGCCGCGAGATCCTGAAAGGCATCGACCTCGACGTGCCGGCGGGCGCCACCGTCGCCGTGGTCGGCCCCTCGGGCGCGGGCAAGTCGACGCTCGCGCGGCTGATGTACCGCTTTTACGATCTGACCGGCGGGCGGATCACGATCGACTATCAGGACATCAGCCAGGTCACCCAGGCTAGCCTGCGCGCCGCGATCGGCATCGTCCCGCAGGACACGGTGCTGTTCAACGACACGATCGGATACAATATCGCCTATGGCCGCGAGGGCGCGACGCCCGAGGATATCGCAGCCGCCGCGCGGGGCGCCGCCATCGCGGGCTTCATTCAGGCGCTGCCCGACGGGTTCGACACGCGGGTGGGCGAGCGCGGGCTCAAGCTCTCGGGCGGCGAGAAGCAGCGCGTCGCGATCGCGCGGACCCTGGTGAAGGATCCGCCGATCCTGATCCTCGACGAAGCGACCAGCGCGCTCGACAGCCGCACCGAGGCCGACATCCAGGCGACGCTCGAGGCGATCGAACATGGCCGCACCACGATCGTGATCGCACACCGCCTCTCGACCGTGGTCCATGCCGACCGCATCATCGTGCTCGAGGCGGGCCGCGTTGCCGAGCAGGGCACGCATGCCGAGTTGTTGCGGAAGAACGGCCTCTATGCCGAGATGTGGGCGCGTCAGGCCGAGCAGCGCGAGGCAGGCGAAGGGACCGTGGCCGCCGAATAGCCCCTGCGTTTCGAGATACCCGCCACAACCATCTGAAATAACAGGCCAAGCCCTCGGTTTATTCGCCGCGGAACAGCAACGGAACGCCGTAGAAACGACTCTCTATCCTATTGAATTCAGTTTCCTCAAAAGCAGTAAAACGAGATTTTACTGCAAAATTGTCGGAAATATCCAAGCGAAACAGGCCTTCCCCATGAAATGGGCGAAGGATCGCCGCGTCGCAATGGAACGGTGCGTGTCGTCGTTCTGGCCATGCCGGCGGATTCGACAGAGGGGGTTCTCGCTATGACCAGGATCTTGCGGCGTCTTGCGCCGATCTTCTTCGTGCTGCTTTGCTGTATCGGCTATAATGCGCCTGCTTCCGCGCAGGTTACGCGCGCCTGGGTTTCGGGGGTCGGCGACGACGTCAATCCCTGCAGCCGCACCGCGCCGTGCAAGACCTTCTACGGCGCCTATGCCAAGACCGCCAATGGCGGCGAAATCGTGTGCCTCGATGGCGGCGGCTATGGCGGACTGACCATCGCCAAATCGCTCACTATCCATTGCCCCTATACCGAAGGCGGCATCCTCGTCGCCAGCACCAATGCCATCACGATCAACGCCCCCGGCGCCGTTGTGGTGATCTCCGGAATCGACATCGAAGGGCTCGGCCAGACCGGCTCGCCGGGGCTCAACGGCATCTCGGTGATCAATGTCGGGACGCTGCACGTCCGCAACGTGCGTATCGCCGGCTTCCGTAACGGCTATGGCATCAACTTCACACCCAACACGAGCGGCGCGCAATTGGTGGTCGACGAGGTCGCCATCTCCGAAAGCGGCGGCACGGCCTATCCGACCACGTCGGGCGGCATCAACCTCGCGCCGCAGGCCGGCGTGTCCGCGGTCGCGACGATCCTCAACACGCGCATCTCCAACAACCTCAATGTCGGCATCCGCGTGGACACCGTGGGCAATGTCGGCGCGGCGATCGATGCGACGATCGTCGGCTCGAGCATCGTCAACAACACGAACGGCATCGCCGTAAAGGTTCCGGCAGCCACCGGCACCGCACGCTTCGTGCTGCAGGATTCGGTGGTGTCGCTCAACAGCGCCTACGGGATCATCGCCAACGCGGGCACCGTGGGCACGATGAACGCCTATGTGGGCAACACGACGATCAGCAGCAACGCGACCGGCATCCAGTTGATCGGCGTCGGCAAGCTCAATTCGTTCGGCGACAACCGCGTGATCAACAATACGACCAATGGCGCGTTCAGCGCGACCGTCGCAAAGCAATAGGCGACCCTGGCATCGGATGGCGGCGCTCGGGAGGCGGGCGCCCCACGGTGCCTACAGGCACGAGTAGATAGTCAACGGCCTTCAGGACGTCCGACAAATTGTTCGGACGGCCCGAGAGAATCATGCCATCCTTTCCGACGGGGCAACAGGTCGGGGGATGGGGATGCTGGGATTGCTTGCGCCGCTGGTGGCGGGAGCCGGGCTCGTGGGCTGGTCGGGCTGGGTATCGCGCAAGGCCGAGCAGGCAGTGCCCGCCGATGGCAATTTCGTCGACGTGCCGGGGGCGCGGCTCCATTATGTCGAAAAGGGCCAAGGGCCGGCGATCGTGATGATCCACGGGCTGCTCGCGCAGCTGCGCAACTTCTCCTATGCGATGCTCGACGATCTCGCGCGCGACCACCGTGTGATCCTCGTCGACCGGCCGGGCTGGGGCTGGTCGACGCTTACCGGCCCGCGTCCCGGTATCGCCGCGCAGGGGGACATGATCGCGGCGCTGCTCGACAAGCTCGAGGTCGAGCGACCGGTGTTGGTCGGTCATTCGATGGGCGGCGCGGTGAGCCTGGGGCTGGCACTCAACCATGTCGCCCGCGTGCGCGGACTGGCGCTGATCGCGCCGCTTACCCAGCCGGTAGCGACGGTGCCCGCGCCGTTTCGCGGACTTGTGACGCCGGCGCCGCTGCGGCCGTTTCTGGCCTGGACGGTCGCGGTACCCGCCGCGATGCTGAACGGCGCGAAGGCGACGCGCGAGGTGTTCGCGCCTGATCCTGTCCCCGGCGATTTCGCGACGCGCGGCGGCGGGCTGCTCGCGATCCGGCCCCAAAGCTATCAGGCCGGTGCATTCGAGCTGTCGATCGCGGAGCGCGACATGGCCGCGATCGCCGCGCGCTATGGCGCGCTCGATCTGCCGGTTTCGATCCTGTTCGGCCGCGAGGACAATCTGCTCGATCCCGAGTTGCACGGGCGGCACACCGCCGATGCGATCCGGGGCGCCCATCTCACGCTTGCCGAAGGCGGCCACATGCTGCCGATCACCGCGCCCGCGGACACGCTCGCGTGGCTGCGTGCCGCCATCGCGGCCATGTGATAGCATAATGCCGAACGGGGACGGGCCATGCGCGAGAATGACAGCCTGAAGGCCGAATACCTCCTGATCCAGGGCCAATATGAGGATTTCGACAAGCGCGCTTTGTCGCTGAAGGCCCTGGCGACGCCGTTGCTCGGCGCGGGCCTCGCGGTCGGGATCAAGGAGCATAGCGCGACGATCCTCGCCGCCACGGTCGGCGTGGCGCTGACTTTGTGGCTGCTCGAGACGATCTGGAAGAGCTTCCAGTACAGCTTCGTGCCGCGCATCGAGGCGCTCGAGGCGTGGTTTCGCGGGGAGGGGGCCGCGGACGCGATCGAGCCCTTCCAGGTCTATACCCAGTGGAACAAGAGCTGGTCGGGCCGGCTCTCGCGCTACGATTCGATGCTGCGCGTCTGGTGGCAGCCCTTTGTCGCGCTGCCTTATCTGATCATCGTGCTGTTCGGCGCATGGGCGATTTACACAACGCTCTGCGGTTGACCGGCGCCATGGCCTCCCCCGATAGGGGCGCCATGCCCGCCGACCCGCTAGACATTCTTCACTCGACCTTCGGATTCGCCGATTTCCGCGGGGTGCAGCGCGACGTGGTCGACCGCGTGCTCGCCGGCCGGCGCACGCTGGCGGTGATGCCGACCGGCGCGGGCAAGTCGCTGACCTATCAGCTGCCGGCGGTGGCGATGCCGGGGACCTGCCTCGTCATCTCGCCGCTGATCGCGCTGATGCACGACCAGCTCCGCGCCGCCGAGGCGGTCGGCATCCGCGCGGCCACGCTGACCTCAGTCGACGCCAATCGCGAGGAGACCGTCGCGCGCTTCCGCCGCGGCGAGCTCGACCTGCTCTATGTCGCGCCCGAGCGCGCCTCGGGCGAGGGCTTCCGCAACCTGCTGCGCACCGCCCCGCTCTCGCTGTTCGCGATCGACGAGGCGCATTGCGTCTCCGAATGGGGCCACGACTTCCGGCCGGACTATCGCCTGCTGCGGCCGATGATGGACGCCTTTCCCGAGGTGCCCCGGCTCGCGCTCACCGCGACCGCCGACGCGCATACCCGCGCCGACATCCTCGAGCAGCTCGGTATTCCCGCCGAGGGGCTGATCGTCTCGGGCTTCGACCGGCCCAACATCCGCTATGCTATCTCGCCGCGCGAGAATACGACGCGCCAGATCGCGGACCTGATCGCCGAGCAGCCGGGGCCCGGCATCGTCTATGCCCAGACGCGCATGGCAGTGGAGAAACTAGCCGAGAAGCTCGCGGCGACCGGGCGATCCGTGCTCCCTTATCATGCCGGGCTCGACCCCGAGGTGCGGCGGCGCAACCAGGCCGCGTTCGTCGCGAGCGAGGACATGGTGATCGTCGCCACGGTCGCCTTCGGCATGGGCATCGACAAGCCCGACGTGCGCTTCGTCGCGCATGCCGGCCTGCCCAAGTCGATCGAGGCCTATTATCAGGAGACCGGCCGCGCCGGGCGCGACGGCGATCCGGCGATGGCGCATCTCTTCTGGGGCGCCGAGGATTTCGCCAAAGCGCGCCAGCGCATCGGCGAGGTCGAGGAAGCGCGTCAGCCGGGCGAGCGCGCGCGGCTCAACGCGCTCGCGGCTTTGGTCGAGACCCCCGGTTGCCGCCGCGCGGTGCTGCTCAGGCATTTCGGCGAGCATCCGGCCGAGACCTGCGGCAATTGCGATCATTGCCTCGCCCCGCCCGCGATCCTCGACGCGACCGAGACGGCGCGGAAATTGCTCTCGGCGGTCTATCGCACCGGCCAGAATTTCGGCATCGGCCATGTCGAGAAGGTGCTGACCGGTGGCCGCGACGAGCGGGTCGAGCGGCTGGCGCACGACCAGCTTTCGGTGTTCGGCATTATCGACGGCGAGGAGGCGGCACTGATCCGCCCCGTCTCGCGTGCGCTCCAGGCGCGGGGCAGCCTCGTCGCCAACGAGCATGGCGGGCTGGCGCTGGCGGGCGATGCGCGCGCGATCCTCAAAGGCGAGACACGCGTCGACATCGTCGTGCCGCCCAAACGCGAGCGCAAGCGCCGCCGCGGCGAGGCAGTCGCTAACCCGGTCGGCAATCCGCTATTCGAAGCCTTGCGCGCGGTGCGGCGCGAGTTGGCGCAGGAGGCCCAGGTCCCGCCCTATGTGATCTTCCACGATTCGGTGCTGCGCGACATGGCGCTGCGCCGTCCGGCCAGCCTCGCAGAACTCGGCACGCTTTCGGGCGTTGGGGCGCGCAAGCTCGAAGCCTATGGGCAAGCCTTCCTCAATGCGATCCGCGACGCGACGGCGCTGGCCGGATGATGCGCGGGGGCATTGGCGTCGGCCGCACTACGGCCTATGGGCGTTGCAAATCTCTTGTCATCCGTGAGGCCAAATGATCCGCAAGATCGACGAGCATATCTCCGTTGCCCCCCAGATCACGCCGCAGGAAGTGCGCGCGATCGCCAATGCCGGCTTCAAGGAAATCATCAACAACCGCCCCGATGACGAGGAAGGCGGCCAGCCTTCGAGCGCGGAGCTCGAGGCTGCGGCGCGCGCCGCGGGGATCGGCTATGTCGCGATCCCGGTGACGCATGCCGGCGTCTCGGGCAACCAGATCGACGCGATGGCGCGTGCGCTCGAGGCCTCGCCGGGGCCGGCGCTGGCCTTCTGCCGCTCGGGCACGCGCTCGACCCACCTCTGGGCGCTGGCCCGCGCGCGGCTGGGCGACGAACCGGCCGAGCTCGTCGCCAAGGCCGCGCATGCCGGCTACGACATCAATGGCATCCGCCCGATGCTCGACACGCTCGCCGCCGAAGCCGCCGCCAAAGCCGCCGCGAAGCAATGAACTGGGCGGTGCTCGCCGGATCACTGGCCGCCGTGCTGGTGATGGCGGGCGCGGCCTGGCTGCTCGGGCTGGGCGGCGCGAAGCTCGCCGATGCCGACGACGCACGCCGCACCGCCGAGGAACTGCTGCCCGGCTTCACCGCCGGTGAGGCGCGGGTCGACTCGACCGGCGAGGCCGCGGCGGTGTTCGGCAGCGCCGGCGACGTCGCTATGGTGCGCCGCCACGGTGCGCGTTTCGTGGCACGCCGCCTGCCCCGCCCGCTCTCGGTCGAACAGCAAGGCGAGCGGCTGGTGGTGGCGAGCGGCGAGCGCCGCTTCGGGCCGGTTACGATGAGGCTTGCATCCGAGGACGATGCGCGCGAACTTACACGGGTGTTAAGAGCGCCCGTGGATGCCCGACCTTCCTGATCCCGTAAATCTCGCCATTCCGGCCTTCGTGCTGCTCGTGCTCGCCGAGATGGTGGTGGCGCGACTCCGCGACCGGCGGCGTTATTGCCCGAAGGACGCGCTGACCTCGCTCGGCCTCGGCTTCGGCAGCACCATCGCCGGCGTGCTCGCGGGCGGCTTCACCCTCGCCTTCGCCATGTGGGTCTGGCAATTCCGGCTCTTCGACATCGGCTGGCAATGGTATTGGTTCGTCCTCGCCTTCGTGCTCGACGATCTGCGCTATTACGTCTTCCACCGGCTCGCGCACCGCGTGCGCTGGTTCTGGGCGAGCCACGTCATCCACCATTCGAGCCAGCATTATAACCTGTCGACCGCGCTCCGGCAGACCTGGACCAGCTTCTTCAGCCTCGGCTTCCTGTTCGCGCTGCCCTTGTTCCTGATCGGCTTCCACCCGCTGATGGTGGCGTTCGTGTCGGGCATCAACCTGATCTACCAGTTCTGGATCCACACCGAAGTGATCCACCGGATGCCGAAATGGTTCGAGGCGGTGATGAACACGCCCTCGCACCACCGCGTCCACCACGCGACCAATCCGCGCTATCTCGACAAGAATTATGCCGGCGTGTTCATCGTCTGGGATCGCCTGTTCGGCAGCTTCGAGCCCGAGCGCGACGACGACCGGCCGCGCTACGGCATCGTCAAGGATCTCGGCAGCTTCAACATCCTGTGGGCCGCCACGCACGAGTGGATCGGCATCGCGAAGGACGTGTGGAAGGCGCCGGGGCTCAAAGCCAGGATCCTCTATATGGTCGCGCCGCCGGGCTGGAGCCACGACGGCAGCCGCGACACATCCGAGATCATAAGAGCGCGCTGGGAGGCGCGTCAGGAGCAGGATCGGGAGGGCGCGTGGAAGAAGCCGATATCGTCGTCATCGGAGCCGGATCGGGAGGCAGCGCCGCCGCAGGCCGCCTGAGCGAGGACGGACGCACCCGCGTCCTTCTGCTCGAGGCGGGCGGACGCAACACCGGGCTGCGCACGCGCGTGCCCGGGCTGATGGGCTCGCAAACCCCGGCGACCAACTGGGCGTTCGAGACGGTACCGCAACCGGGACTCGACGGACGGAGCGGCTATCAGCCGCGCGGACGCGGTCTCGGCGGATCGAGCGCGATCAACGCCATGCTCTATATCCGCGGCACGCCGGCCGATTATGACGGCTGGGCTGCGGGCGGCGCCACCGGCTGGGGCTGGAACGACGTGCTGCCGGTGTTCAAGCGCGCCGAGCATAATGTCCGCGGCGCCGATGTTTTCCACGGCGCCTCGGGGCCGCTCTGGGTGAGCGATCAGGGCTATCTGCACCCGGGCGCGGCGGCGTTCGTCGATGCGGCCGAGCAACTGCAGATCGCGCGCAACCCCGACTTCAACGGCGCGAAACAGGAAGGCGCGGGCGTCTATCAGGTCACCCAGCGCGACGGCGAGCGCTGGACCGCGGCCAAGGCCTATCTCGGCGATGCGCGCAAACGCTACAATCTCGAGGTCGCGACCGAGGCGATGGTCGAGCGCGTTTTGTTCGAGAACGGCGCCGTCTGGGGCGTCGCGTGGCAGCGCGGCGGCAAGGCGATGGTGACGCGGGCGAAGCGCGTCGTGCTTGCCGGCGGCACCTTCCAGACGCCGCAATTGCTGATGCTCTCGGGCATTGGCCCGGGCGCGCATCTGCGCGAGGCGGGCGTGGCGGTGCAGGTCGACCGTGCCGAGGTTGGTGCCAATCTCCACGACCATATCGATTATGTCGCGGCGTTCGAGATGGACGGCCGCTTCTTCCGCGGGCGCTCGGCACTGGGCGAGATTGAGGCGGCGGGTGCGATCCTGCGCTGGATCGCGCGCCAGACCGGGCCGATGACCACGCCCTATGCCGAGAGCGGCGCATTCCTGCGCACCGATCCGGCCGAGCCCGAGCCCGACGTGCAGCTCCATTTCGTCATCGCGCCGCTCGAGGATCATGGCCGGGCGAAGCTGAAGCAGCATGGCTATAGCTGCCATGCCTGCGTGCTGCGGCCCGAGAGCCGGGGAAGCGTGAAGCTTCAGTCGCTCGATCCGCACGCGGCACCGCTGATCGATCCGGCCTTCCTCACCGATCCGCGCGACGTGGCGACTTTGATGCGCGGGGTGCGCGCAATGTACCGCATCCTCGAGGCGCCGCCGATCGCGGGCTACAAGGGCCGCGATCGCTATCCGATCGATCTGGCCGACGACGAAGCACTCGAGCGGCTGATCCGCGCGCGCGCCGACACGGTCTATCACCCGGTCGGCACCGCGCGGATGGGATCGGACGAGGGCGCGGTGTGCGACCCGCAGCTACGCGTGCGCGGCGTGGAGGGACTGTATATCGCCGACGCCTCGGTGATGCCGAAGATCGTCAGCGGCAACACCAATGCGCCCACGATCATGATCGGGGAGCGTTGTGCGGACTTCGTGAAGGCCGGGCTGGCGGCCTAGGCACCGGGCAACCGCCGCCCGGGCACGGGCGGCGGGAGCTTCGATGCGGCCAGCACCACGGCGTAGCGATAGGCCCATTCGGTGCTCTTGTGGCGCCGGTCGGCATAAGCGACGAACGCCAGCGCGGTGAGCAGAACCGTCAGCGCGATCAGCCCGGGCAGAGTCGGGAGCAGGATGGCGCCACTCACGGGAATCGCGATCACGAGCGAACGAAAGAATTTGGAATCCGCCTCGTAGCGCTCGACATCGGCGCTCGCCGCGGGCGCTTCCATGCGCAGTACCGCCTTGGCCCAGGCGAAAGTGTTCATCGGCACGTCGGGACCATGGTCGCCGCGGAAATACGCCTTCCGCGCCTCGACCGCGAAGGGATAGCAATGGTCCTCCGCGACCGGCCAACGCCAGCGGCGATAGCGGTCATAGACCGGGCTATCGAGCAACGAGGCGAGCAGGAACAGGAAGTGGCCTGCGGCATAAGCGGCGAGCGCGAAGCCGATCCAACCAGCGGTTCGCGAGGTGATCAGTGCGACGAGCGGCGGATGGAGTTCGGGATGCCAGCGTCCCACCACCGCCGCGACGAGCAGGCTGCCCGGCAGCAGGATCGAGAAGAACTCCATCACCCCGATATAGAATTCGCTCGGTTTGGGCATCTTATCCCCCGGCAATTCGCGCGCGAGCGTCCGTCAAATCCGGGCGAACGGCAACAAAAAAAGGGCCGGCGAGGATCGCCGGCCCAGTCGTCCGCAGGAGGAACGTCGGTGGGGGACCGGCGCCCGGCCGGTCCCCGATTTCGTCAGTAATTGTAGGCGCGCTCGCCATGGTCAGCGAGGTCGAGGCCTTCGCGCTCGCCTTCCGTGCTGATCCGCAGGCCCGTCAGAGCCTTGGCGACATAGATCGCGATCACGGTGCCGACCGCCGCCCAGACGATGGTGGTGGCAACCGCCTCGATCTGGACCATCAGTTGCGCGGCCAGCGGCTTGCCGCCGTTGCCCGGGCCGCCGAACATCGCGTCGTTGACCACAGCGGTGCCGATCGCGCCGATCATGCCGCCGATGCCGTGCACGCCGAAGGTGTCGAGCGCGTCGTCATAGCCGAGCGCCGGCTTGAGCTTGGAGACCGCGAGGAAGCAGACCACCGCGGCGACCGCGCCGAGCACCACCGCGCCGAACGGGCTGGAGTTGCCCGCCGCCGGGGTGACCGCAACGAGGCCGGCGATGATACCCGAGCAGAAGCCCAGCGCCGAACCCTTGTGACCGAACACGCGCTCGGCGAGCATCCAGAACAGGCCGCCCGCAGCGGTGGCGACGAAAGTGTTGATCATCGCGAGGCCGGCGACGCCGTTCGCCTCGAGCGCCGAGCCGGCGTTGAAGCCGAACCAGCCCACCCACAGCAGGCCGGTGCCGATGCCGGTCATGGTCAGCGAGTGCGGCGCCATGCGCTCGGTCGGATAGCCGATGCGCTTGCCGAGGATGACGCAGGCGACGAGCGCCGAGACGCCCGAGTTGATGTGCACCACGGTGCCGCCGGCGAAATCGAGCGCGCCCGCCTTGAAGAACACGCCGGTCGCCGCCCACACCATGTGCGCGATCGGGAAATAGACGATCGTCAGCCAGACGATGGCGAACACCATCACCGCCGAGAATTTGATGCGCTCGACCACCGAACCCAGCACCAGCGCCACCGTGATCGCGGCGAAGGTCATCTGGAAACAGACGAACACATATTCGGGAATCTCGACACCGGCGGTGAAGGTCGCGACGTTGCTGGCCGCGGTGACGCCCTTCAGGAAGGCCTTGTCGAAAGTGCCGATGAAGCCGGCGATGAATCCGCTATTATCGGGCCCGAAGGCCATCGTGTAGCCGTAGAGGATCCACAGCAGCATCGCGAGCGCGGCGACGGCACCGACCTGCGTCATCACCGACAGCATGTTCTTGGTGCGGACGAGGCCGCCATAGAAGAGCGCGAGGCCCGGCACGATCATCATCAGGACGAGGATCGACGAGGTCAGCATCCAGGCGGTGTCGCCCTTGTTCACCGTCGCGGCGGGCGCGGCGGCGGCATCCTGCGCCCAGGCGGGCAGTGCCGCGAACAGGGCGGCGGCGCCGAGCCCGAGCCCGGCAAGTTTCAAGCTTTGCTTCATTGCAACCCCCATGCTCACAGCGCGGTCTCGTCGGTCTCGCCGGTGCGGATGCGCACGGCCTGGCCGACATCGAGGACGAAGATCTTGCCGTCGCCGATCGCGCCGGTGTTCGCTGCCGCCTGGATCGCCTCGACCACGCGGTCGGAGATGGCGGAATCGCAGACGATCTCGATCTTGATCTTGGGCACCATGTTGGTGCTGTACTCGGCCCCCCGATAGATCTCGGTCTGGCCCTTCTGACGGCCGAAGCCCTTCACCTCGGTCACGGTCATGCCCGCGACGCCGACCTCGGTCAGCGCCTCGCGGACCTCGTCGAGCTTGAATGGCTTGATGATGGCGATGATCAGCTTCATTTCGCCCCCTTTCGCGCGATTGTCCCGGGGACGAGTTCAGCAAGCGCCGTGCCAAGCGCGGAATCCGCGCATTTCCGCGGAGCCGCGCGCAGGCAAATGTTACTTCACGGTAACTTTTTGTGCAGATGCGAAAGCGTTGCCCGTTTTTTGGGCAGCAAAATTTCAGCTTTGCGGCAGGATCGCCTTTGCGGCCGCGAGATCCTCGTCGTCGACCATCACGCGCACCGGGATGAGCAGGAAGCTGCCGTCGGCGATGCTGGAATTGCCGTCGAACGCGACCGCGGGAATGCCCTCGGCATCGAGCCGCCCGACCAGGATATCGGCTTCGATGCGGTTGAAGCGTCCGAGTTCGACCAAGGCCATCAGTTCAGTCCTGCAATGCGTTCGGCCAGCCCTGCCCGATCGGGCAGGTCGAGGCCGAACTCGGTTTCGAGAAGGGTGCACACAGCTTCCGCATCCGGCAAAGTGCGCCGCTCGGTGCCGGAAGCGCTGTGAATCGCGAACTCGCGGTTGCGGAGCGCGAGGCGGCGATCGGGCAAGGTTCGCGCGATCGTCAGCCCCTGGGTGAAATGCGAGCGCGGGCTGGCAGAGGTCCACCAATTGGCGAGCTCATAATCGATCTGGTGCTGCGGGGTGAGGTCGAAGCGGCAGGTCGGGCGCCATTCACCGGCGATGCGGATCTGGACGATCCAGTCCTTGCCCTCGCGCAGCAGGCGGAAGGGCTCGTGCGGGGTGGGTTGCTCGATATCCGGGACGAGGTCGAGCACGCCGGTGAGCACCGCACCGCCGAGGCCGACATCGATCAGCACCGGACCCTCGGCCAGCTCGACCAGCAGCAGCATGTGCGTGCGCGGCGAGACGGCGGTGCCCGGCGGCTGGTTCCACAGCACGCGCGCCGAGAGCGGGACAACGCTGAAGCCGACTGCCTCGAGCGCGAGGCGGAGCAAGCCGTTCTGTTCGAAGCAATAGCCGCCGCGCCGGCCGTGAATCAATTTGGCGACCAGCGCGTCGGGCGAGAGGTCGACCGGGCGGCCGAGAAAAGGATCGAGATTCTCGAAGGGGATCGCCGCCGGCTGGCGCAAGGCGAAGGCCTCGAGCGTGGCGCGGTCGGGCGCGACCGCGCCGTCCCAGCCGATCCGCTGGCAATAGGCGGCAAGCTCCTCCGTGCCGAACGCCATCAGACTTTACGCGGCACGCCGGGAAGGCCTGGTGCGCATTCGAGCGCGGCGCGGTCCCATTCGCCGAGATCCGCGGCGGCGTCATAGGTCGATTGCAGGAACATCGTCAGCGCCGCCTCGGGGTCGGTCGCGGCAAGCAGGTCGTCATAGTCGAGCAGGAATTCGCCGAGCGCCGCATCGAACCGCGCGGCAGGCGGCGCGACCTTCACCTCGGCGAAGCCGGGCGGGCTGGGATAAGCGTAGGAATAGAAGGCCGCGCGCGGATAGGCGTCGCTGCCCGGCCAGAAACCGGCGCTCGATTCTTCGTGGCTATAGGCCTCGCGTGTCACCGAATCGGGAAGGCCGGGCACGCCCCCGGGATGGACCGGCGCGCGGCGGCCCGAGAAGCGCGTCACCGCGAGATCGAAGCTGCCCCAGAAGAAGTGCACCGGGCTCGCCTTGCCGAGAAAGGCGGTGCGGAAGGTGCGGAAGACATGGTCGACGCGGCACAGCACCTGCCAAAAGCGAGTCACCGCCTCGGCATCCCAGGGCCGCTCTTCGTGATCCTCGGGGAAGCGCACCGGGTCGGGCATCTCGTTGGGCAAGGTGGCGATCGCCACCTCGACGCCGAGCTCGTCGAGCGCCGCCATTACCGAGGCATAGAATTCGGCCACGCTGCCGGGACCGAACGGGATGCGCCGCGTGCCGCCGTCGCTCGCGGCGATCACCAGTTCCTGCTCGAGGAAATCGAAGTCGATCTCGATCCTTTTGCCCGCGCACGGGATGGGGCCCGTGCCGAGCCCGCGCGCGGTGACGTAGAGCGGCACGTGCCAGCCATGGTTGAGCCATGGCGTCAGCTTGAGCCGGATCTTGCCGACGATCTGCGTCATCAGCTGCAGATGCAGCGCGGTCTCGCGCCACGAAGCCCAGTCGAGCCTGGGCCAGCCGCTCACGCCGCGGTTCCTCCGACGGTCAGCCCTTCGACCAGCAGGGTCGGCTGGCCGACGCCGGCGGGGACCGACTGGCCGCCCTTGCCGCACATGCCGACGCCCTCGTCGAGCGCGAAGTCGTTGCCGATGCCGGTCACCTTGGTGAGCACGGTCGGGCCGTCGCCGATCAGCGTGGCACCCTTGATCGGGGCGCCGAGCTTGCCGTTCTCGATCTTGTACGCCTCGGTGCAGGAGAAGACGAACTTGCCCGAGACGATGTCGACCTGCCCGCCGCCGAACGACTTGGCAAAGATGCCCTTCTTCACCCGGCCGAGCAGCTCGGCGGGATCGTCCTTGCCGGCCTTCATGAAGGTGTTGGTCATGCGCGGCATCGGCGCGTGCTGGAAGCTTTCGCGGCGCCCGTTGCCGGTGGGTTCGACGCCCATCAGCCGCGCATTGAGCCGGTCCTGCATATAGCCCTTGAGGATGCCGTCCTCGATCAGCACGGTCTCGCGCGTCGGCGTGCCCTCGTCGTCGATCGAGAGCGAGCCGCGCCGGTCCGAGATCGCGCCATCGTCGACCACGGTGACCCCCGGCGCTGCGACGCGCTCGCCGATCCGACCGGAAAAGGCCGAGGTGCCCTTGCGGTTGAAATCGCCCTCGAGCCCGTGCCCGACCGCCTCGTGCAGCAGCACGCCGGGCCAGCCCGGGCCGAGCAGCACCGTCATCTCGCCTGCCGGCGCATCGACCGCCTCAAGATTGACCAGGGCCTGCGCCAGCGCCTCGTCGATCGCGCGGTTCCACGTCGCGGGCTCGAACAGCCCGTCATAGAGGGTGCGGCCGCCCAAGCCGAAGGTGCCGGTCTCGCGGCGGCCGTTCGACTCGACCACAATCGAGACGTTGAGCCGCACCAGCGGACGGACATCGGTCGCGGTGAAACCGTCGGGGCGGACGATCTCGACCACGCTCCACGAGCCGGTGAGGCTCGCCGAGACCTGCACCACGCGCGGATCGCGGGCGCGCGCGGCGGCGTCGATCGTCTGGCAGAGATTCACCTTGTCGGCGAAGGGGATCAGGTCGAGCGGATCCCTGTCGGTATAGAGATGGCGGTTGGTGCGCACCGGCGGGGCCGCCTTGGCCCCCTTGGCCGGATCGATCAGCGCCATGGTCGCGGCGGCGCGACGGATCGCCTCGGCGCTGATCTCGTTGGCGTGCGCAAAGGCCGTGGTCTCGCCCGAGACCGCGCGCAGGCCGAAGCCCGACTGGGTGTCGTAGCTGGCGGTCTTGAGCCGGCCGTCGTCGAAGCCGAACGCCTCGGAGCGACGATATTGCAGATAGAGTTCGCCGTCCTCGGCGCTGGCGAGCGCTTCGGCGGTCAGGCGGCGCGCGGCGTCGGAATCGAAGCCATCGCGATAGAGGAAGCCGCGGGGGTCGCTATACATGCCCCCGATATAGGCGCCTTAGAGGCTGGCGCCAGCCGGATGATCGGGCAAAGTCGCCGGGTCGACGCCATCGGCGGGCCCGCCGATCAGGATGAAGCGGCGGTCGCAATAGCCGCAATCGACGTAGCCATGCTCGTCGATCTGCAGGAACACGCGGGGATGCCCGAGCGACGAGGGCAGGCCGTCATGCGCGCCGTCGCAGGCGACGCGGGCATGGGAGACTCGGGTGACTTCGGGCGGCGCGATCATGCGCCCGCGGTTAGCAAAGCGGGCGGGACTGGGCAATTC
>Ga0065165_1001360_pt1 | contig 26963 bp, 21 predicted proteins | sample AraplaMF_Cvi_mMF_FD_63813 | JGI IMG/M metagenome (GOLD analysis project Ga0065165, IMG submission 63813) | Arabidopsis root microbial communities from the University of North Carolina, USA - plate scrape MF_Cvi_mMF (version 2) (version 3) | ecosystem: Host-associated > Plants > Roots >... | reverse complement strand
AAGGAGGAATGGGCGGCCCACGTAGGGAGGAAGTAGGGGACAGCCAAGTCCCGTTAGGGACGTAATATTGGTAGGAGGTAAATTCGCAGCCATATTCGGAAGTGCCGTAGGTACGCAACAACAAGGGAATGCGTGAATTTCAGGCGCTTGATAATTCGTTGGTTGCCGTTTGTGCATCGCCAGGTTTGATTTCTTGGAATAGTTAAGGCATGTTTCAAATTTGCGAATTCCCAAAAGCATAGCATTAAAGAAATTCAGAAACTGCCTTGTTATGGTGAGGGTCAGCGAAAGCCCCCTAAACGTCACTATGAACGTTTGGACACCTAAGACAAGGCATTACACTTCCATCAATCATATTATGAATGCTTCAATCAACAACGTCGAGTCAGACGATGCCATTTGCCTCGCTTATGGCCGGGGCGTCAAAGAACTATTAGGCCAAAGGAGATTTTTCTGTCGTTTCGGGAGCTGGTGTTTTTCTTTCAGAAGTTGGAGATTGGGAGGGAGAAAGGGGAGTAGGGAGGAAATGAGGGTTTATCGAGTTGTTGCGTACCTACGGCACTTCCGAAGCGGGTTGTGATTTAGCATTCTACCAATGTTGCGTCCCTAACGGGACTTGTCTTCTTATTGAAAAGGATCAGTCGGCCCGCGGCCTTTTTGCGTTGCGCTAATCCCGTTAGGGATGTAATATTGGTAGTAGATGGAATGTGAGCTCGACGTTTCAAGCGCCGTAGGCACGTAACAACAATTAACCCAATTCCAAAAGAATTTCTAAAATAAGGAGTGAGGGGAATGCAGAAAGTAACGACAGGAGGCCCCGCCGGTGCCTTTTTCATGTATTAATATGCGTTTCTACAAACAGGGGACGCCTCCGGCATCAGGCGTCGGCCGTATTTGCCAGCAGAGCCGAAGAATTCCGATGCCAGCCGCAGAGCGGCTTCCTGTTTATAGCAGAAAATACATTGGAAACGTAGCACGACCCTAGCGGGTTCTCCTGCTTCCGATGCATGTTTTTTCCTTTCCTCCCTACGCGGGCCGCCCTTTCCTCCCTCCTCCATTCTCCCTCTTCCATCCTCCCTACGCGGGCCCTTTCGTCCCCCCAAAACCTACATCGAAAACGAAATCCCAGTCGCGCCGGCCTGGTCGTATTTCTCTTTTACAAACCGGTACAAATAGGGCGATTTGTTTGCGGCGCCGACGCGTTTTTCGTCCAGGCGTTCGAGGATGTCGTAGCTCATGAGCAGTTTTTGGAAATTCCGGCGGTCGAACTGGCGGTCGAGGATGGTTTCGTAGAGACGTTGAAGTTCGGGCATGGTAAATTTCTCCGGAAGGAGATTGTAGCCGATCGGGTGGTTGCGGGTGTGCTGGCGGAGGGCTTTCAGGGCGCGGTCGATCATTTCGTTGTGGTCGAAGAGCAGGTTAGGGACATCGGCCAGGGACCACCAGCGGCATTCGTCGGTGAACCAGTCGGGGGTGGGCTGCACCTGGTCGAATTCTACGAGGGCGTAGTAGCCGATAGAAACAACGCGGCGGAAGATAATGCCGTCGAAAAAGCCCTTCCCGAATGTCGCTTCCAGTTTTTCAAGCAGTTCTTTTTCCGGGTGATAGGTGTATCGGTTCACATTGCCAAACGTGTGGAATTGTTGCAGGTACACGTCGTTCAGGCCCGTGCGTTGGGTGAGAATGCGGTTCGCCGCATCATCGGCCGACTCGTCGAGCAGGATATGCCCTCCCGGCAGGCTCCACCCGTCGGTTCCTTTCCAGCGCAGCAACAACACTTTTAGCTCGCCTTCATGAAACCCGAACACCGTGCAGTCGAGCGAAACCTCCTTCAATGCCTTATCAAAAAACTCCTTCAAATTGTGCTCCATCGGTAATAAGCTGACAATGAGAAAAATTTTCAATGCGTAAATTTTACACAAAGAAAATTTTCTTTATCATTGTATCCATATTTTGGATTGATAAAATTCAATTTTTTAGAAAATAACTACTACTGCTATTTGCTTTCCCAACAAACCTACTTAACAACAATTGCTTCATGAATAAAACCTCTACACTTTTCTCCCTGCTCTTGTGCGCTTCGCTTGCTCATGCGCAGGTACCCGAGGAAAACCGGTTTCGGAAGGTCGTCCTGACGGAGAACCTCAACGAGCCACTGGAACTGACAGTACTTCCCGATGAACGCGTGCTGTTTATCGAGCGGCACGGCACAGTGAAGTTATACAGCCCTGTGTCTAAAAAGACGACGGTGATTGCCACCATACCCGTCAGTACGAAGTATAATGATGATTCCGAGGCCGAGGACGGTCTGCTGGGCGTCAACATCGATCCGAACTTTGCCCGAAACCACTGGATTTACTTCTACTATTCGCCCGCCGGAAGTACGCCTGAGAATATCCTCGCACGATACGAACTGAAAGGCAATGCGCTCGACCTTACTTCCAAAAAGGTAATCCTGCGCATTCCCGTGCAGCGTGATAATTGCTGCCATACCGGCGGCTCGATCGACTGGGATGCGCAGGGTAACCTCTACCTCTCGACCGGCGACAATACCAGTCCGCGCGCGTCGGACGGATATGCGCCTATCGACGAGCGGCCGGGCCGGAGCCCGTTCGACGCGCAGAAATCGTCCTCGAACACGGCCGATTTACGCGGTAAGATCATCCGCATTCACCCGGAGGCCGACGGGACGTACACGATCCCGGAAGGTAACCTGTTCCCGAAGAATGCCTCGGGCGCTTATGATCCCAAAACCAGGCCGGAGATTTACACGATGGGACACCGGAATCCGTACCGCATTTCGGTGGATCGGAAGAATGGCTATCTCTATTGGGGGGATGTCGGGCCGGATGCGGGTAAGGATTCAACCGGCCTGGGACCTGCGGCGGAGGACGAGTTCGGGCAGGCGCGCAAGGCCGGAAACTACGGTTGGCCCTATTTCGTGGGCGACAACAAGGCTTACTGGGATTTTAATTTCGAGACGAAGCGGTCGGGCGAGAAATTTAATCCCGAAAAGCCGGTCAACAATTCACCGAACAATACCGGGCTGACGGAGCTTCCGCCTGCGCAAAAGGCATTGATCTGGTACACTGCCGCGGAAACCAAACGCTTCCCACTGCTCGGATCGGGTGGGCGCAGCGCCATGGCAGGGCCGGTTTACTATGCCGATCAGTTCAAAGAAGCAAAGCGCGCGTTCCCTGCCTACTACGACAAGAAGCTGTTCATCTATGAGTGGATGCGCGACTGGATTATGGCGGTAACGCTCAGTCCGAAAGGCGATTATGTGAAAATGGAGCGCTTTCTGCCCAACCTGAAACTGGAACATCCGATCGATATGGCGTTTGGTCCGAACGGCGATTTATACATCCTCGAATACGGACAGGGCTGGTTTATGGGTAACCCGGAGTCGAAGCTGGTGCGGATCGAGTACAACGGCGGTAACCGTAAGCCGGCAGTGGCGGCGGCGGTCGATAAAAAGGCGGGTGCGGTGCCATTCAAGGCACAGTTTTCATCAGCGGGTACCGAAGATTTTGATAAAGATACTTTGCAATACCAATGGAAGATCACCCCGGCAAGCGGCGGAGCACCGGTTGTTTTGAACGAACCAAACCCTGCCTATACTTTTAAAAAGAAGGGCATTTACAAGGTTTTGCTCACGGTAACGGATTCCAAAGGGCTGAAAGACTCGCAAAGCCTGACTGTCCAGGCAGGCAATGAACCACCGCAGGTTTCGCTGGAATTGACGGAAGGGAACAAGACCTTTTTCTTTCCTGGTAAGCCTGTCCATTACAAAGTAAATGTGTCGGACCATGAGGACGGAGGTTTAGAAAAAAACACCATTTCAGCCTCCAAAGTGAAGATTACAGCCGCATATCAGGATGCGGAAGACAAGCAGACGGCACATGTAGGAGGGCATCAGGAAGCACCGGTGACATTCACCGCAGGGAAGACTTTGATGGAAAAAAGCGACTGCAAAGCCTGCCATTTTGTAGACAAAAAGTCAATCGGCCCGGCATTTAAAGACGTTGCCGCGAGGTACAAAGCGGACGGTAATGCGGTGGCGTCGCTTTCGGACAAGATCATCAAAGGCGGGGCCGGAGTTTGGGGTGAAACGGCGATGTCGGCCCACCCGTCCATCGGCTTACCGGAGGCGGGGCAGATGGTGAAGTACATTCTGAGCCTGGCCGATGAAAAACAGGCTGTACAGATGCTCCCACCGGCTGGGGAGGTGATTGCCAAAATCCCCGATGGGGGCGATGCCGGCAAAGGTATTTACAAGTTCATAGCGAGCTATACCGATAAGGGTGCAAATGGAATGCCTGCCCAAACGACCGAGAAAACGCTTGTTTTGAAGAACCCGACACTACTTTTCGGCAATGCCGACGATGCTTCCAAGAACATTATGCGCTTCAAAATGGGTGAGAATAACTTGCTGATCGTTACGCAACCCAATACCCATGCTATTTTCAAAAGCGTTGATCTGACGGACATTACCGCGCTTGATATGGTGGTGGCCGCGCCAAAGGACCAGCTGAATGCACAAGGAGGAATTGTGGAGGTACGCGACGGCTCGCCCGATGGCGCATTGCTGGGGAAAACCGAATGGATACCGCCTACCGACGATGCGAGTGCATTTACTTCCAAAACCCCACCCAAGCCATTCCACGTACCCATTTCTCCTCAAAGCGGCCCCCGCGACCTGTATTTTGTATTTAAAAACGACAATGCAAAAGGGGCCTTGTTTGTCCCGTTCTCGGTCACATTTGTTTCAAAATGATTTTCAATACTAACTAATCTACTCATGAACAATTCACGTCGTCAATTTCTCGGCCAACTCGGGCTTGCTACCGCTGGGCTTGGCTTTGTTTCAATGGATACTTTAACCGCCGGGGCGCCGGTCGCCGGATCGCCGGCCGCCAAATTCAGTTTTGAAATTTCGCTGGCGGAATTTTCGTTCGCGTCGGAGCTTTTCAGCGGTAAGATGACCAACATGGATTTCCCCGCCCGCGCGAAGAATGATTATGACATTACGATATTGGAATATGTTTCCGGGTTTTTCAACAACAAACATAAGGACCAGGCTTACCTGAATGAGCTGAAAAAGCGCTGCGACGATCTGGGTATGAAAAACCACCTCATTATGGTCGATGGAGAGAACCTCACCGCTTTGGACAACGCCGCGCGTTTGAAGGCCGTGGAGGCACATTATCCGTGGGTGGACGCCGCGAAGTTCCTTGGCTGCACGTCGATAAGGGTGAACCTGGGCGACGCCATGGCTATGATGTCGGGCAAAAAGGAAGAAGGTACGCCCGCGCAGCTCGCTACCGCCGCGGTGGACGGCTACGGCAAGCTGCTCGAATACGCGGGTAAGGCAGGTTTGAATGTGATCGTCGAGAACCACTTCGGAGTTTCCACGGACCCCGACTGGCTGGTAGGCGTGATGAAACAGTTAAAAGCACCGAACAAGGGGCTGCTGCCCGATTTTGGTAATTTTTGCGCGGAAAGAAGCAAGCCCGAAACATTGGATATCAAGGGTTTTATGGCAACCAAATGCGTGAAAGAGCACGATAAATACGACGGTGTGCGAAAAATGATGCCTTATGCAAGAGGTATTAGTGCTAAAACACACCAGTTCGATGCGAACGGTAACGATCCGGAAACGGATTTCATCAAAATCTTCAAAATCATCAAGGATTCCGGCTGGAACAATGGTATTGTCGGGATTGAATACGAAGGTGGCCTAATGCGCGATATGGGCGGGGATACGACCAAGCCCACCAACGACGAAGGCATCCGGCAGACGAAGGCGCTCTTGGAAAAGGTGTTGGAGGAGTTGGGGTAGGGAGGCCTGCGGCCGACCATGGACCGCCGACCATCGTTTTTTTTACTGGAAGTGGTTTCAGAAAACACTCGACTATGACAATGATGCCAAATCATTTGTCAATGGTCCATGGTCTATGATCGGCGGTCAGCCGTCGGCCGTCAAACTCCCTTTTTCCGCCCCAGGGCTATCCTGGTCTTCCGTATCTGTCGGGTGGCTAGCCAGTGGACGTGTTCGTTGTAGAGGATCCAGCCTCCGAGTGCGCCGATAATGCTTCCGATGAGGATATCGATAAAGCGGGCGGCAATGAGTCCCGTTGGACTGACGGACAGGTTGCTACCCGATTCGGCCAGGAAAATGGTGAGTACGGTGATGAAAATAGCCGCCACCGCGTAATTCCTGACCACCAGAAATTCAACGATTACCTGCAAAATGATGATACTTACACAGATCATCAGCGGGGTAGGATGCATTAAAAGCAGCATCCAAGCGATTCCCAGGCCGATTAGAGTTCCCAGCACGCGCTGCAATCCTCTTTGCCAGATGTGCTGGGTACTTGCGCCCTGCATTACCGCCGCGCAGGAAGTAGGTACCCAATAGGGGTTTTCAAGTTTCAGTAAATGGGCGATCAGCAGCGAAAACCCGACCATAAACCCGAACGTAGCCGATTCGACCAGGTTCACATATTTACTTTTCGAATGCGACGGGGCGTCGGTATTGTTCCGCACCACCAGCAAAGTATAGCCCAGGCCTAAAAGACAGGAGATGACCGTTCCGATACCGATGTAGCCGATATTGGACGGGATTTTCTGCCAGTCAAAAGGCATGCAAAGCGCCACGGAGGCAATCATGATAAAGAAGAAATTGCCCGGCGGCCGGTTCATTTTCAGGTAGAATAATGCCAAATGCACGCCCATCGCAAACAGCCCCAACGCCAATGCGCCAACGTACGGATTGAACCCGAAAATGGCTCCGACCAGAAAGGATAGCATCATGCCGAACGAGCAGGTCATGAGTGTTACCATCCCGCCCGAAATGCTGAAAGTATGCACGTATAATATCACCAGCGCCGACATCGATGCCAGTTTTCCGCCCGCCATGGTGCCGGTAAAGTACCCGCCCAGGATGGGGATGCCCACGCACAGGCCGGCCAGCACGGGGATGTGCCATTTGCGGTCGGTCTTTTTGAATTCGAATATTTGCTTGATCATTTGGGCGTGTGTTGGAGTTTTGGATGGTAGCGGTTTGTGGGAATGGTCAGGTGTAGTCAGATGTAGTCACGTTTGGTCAGGTGTGGTCATGTATGGTCATCTATGGTCAGGTGTGGTCAGATGTGGTCATGTATGGTCATGTGTAGTCAGGTTTGGTCAGATGCGGTCAGGTTAGCTTAGGTGGGCCAGTGAGCTGCTATGGCTTGGACACCCTCCTGCATTTGTTCCTCCGAAAGCGACGCGTACCCGAGCCGGAATCCGTTGGCAAAGCCTTTGTAACAAAAGGTGTCGGGTGAAATTAATGCAATGCCCTTATGTTTCAATGTATTTGCGAGCTCTATGAGGTCAACCGGTTTTTTAGGTGTGATCCAGAATGCGAGCCCGCCTTCCGGTTTCACGAAATCCACTTTCTCGGCCAGGTATTGCAGTAGCAGTTTCTCAAAATGATCCCTTTTGGATTTGTAAAGAGATGTTGTTCTTTTCAAATGCCTGCGGATTTCGCCGTCGTGGATCAGCTGGAAAACAGCCTGCTCCATCATATAATCGCCCTGCACGTCGATGATCTTACGGAGGTTCGTAACCTTGTCGACAACCGAGGCGCAGGAAGCGAGATAGCCGATCCGCAACGCAGGGGCCACGATCTTGCTCATGGTGCCGATATACACGTAGTTACGTGCCTGTTCGAGGCTGCTTACGGGCATTACCGGGCGGGGATTGAAATGAAATTCATGGTCATAATCGTCTTCGATAATCATGAAACCGTGCTCGTTGGATAGCGCAACGAGCTCCATCCGGCGCCGCAGGCTGAGCGTGACCGTCGTCGGAAACTGGTGATGCGGGGTGATGTACACTGCCTTAATGCCGGGATATTGTTTCAGGTATTCCCTGATTTCCTCGATCACGATTCCGTGCGCGTCTACATTCGCGGGCAGCAGGCTCGCGCCCGCGTGTGAGAAGGCCTCCCAGGCAGGCTTATAACCAGGATTTTCGATCAGGACGTGGTCGCCGGGTTTCAACAATGCGTGTGCCGTGAGGAACATCGCCATCTGGCTGCCGCGGGTGATGAATACCTGGTCGGCCGAGAGGCGCATGCTCCTTTTGTAGTTCAACATTTGGGCAATGGCTTCGCGGAACTCGGGATCGCCTGCCTCGTGCCGGTAGCCCATCATTTGCCAGCGTCCTTTTCGCGCGAAGATCTGCCGGTAAGCCCGCGCCAGCTCGTCGATCGGCGCCAAAGCGCTGTCGGGCAGGCCGTCATCGAATACAACAGAAGGCTTCACATCCAACTCCCTAACAATACCTGACTTCCTGACTAATGACTTTTCCAGCGAACTCGCCGGCTGCACATCCGCTACAAATATCCCGCGCCGTTCTTTCGACACCAGCCAGCCCTCGGCCATGAGTACGTCCAGCGCCTCCACGATCGTGTTACGGTTCACGTTCAGTTGCGCCGCGAGCTGACGACTACCGGGCAAAATACTGCCCGCAACAAGCTTCCCGCTCTGAATGGCGGCAATCACCGCATCGGCGATCTGCATGTACACGGCCTTTTCCTCCCCGCGGTCGAGCGGTATGACGAGCTCCCAGGGTCTCAACATCTGGACTACTTGTTTTTGTGAATTCTGAACCAGTAAGCTAGTCCAAAGATACGGTTGTTTTGTATCGCAATCATGCAGCAACACCCAAAAATTTATGAACCATGGAAGCAAAAACACAGCCATTCAGCTCCAAAGATTTTCACCAGACCTTCGCGCGTCCAGTATATGTGAAGCCCGAAAAACTCATTCACCGCAATGTGGAGCAAGCCGGCGAGCACAACCAGTTTTCGACCGAAAGAAAGCACCCGGTATTCTTCGTGGACCTGCCCACCAAAAATGTAAGCATGACGATCGGCGGCCTGTTGCCCGGCCAGCTCACCAACCGCCACCGCCATACCTATGAAACCGTATTGTACGTGCTCGAAGGAAAGGGCTACACCGAAGTGGAGGGGGAACGTGTGGAATGGCAGGCCGGCGACGCGGTTTACATTCCGAGCTGGGCATGGCACCGTCACCAGAACCTGAGCGACGCCGAGCCTGCCCGCTACCTGGCTTGCGAGAATGCGCCGCAGCTTCAAAACCTGGGCGTAGCACTCCGTGAGGAAGAAGGTCGCGACCTTTAAGTAGTTTAATGTATTGAGGTTAAATAGTTGAAATACAAATTATTATAAGCTAAATGAGGGAATTGAAAACTTTAAGGGGCATCATTGCCTATCCCATAACTCCGTTCGATGCGGAGGAAAAAGTGGATATTGATTTGTTTAAGAAACTCACCGACAGGCTGGTAACATCCGGGTCACACGCCATAGCGCCGCTGGGAAGCACCGGCGTATTACCCTACCTGAACGACGAGGAAAAAGAAGCAGTCGTTGAAGCAACGGTTGAAGTAGTCGCCGGCCGGGTACCCATTGTGGCAGGTGTCTCCAACCTCACCACCGAACGTACCATTTACCACGCGCGCTTTGCCGAAAAGGCCGGCGCGACGGCGGTAATGATCATCCCGATGAGCTACTGGAAACTGACCGACGATGAGATCTTCGCGCATTACCGCAAAGTGGCCGAAGCCATTTCCATCCCTATTATGGCCTACAACAACCCGGCCACGGGCGGTATAGACATGTCGCCGGCATTGCTGAAACGTCTGCTCGAAATCCCGAATGTGACGATGATCAAGGAAAGCACCGGCGATGTGCAGCGGATGCATTACCTGCGCCGCGTGCTGGGAGAGGAAGTAGCGTTTTTCAACGGCTCCAACCCCTTGGCCCTGGCCGCATTTTCAGCCGGTGCGGTCGGCTGGTGCACCGCGGCCCCGAACCTGATCCCGGAGCTGAATCTGGCTTTGTACAATGCGATTCAGTCGAATGACCTCAACAATGCACGGGATATTTTCTACCGGCAGCAGGAGTTGCTGGAATTCATCACTTCGAAAGGTTTGCCAAGGTCTGTCGCAGCCGGACTGGAAATGCTGGGAATGGAAGCGGGCGGTTTGAGAAATCCGCTGGCGCCGCTGGCCGCTACCGAAATTGCCAGATTGGAAGGATTACTCGCAGAACTGGCGCCGTTCGCGACACGGCATTAATTGACCATTGAAAGCCGTTGGGCGCCTTCGAAGGAGGGCGCCCTTTTTGGGTTTGTGAGGGGCAGCTAATGCTAAAAAGTGGTATTTCTTATTATCGCGGTACAACCAATGTCTTTATTTAACTGTCTTTTGGTTACAAATAGAGCCAATCCTATGAAGACACTTTACAGCTTCTTATGCCTGATTATTTTCACCGGGCACGCGCATAGCCAAACTGTTAAGCCGGAAAGACCGTGGAGGTTCGGTGTGTTGGCGGGACTTCCGGTGACGGGGAAAATATATGATAACAGCAAAATGCAGCCGGCATCGGGGCTGGTGGTTGCAGCGGATCTCGGCTACTATTTTGAAGATCGCAAATCCGGCCCTTCGGTGCATTTTCAGCCCGGTTTCACCACTTTTAAAAAGACGGAAATCGACGGCGCAAAAACAGATTCATACTACATTGAATCGAAATGGAAATGGGAGGCGATCCATCTGCCGCTTTCCTTCCGTTATACTTTACCCACAGGTGCGGTCAGGCCATTTGTGGAATTGGGGTTCAATTTCAGGTTCAGAACGGCGCTTTTTGTGCGGAGGTCCGGTAAGATCTGCGGCATTATATCGTGCAACGGAGTGAGCGGTGGAGAGAGTATTCAAAATGTAGCGAATAAAGACAAAGTGGGCATTCTGGCAGGTGTGGGCGTAGAGGTAGATGCGGGGAAAATCACCATCCCGCTCAGCGTACGGCTTGTCGACACGTTCCTGAAACCCAAAGTTTCCGACGATCTGGGCCTGACCCGGGTTCCCTCCAACCTTAAAACCAAATTTGTACAGGTAACGGCAGGGTTTTCTTTGTGAGTATTCACTAAGCAGCCCCTACAAACGCGATCACATGGCCATCCGGATCGGCGATATAGAACTCTGTCCCGTACGGCATTTCCCGCAGCGGCTGGATGATTTGGACGTTAGTCTTCGTGATTTCTTCAAACACCTCGGCCACATTATCCACGGCAAAAACCAGGTCAAGGTCGTCATTATTGCTTCTTGAAGGCCTTTCGTTCGTTTCCCGGTAGTCAGTTTTCAAATGGATCGGGTGCCCGTCCTTTTCAACGCCCGCGTAAAATTCCTCGTAAGTAAACGCGAGCGTGAAGCCTAATTGTTGCACATAGAATGCAATGGCCTGTTCGAGGTTCGAGACGAGGAGTAGCGGGGTGATTTGTTTGATAGTGAATGCCATGGTAGTTCCCGGAGAATAGTAAACTGGATTATCAATGCGCCGAAGCACTGGTATAAAATGCCGTCAGGCATGTAATATTGGTAGCGAAATTGGAATAAGAACCTACCAAATGCCCTTGGGCATGCAACTTCCATGCATCGTGACGACGGGAGCTCGTTGTTTATATTGTTGCATCCCTGACGGGATTCCCAAACGGATCTTAGCGATGGGATGCTACCAATGTTACATCGCTCCGCGATTGCGCTCCTGATCTTTTCCTGAAAGAATATCGAGATTCATTTGGTTAGATTTTTATACTATTTATTGAAAAAATATAAAAAACAGGCAACTTCTAATGCAATAAATAGCGAAATTTAAGTGTCAGTAGGTTACAACTAAATCCTGCATAGCCATGAGACAGTTTTTCTTCGCCATTATGTGGATTATCACGCTGCAAACGGTTGTGTGCGGACAGTCGGCGGACACTTTCCGGCGGTGGCATTTCGGCGCGATGGCCGGGCCAAACTTTACGATTTACGTACCTAAATCAGCCAATTTTGATGCAGTTACGGGCCTGATGACAGGCGTCGACATTGGTTATAGTTTGCAAAATTCTCCCAAAGGCTGGTCGCTACATTTTCAGCCGTATTTCGGGGCATCCAGAAGCTCGACCGAATTTGGCACCAAGGGGACCGCGCCTTATTCGAAATCCAAATCCAAAACCAGAACCCTCAACTTGCCGTTGCTGGTTAGGTATACCATTACAGGCGGGAAAGTCCGTCCATTTGCGGAAATCGGGACTGTTTGGAATGCGTGGAGCCGTTGGTACTTCAAAAGTACGATTTGCGACAATGCCGGATGTTACGATATCGGCGGCGACTGGCAGACGGTATCTAACAACGATCATAGATTTTCAGCGCTGTTGGGCGCAGGAGTGCAAGTCGATGTCGGAAAGATAACCATTCCCATTACCGTCCGGGTGCTGCAATTATTAAAGAAAAAGGAAACCATTTATGAGCCGGTCTCAGGTATGGAATACACCATTCCCACGGTAAGGACTATTCAGGTGACGGCAGGATTGGCGTTTTGACCGTCGGGCGCCGTCCGCCGACCATAGACCATCGATCATGGACGATGCGGGCTACGCGCCTGACCATGTTTAGCGATATCGGTTCTAATTCAATACAACGCTTATGAGAGATCGGCGGTCGGCGGTCCATGGTCGGCCGTCGGGCACGCAGCGCCCTAGAAATTTTCTGCACTTTTTTCGGTTATCCCAACCGTTAAACCAGACATTATAAGATACTGGCAATCATGCCACTGGAATCCTGTCGCTCCGACGCAAACAGTATCGAATAATGCAATTTTTTAAAATAATAGATCAATTGACCGCGTGTCCTCCCTTCCTTTCCTGTCTTACTACTAAAAGCCTGTTTTAGAAGTATACCCATTTATTTTTAAAGTTTACTAATGCTTTCATCGCCGGATTCGGAGTATAATGAGAAGGGCGCTTCCTGGGAGATAGGCGGGGAGAAGTCTAAGGAAAGGCAGGGTGTAGCCGTGGTCGGAGCTGATCGCGAGCTCTTTATCCGTAAGACATTCGAGCAAAGCCCCGAGGAGGGGTGTGCACTGCTTTTCAGGCTGTATTACAATCCGTTGTGTTCTTATGCCGTGCGTTTTTTGTATTCCAAAGACGTGGCCGCTGACCTGGTTTCGGAGATGTTCTATGCATTCTGGAAAAACCGGTCGTATGAGTCGGTGAAGTCGTCTTACCGGGCCTACCTTTTTAAATCGGTGCAGAACCGGGCTTATAACTATCTCGCCAGCGAGCTGAAAAACACCGATTCTTTCGAAGTAATGCCGCATTACGACGTCGCTTCGCCTGAGCGCCCGGAGGCCCTGATGTACTTCGAAGAGTTGGCGAGCCGCATCGACCAGCTTGTGGAGCAGTTGCCACCGCAATGCCAGAAGGTGTTCATGCTCAATCGGTTTGAAAACAAGAAAATACAGGAAATCGCGGTCGAGATGAACCTGTCGAGCCGGACCGTCGAGGGGCACATCAGCAAAGCACTAAGCGCATTACGGCAGGGGTTGAAAGACCATTGGACGTGGCTGCTGGCGTTGTCCTCCCTTTTTTGCTGATCCTAAAACATCCTTAACACTATTCGATATTTAAAATCACTGATATGAACACATTGTCAGTAAACAAAACACTCCTGTTCCAGTATTTCGCCGGTAATGCAAGCCCGGCGCAAAAGCGGCTGATCGCCGAATGGCTCGCTCATGCCGACAACCAGGAATTGTATTTTGAATGGCTCACCGAGTGGCAATCGCAGTCGCCGCAATTCTTGCCCGACGGTCGGGAGCGTTACGAGGCTTACGTGCGCTACATGCGTGAGAACGCGAATGCAGGCGCGATAGCCGATAGCGATGCACAGGAGCAGTTTCCTGCTGCCGGAAGCAGGCGCTTGGGTCGTCGCTCGTGGTTAATGGCCGCCGCGTCGGTACTTGTACTCGGTATGACTGCATGGCTCGGCCGTGATCAGATTTTGTACAAAACCTATGCGACTGAATTCGGAGAGACACGCTCGGTAGAGTTGTCGGATGGTACCAAGGTCATTTTGAATGCCAATACTTCGATGAAAGTCCCGCGGTTTGGTTTCGGAGAAGATACCCGCAAGGTGAAGCTGAAAGGCGAGGCGTTTTTTAACGTGACCCATACCATCGATAATAAGCGGTTTATGGTCAAAACCGAGGATAACTTCGAAGTAATGGTGCTTGGGACCGAGTTTTCCGTGTATACCCGGCAGAAAGGCGGGAAGGTGTTGCTGAAAAAGGGCAAAGTACACGTGCTGTTTTCGGAAGGTAACCGGAGAAAAGAGCTGGTTATGAAGCCGGGCGACCTTGTCACGATGGCAAAATCGGCCGCCAAGCCGATCATCAAGCCGAACGCCGACACGCAGAAGCTGATCGCCTGGACCGGCAATCGCTTCGTTTTTGACAAGACACCGCTGTCGGAAGTGGCTTCCCAGTTGCAGGAGCATTACGGTATCCGGGTGGAAATCAAAGACAACCGGTTTGCGAGCCGCACCGTGAGCGGCACATTTCAGCCCGAGAGCGGGGAGGAGCTGCTCACATTGCTTTCGGAGCTTTTCGATTTCCGCCTGGCGCGCGACGGCGAGGCCTACCTGATTTTGCAGAAATAAAGACCTTAATATATCCCTATCCAGATCCCGTATGAAACAAAGATCATTACTGTCATTTGTTTGCTGTGGCCTGATGCTCACCGCTGCGCCGCCGTTGGACGCGCAGGTGCTGGCCTTTAATGCGCATAAAAACCGCATGCTCCCGCCGGAGCAAACCACCAACCAGGTGAAGTTACTCGACGTGCTTTTGCAACTCAAAAAATATTACAATGCCGATATCCTCTTTGAAGAGAGCCAGATGAGCGGCATTACCGTGCCCGATTTTGTGTTCGACAAGAACCTGTCGGCGGAAAAAAACATGGAAGCGTTGCTGAAATCGACGAGCCTGACGCTGAAAAAGGTGCGGAAGAATGCTTACATGATTTTGCCCAGAAGGATCGAGACCTCGGCTATTGGCAGCCGGCCGTCGGCGGATTTGCAGGTGCTTACGGGCAGGAGGGCGGTTGCAGCTGAAATCAAAGTCAGCGGCACGGTGACGGATGCCAACGGGGAAGGTTTACCCGGGGTAAATGTGCTGGTAAAAGGGACGATCAATGGTACCAACACCGACGTGAACGGGAAATATGAGCTCGATGTGCCTTCGACGGAATCGGTGTTGGTGTTTACTTCGATCGGTTTTCAGAAGCAGGAGATTACGGTGGGCCAGCGTTCGGTCGTGGACGTGAAAATGGCTGTCGAAACGCAGACGCTCGATGAAGTGGTGGTGACGGCTTTGGGTATCAAGAAAGAGAAGAAAGCATTGGGTTATGCCATCTCCGAAGTGAAAGGGGAGGACCTTACGCAGGCGCGCTCGACCAACATTGCGAACAGCCTTGTGGGTAAGGTCGCCGGATTGAACATTTCGAGCACGGCTACGGGCCCGAGCGGTTCGTCGCGTATAGTGATCCGCGGTAATGGCTCCATTTCAGGCAACAACCAGCCGCTGATCATCGTAGACGGTATTCCCATCAATAATGATAACCTCGGTTCGGTGGCCATTGGTGCGAACCGTGAAGGTTCGTGGACCGGCTCCGATCGCGGCGACGGTATTTCCAGTCTTAACCCGGACGAAATCGAGAGCATCAGCGTATTGAAAGGCGCCACCGCGGCCGCATTATACGGGTCGAGGGCATCGAATGGTGCCATTTTGGTGACTACAAAAGGCGGTAAGGCCGATAAAGGCATTGGTGTGGAAGTGAACAGCAACTTCCTGGCGGAAGATCTTTTGTTTAAATCCTACAAAGACTATCAATACGAATACGGCTTAGGAAGCAACGGCATTAAGCCAACAACCGTAGCCGAAACGGCAACCCGCAACAGCTGGGGCGGTCGCCTGGACGGCAGCAACTCCATGAATTACGACGGCGTCGAACGCCCGTACGTGGCTGCTAAGGATAACCTGCGCAAGTTTTACAACGTAGGGACCACCTTCACCAACTCCGTGGCATTGACCGGCGCTACCGAAAAAGTGACCTACCGTCTTTCGATGAATGACCTGAACAACAAAGGTGTGTTGCCGAACAACACGCTTCGCCGCAACAACTTTGCATTGAATACCAATGGTAACCTCGGCAAACGCATTTCGTTCGTGGCGAATGCGAAGTATATCATCGAGAAAAACCACAACCGCCCGCGCGTGAACGACTCACCGGGTAATGCCAACTTTGCAATGTACGTGCTGCCGACTTCGCTGGATGTGGATGTGTTGAAAAACGCCCAGTTCGATGCGAACGGCAACGAAAAGGTGTGGTCGGACAATCAATATACCCAAAACCCGTATTTTGCCACCGAGCAGTACCAGCAGGATGATAACAAAAAGCGCGTGATCGCCTCTTTTGAGCCGAAATACACCATTACCGACTGGCTGTACCTGAAAGGCCGTATTGGTTTTGATAATTTCAACTACCGTTACAAGAGCATCGAGCCTTATGGTACCGGCTATGTGCTGAGAGGAAGTTACACGTCGTCGCTGCGGGAATTTACCGAAACCAATAAGGAGCTTTTGGTGGGTGTGAACCGCAAAATCGGCGAGAAATTTGCATTCAACGGCCTTTTTGGCGGTAATATGATGAAGCAGGTAACAAATCTGAACGAAGTTTCGGCCAACAACAGCTTCAATATTCCGTTCTTCTACGACGTTTCGAACATCGATCCGGCGGCGCGCACCGTCACCGAAGCATACATTGAAAAACGCATTAACTCGGTGTATGGCTCGGCGGAATTTTCCTATAACAACTACCTTTTCGTGACGGCTACCGCCCGTAACGACTGGTTCTCGACGCTGGCGAAAGGCAAGAATAGCATTTTCTATCCGTCGTTCGGTGTGAGCTTCGTGGCTTCGGAGGCGCTGAAAATGCCTTCGGCGATCAACTACCTGAAATTCCGTGGATCGTGGGCGCAAGCGGGTGGCGATACCGACCCGTACAATTTGTCGCTGTACTACTCGCTCAGCGGCGCGCATCTGGGCTCTGCGTTGGCGCAGATCAACGGTACGCGGGTACCGAATGGCGATTTACAGCCTTTGACTTCGACGGTATCGGAATTGGGTTTGGAGGCTAAATTGTTCAACAATCTCTTGAATGTCGACTTCGCTGTGTACGACCGTAAAACGACGGATGATATTGTAAGCGCCACCATTTCGGAGACCTCCGGCTACACCAGCGCATTGTTTAACGTGGGCGCGATCCGTAACCGGGGTATCGAGTTGCTCTTGGGTGCTACCATCCTGAATGGCAAGAAATTTACCTGGGATGCTTCCTTCAACATGGGTTACAATGCGAGCGAGGTGCTAAGCCTGTACGGGGATCTCCAAACACTGCGCGTGGACCAGTCGCGGCCGGGTTCGGCGTTCATTCACCAGGATGTGGGCAAGCCTTACAGCCAGATCAAAGGTTATGATTTTAAACGCGATGCGAATGGTAAGATCGTGTACAACTCGCAGGGATTGGCGATGGCGGGTGACATCAGAACTTTCGGCTCGGGCGTATCGCCTTACACGCTGGGTTTGAACAATACATTCAATTATAAAGGCATCAGCCTGAGTGTGTTGGTGGATGGTAAATTCGGCGGGTACATTTATTCGGGTACCAATGCATTGGCTTACCGGTTCGGTTTGCACGAGGCTACGCTGGTAGGCCGCGAGGGTGGTGTGACAGGCGAGGGCGTTACAGAAAGCGGCGAGCGCAACACGGCCAAAGCGCCTGCACAGGCCTATTACAGCAACTGGTACTCGGCTATTGCCACGCCATTTGTTTACAAGTCAGACTTTATCAAACTCCGCCAGATCATCATCCAATACACGATCCCAAGCCGTTACCTTGGCAAGCTGCCGTTCAAAGGTGCCTCGGTTTCGATCGTGGGACGTAACCTGGCCGTGCTGATGAAAAAAGTGCCGGTGATCGATCCGGAAGCGACTTACAACAACGGCAACGCGCAGGGCGTGGAGTTTGCCGGTACGCCGCCGACGCGCTCTTATGGTGTTAACCTGAACCTGAAATTCTGATCCTTCAAAAAGAGAAATCATGCTTAAAAAATTAACCATATGCCTCGCATTGCTCGCCGGAGCGGGTGCTTGTACCAAGGATTTTAAGGAAATCAATGTCAACCCGAATGCACCGAGCAATGTGCCGGTGGATTACCTGCTGGGGCAATCGCAATTGCTGGTGACGGGCTCGGCGAGCGGCCCGGCGTCGAAAGCGTGGCGTGCCAATTTCGGGTACGCGGCTTGCCTGATCCAGCAGATGTCGTCCATCGACGCTACGTTTTACAAAGGCAGTTTTTATACATTTTTGGGAGAAATAAATTCCGCGTTTTTCGATAACTCCTATACCTATGCTGTCAAAAGCATGGTGAACCTGATTGAGGTTGCGAAGCAGGATCCGAAGAACGTGAATGTGCTCTCCATGGCGCGGATTATCAAAGTAATGGAGTTCTCCCGCACGACGGATCTATACGGCGATATCCCTTATTTTGAGGCCGGAAAAGGCTTTATCGACGGTAATTTCTCGCCGAAATACGATGCGCAGCAGGCCATTTATATGGATATGTTGAAAGAGCTCGAAGAAGCCGGTAAGGCATTCGATGCGGCCCGGTACATTCCCAAAGCTGCCGACTACATCTACGGCGGCGACCTCGACAAGTGGAAACGTGCCGCGAACTCGCTCATGCTGCGCCTGGCCATGCGTATGCAAAAGGTTGATCCTGCGAATGCGGAGCTCTGGGCCAAAAAGGCCATAGACGGCGGGCTGATAACGGGTAACGCAGAAACTATTGCTGTGAAATTCGCCAACACCGGCGCGGAGATCAACTCGAACCCCAACTCGTGGATACTCGGTCCGAGCGGCTCGAACATTACCAACATCCCGAATGCGGGCGTTCAATGGGCCAAAACGCTGATCGACATGATGAAGGAGCGGCAGGACCCGCGCCTGCCGGTTATTTCGATGATCAAAGGCGGTGACAACAGCATTGCCAAACAGCGTGGACTCCCGAATGCAACGGATGCAACCGGGTTGTCGAAGCTGGATGAAAAGAACCTCGATAACTACTCGCGACCTGCGACCGGCGTGATCGGGATCGCATTGCCGTGGATTTACATGAGCTATGCCGAAACGCAGCTCCTCAAAGCGGAGGCGATTGAGCGAGGCTGGGCGACGGGTAATGCCAAAGCGGCATTCCAGGAAGGACAATCGGCTGCGTTGGCACAAATGTCGTGGGCTAATGCGACCATTTCGGGCATGGATATCGCTGCTTATGCGGCCAAAAACCCTTATCCGGAAGCCGGGACGCTGGCCGCGAAAATGAATGCGATCCACACGGAGGTATATTTGCTTTCGGCCAGTACTTTTAACCACATAGAGGGTTATGCCAACTGGCGCAGAACGGGTTACCCGGTATTGACGCCCGTGAATTACCTCGGCAACGACACCAACGGCCAGATCCCGCGCCGCCTGCGCTACCCGCTCAGTGAAGAGGGTATTAACCCGAACTTCAAAACGGCGATCGAACGGCAGGGGCCGGATGTGTTCATGACCCGTATCTGGTGGGACAAGCAATAGGATCACATGGAAAATTCACGTAGAGAATTTATCAAAAAGAGTGCCTCTGCCGCGCTCGCGACCCCATTCGTTGGAATGGGGTCGGCGGCCGCGCAGGCCTCGGAAATGGCAGCTTTTGCCAAAGATGGCGGAATGCAGTTCTGCCTTGCGCATTTCTTCGGTATGGATCCTACCCGCATTGCGCTTTCGAAACAGCTGAATGTGCTGGGAGCGGTGGGTGGGATTAATCCGCAAAGCGTTGGCCTCAGTAATGTCAAAAACTGGGAATATGAGGCCATTATGGCCGTGCGCGATTTCTGGAAGCAGCATGGCATCACCTATCGGGTGATCGAAGGACCGCCGTCGCTGTACGAAAAAACCAAGCTGGGGCTGGACGGCAAAGATGAGGAAATTGAGACTTTCATTAAGTTCATCCAAAACCTTTCGAAAGCGGGTATCGACACGGTTTGCTACAACTGGATGCCGGTCATCAGCTGGGCGCGCACGAAACTGGACAAGCCCTCACGCGGGGGCGCGCTCGTGAGCACATTCGACTACGAGGATGTGAAGGACAAGCCGCTCACCAAATACGGCGATTTTACCCATGAAACCATGTGGAAGAACCTCGAATACTTCCTCAAAGCCGTGGTGCCGGAAGCCGAAAAAGTAGGGGTGAAGCTCGCATTACACCCGGACGACCCGCCGGTGGACAAAATCCAGGGCATACCACGCATTATGACCTCAGCCAATGCATTTAAACGCCTGATCGAGATCGTGCCCAGCGAAAGTAACGGCATTACGCTTTGCCAGGGCACATTCGCGACGATGGGCGAGGATATTCCGTCGGTGATCAGGTACTTCGGTACCCGAAAGAAAATCCACTTCGTGCATTTTCGTGATGTTCGTGGCAACAAAAACAACTTCGAAGAAACCTTTCACGACGACGGCAAAACCGACATGTACGAAGCCATGAAAACCTATTACCAAGTAGGTTTCCGCGGCCCGATGCGCCCCGACCACGTACCTACCGTCGCCGGCGACAGCAACCAGAATGCCGGTTACAGCAACTACGGCGCACTGTTCGCGATAGGGTACATGCGCGGGCTCGTAGAGTCCATCGCCAAGTCGCACAAGGCGTAATGCAGCGCGTGGGAGGCCTGCCGGTTGTTGTTACATTCCTGACGGGATTTCGGGTGGGGATCGGTGCTGGAGTTCTGCCAAGGTTACGTGCCTGACGGCACTTGACATTCCGCATGGAAAGTCGCGTTAGCGACGTAATATTGGTAGCATTGAGTCTACAATTCGTTTCCGGTGAATGCCGTAGGCATGTAACTACAACGCCGGTGACAACCCCAATGATGTTGGTTTGTTACTGGATGGAAGGCCTGGAAGCATTTCCGGCCTTTTTTTACATTAAAAACATTGACCAAATGCAACGGTCATAGACCCGATCTTTGTCAATGCATGGGAAATGTGACCACCTTCAACATAGCTGCCATGAAAACATTTGCGACCACCGCTTTTGCTATAATTTTGTTTGTATGCGTATGGACTGAGCGCCGGAGTACCGAAGGAACCATCAACCCGATTATTGGCGACGTCAGCTTCGAGAAAAAGTACGGAGCCGTGCCCAATGCGGATACCGACGACAACCTCCGCATCTCCGCACATTTGGAATATGCCGAAACCGAGCTGAGAAAGCGTGATGTGTCGAAATTGTCGGCCGAAATGCGTCGCAAGCGTGAGCGGATGCTGGATCTTCTGCACGAATACCGGTCTGCGGGAGCTTTTCCTAAAAACTACGAGCGCAGCGAACGTAAACCCTGCTTTATCGATCAGAATGGAACGATCTGCGCTGTTGGCTACCTTGTGGAACAAACAGCCGGAAGGCCCGTCGCGGAGGCTATTAACAGCCGCCATCAATACGCGACGATAATGGAAATGAACGATCGCAAAGTCGACGAATGGATTGCGCAGAGCGGATTGAGCAAGGAGGAATGTGCGATGATACAGCCGCAGTACGCGCCGGGAGCCACTCAGAATGTCAATAATGTGAAGCCCTCCTACGCCATTTCTTCCACATTGTTGATGGGCGTCAATGCCGCTTCTACGGTCGTGAACGGCATTCAGGTTGCCACAGGGTCGATGCGCGGCGGTGCGCTCGCGCTGGGTATCATCGGGGGCACGGGCCAGATCACTTTGGGCATTATTGGGTTTAAAAAGAAAGCCGACGGTACGGGAATAGTACGTACAACCGGTTACGGCAACACCTCCCAGCGCAACATTTCGGTGGTGAATATGGCGCTCGGCTCACTCACACTGGGCATGAGTATCTGGAACATTGCTACCAATAGGAAAGCTATGGAAAGGCGCTCGGCCTGGGACATCCGCAGTTTCCCGGATGCCAATGGCAAGTCGGGCATGGCGTTGGCTTTTACGCACAAGTTCTGAAATGCATTACTGCCATTTCGTCAAAAGCTCCTTAAACGCATCCTTGTAAAGATCACCGACGGGAATATCCACGCTGCCGATGTGGACCGCGCTTTTGCTGATCGAATCCACCTTGCCGACGGCCACAATGAACGAGCGGTGAATGCGGATGAATTTGCCGGAAGGCAACTTTTCTTCAATTGCTTTGAGGCTGCTATGCGAAACCACCGGGCTGCCGTTGGCCTGGTGGATTTTGACGTAATCCTTGAACGACTCAATGAAGAGAATGGCGTCGAAATCGATGCGTACCAGCTTGTAATCCGATTTGACGAACAGGTAATTCTCGCCCGAATCGAGTTCGGGTTCGTTCAGACCTTCACGCAGGTTTTCGAAGTACTTTTTGGCCTTCATGGCCGTCGCGAGGAACTGGTTATAACCGAACGGTTTGAGCAGATAACCCAGAGCATCCACCTCATATCCCTGCACAGCGAACTGGTTGTAAGCCGTCGTAAACACGATACGCGTTTTCGTATCCGGCGCCTGGTTGAGCACCTTGGCCAGCTCCATGCCCGTGAGCTCGGGCATTTGAATATCCAGGTAAACCAAATGTATATTCTCCTTGGTGATCACTTCCAGCGCGTCCAGCGCATTGATATACCGGCCGTGCAGATGCAGGAATGGCGTTTGTTCCACAAATGAGCTCACGAGGCCTAATGCGAGCGGTTCGTCGTCGACGGTAATGCAATTCAGGGTCATGGCTTGGTTTGGTTTACGTCAGGTTGATGGTCAGGTCTACGGTATAAGTGTTCGCGCGTTCGTCGGTATGGATTTCCAGATGGTGCTTCCCGGGATACAAAAGGTCGAGGCGCCGGCGTGTATTGCTCAGGCCGATGCCGCCGCTTTCGGCTCCTGCTACGTTCTGCGCCGGGAAAATATGGTTTTCTACGTGAAGCTTCAATGCTCCGTTGGATAATCCGGCGTGTATCCTGATTCCGGACTCCTGTGAGGCATTGATCCCATGTTTGAATGCATTTTCAATGAACGGCAGCAACAACATCGGGGCGATGGCGTAGTCGGGCACCGGCTCGTCGCGGGTGTATTGCACATTACTGCTGCTCTGCACGCGCAGTTTCATCAGTTCGATGTAGTCGTCGATAAACGCGAACTCGCGGCTGAGCGGAGCCACATCTTGCTGTGTTTCATAGAGCAGGTAGCGCATCATGCGCGAGAGCGTAAGGGTGGCCTCGCGCGATTCCTCGACGTTGGTGTACGACAGCGCGTATATATTATTGAGTGTATTGAAGAAGAAATGCGGGTTGATCTGCGCCTTCAACAACGCGAGTTCGGAGGTAATGTTCTGCTTCTCCACGGCGTCGCGCAGGCGTGCGTCGGCCTGCCAGCGCTGGATCACGGCCATACTGGTGCTCACACCAATTACCAAAAGTGTTGTCATCAGCAGAATGGCGTCGATGATGTGCCTGGGCTTGGGAGGGCCACCGCGGTGCCTTGGGCGAGGCATAATGTGCTCCATATGCTTGCGGATTTCAAGTTGCTGGTCGGCTATTTTGCTGACTGCCAACATGAATATGGCCAACGCGATCACACACAGGATGAATACAAAAATCCTGTTTTTCAGCAGGTAATTCGGGACAAGGTAATGGGAGTTGAAGTAGAACAGCGCAACCAGCAGGCCGAAATTCAGGAGTTGTTTTACCCAAAATACGGCAGGCAGGCTCACGCTCCACGACAATGGCTGGTAAAACACAAGCACAAAGCCGAGCAAAGCCCATGCAAGCAAATGCATCGCGATAACTACGCCGCCTTTTGTGTTTTCTCTCGTCATTGCCGTAAAAATAGCAGTCAAATCGTGGTAATTAACTATGTCGAAAAGGTGTTTCGACGTATCGCCGATTTTGCCGGTTAAAGGGCCAATCTTTGGCGATAGGCCGACATATCCGCCGGAATGCCGTTTCGCCCGGCCTGTTTGTCGGGTAAAACGGCCCATTCAGCTACACTTTCGGGCTCTCCGTCCAAGCGGTTTTTATTCGCGGGTTACATTAATTCTCTTTGTATTGCGCAGTCCGGAAAGGATAGTCCCGGAAGTGATAGGTAGACCCGCTGAATGATCCATTGAAAAGTAAGAAACTATGCTCAAATTCCTGAATAAAATCATTTTCGATCCGAACGACTTCCGCTCGGTTATCGCGGCGTGTATTGCGGGGAACAGTCAGGCTCAGCATATTTTGTTTAAAAAGTACTTCGGTTATGCCAAAAGCATTTGCCTTCGGTATACCTATTCGCCGGAAGAAGCAGAGGAAGTGCTCAATGAAGGGTTTTTCAAGGTTTTCAATAACCTGGAAAGGTATGATCCCGAGCAGCCTTTCAAGGCCTGGCTGCGGACGGTGATGGTCAACAATGCGATCAGCTATTTCAGAAGGAACAAAAAGCACTATGCTGCCCGCACCGCGTTCGATGAAATCCCCGAGCCAGGCGTTGCCGACGACGCGGTTTCCGAAATCACCGCAGGCGAAATTATGCAGCTCATTCACGAACTGAAACCGATCTATAAAACGGTGTTCCTCATGTACGCCGTCGACGGTTACAGCCATAAGGAGATCGCCACCATGCTGGAAATCAACGAAGCTACCGTGCGATCGCAATACGCACGTGCGCGGGCGCAGTTACAGGAGGCGATTACCGTGCACTACCCGGAACTTGCCGGCCAGTACGCGATGCTATCGTTCTAAGACCTCCTTATTTTCCCATCCAGACCTTGAAGTCGTGGGCGCGCTCGCGGCTTACGATCGTTTCCTTGTCGAGTGCCGGGTGCAGCGTCAGCGCCAGCCGGTGATTATAGTACGCCTGCATTTGCGCCACCGCCTGGTGCGTGACAATGAGCGCGCGGTTGACCCGGAAAAAGCGGTCGGGATCGAGAAACTCGTCGAGTTCATCCATTTTGTAATCCACTACAAATTTCTGTCCCAGGTGGTTTTTGAAAAATGTCAGGCCATTGTCAATGTAGAAATAGGCAATTTCCGACGTTTCGATCGATAGCAAGCGGGCGCCTTGTTTAACGAGGAACCGCTTTCGATACTCAGACACAGGCGATTGCAAATGCAGGGTCTTCAAAATAGCTTCCAGGTTCAGCTGCGGCGCGCCTGCGGGATTGGCTTTTCCGGGTGCTACAAGATCGTAATACTTGCGGACCGCACGTTGGAGATCTTCCTGCTGCACGGGTTTCAGCAAATAATCAATACTGTTCACTTTGAATGCCTGCAACGCGTATTCATCGTAGGAAGTGGTAAAAATAACTGTGCTCTGGATTTCGACACGGTTGAATATCTCGAAACTTTGCCCGTCGGCAAGCTCGATATCCATAAAAATGATGTCCGGCTCAGGCCGGCCGCTTACCCGGTTTTCAGTAATCCATTCGACGGTCGCTGCAATACTGGGTGTAATGCCGCGCACTTCGAACTCCGGTGCGGTTTCTTCCAGCAACTTGGTCAGCTTACGTACGGCCAGCTTTTCATCCTCAACAATTAATATATTCATGCATTTGTGGTTTTCAGTGTGATCAGCGGCAAGGTAACTTTGAAGAACTGCGCACCATCGTCGACCAAGGGGATACGCTCGGAAAGTAGTTCGTATTTTGCCATAATGTTGGCCAGCCCAAGTCGCGTTGATTTTACCGGCGTCGATTTGATCAGGCGGTTGTTAGTGATTTCGAGCAGGTCGTCGCCCACCGAGCGAATCCATACCCGCAGCGGGTTGGTTTCCAGGATACTATTGTGTTTCACGGCGTTTTCCAGCAGGAGCTGCAAGGTTAGCGGCGGTATTTTTTTATCCAAATCCTCATCATTGACTTCGATCACGAGGTCGAAACCGATGTCGTACCGGGTGCGCAGCAGGTGGTAATAAGAGCTGATGAAGCGGATTTCGGCCGAAAGCGTGGTTAGTTCGTTCTGGTTGGTTTGAAGCAGATAGCGGTAAACCTTGGCCATTTCATCCACAAACTGCTCGGCGCGCCTGGGCTCGTCGGAGATCAGCGCGGAAAGGGTATTGAGGCTGTTGAACAAAAAATGGGGGTTAACCTGGCTTTTCAAGCTCTGTAACTGTCCCTGCATACCCGCGCGCCGCAGCGCTTCCTTATTGATTTGCAGGGTCTTCCATTTGTTTAATGAGTAATTAATTTCGTAAAGGCCCGTCAGCAGAAGCACCGCCACAAACTCGAAAATATAGACATTTACCATCATCCGGGCATCGAGCTGCGCTTCGAAAGGCCTGAAATGCATAATAAAGACCATATAGGAAGTCACAAAAACGAACGTCAGTACCCAGAATGCAACGGCTGTGAGGGCGCTCCGTTTGAGCGACGAATCGAACGACGGGTACTTCATGGCAATGTACCGCGCTGCCCAGTCGTGCGGAACGAATGCGAGGATCGTCATGAGGAAGATCATCAGCGTACCGCCTGCGAAGTTGTACAGGCTCGCCAGATAGGGCTCTCCGATGAGCAGATAGCTGATCGTAGGCACAAACCAAGGCACCAGCAATGCGAAAATCCACCTGCCGAAAAGGCTCAACCATATCTGCCGGCCGATTCCGTTGTAAATGAAGGTCGGAGTCATGTGAATATCAGAGGCAGGATGATCGCAAATTCGTGGTCGTCTTCTTTCAGCTGAACCGCTCCGGCACGATTGAACAAGAATTTGTACCGGTTGATCAGCACGTGGATACCTGGCGTATCGGGCGGCACCGTGAGCATTTTCGGCTGGCGGTTGTGCCGGAATTCCAGCTGGCCGGTTTCGGTGGTGGCAATGCGGATGTGCAGCGGACGGGCGGAGGACACCATATTGTAGTGAATGGCGTGGTCGATCAGGATCTGAAACGTGAGCGGTACCATTTGCCCGCTTAGGAACACCTCTTTCAAATCCAGGGTAATGCTGATCCCGTTTTCGAACCGTGTTT
>Ga0065165_1001358_pt1 | contig 27008 bp, 22 predicted proteins | sample AraplaMF_Cvi_mMF_FD_63813 | JGI IMG/M metagenome (GOLD analysis project Ga0065165, IMG submission 63813) | Arabidopsis root microbial communities from the University of North Carolina, USA - plate scrape MF_Cvi_mMF (version 2) (version 3) | ecosystem: Host-associated > Plants > Roots >... | reverse complement strand
GCGAAATGCCGCGAGAGGTCGCGGCCGTGATCCGGCAGGACGTTGACGCAGTAGCGGCCGGTCGCCGTGATCGCCCGATGCATGCGGCCGGGCATGACCGACACCAGCACGGTCGGTGGCGCCAGGCTGACGGTGACGAAACTGTTCGCCGTCATGCCGCAGACCCGGCCGTGCTCGTCGAGCGCGGTCAGCACCGCGACGCCGGTCGCAAAGCGCGAGGCGGCCTCGCGGAACGAGGCCGGGTTGGCGCGCGGCATCCCGGTCTCCACGCGCATCGATCTCACGCAATCGCCCTGATCGGCTCCGCCGGCGCCGACATGCGTTCGATCCAGGCCTGGATGCGCTGCGGCGTGGAGATGCGGTCCCACTGCCGGTCCGGATAGTTGAAGTTCTCGGTGAACTCGTTCGCCAGCGCCGGGTTCTGGCTCATCGCACCGATCAGCATGCCCAGCGCTTCGGTCGGCGGCTGCAGCATGACGTTGGTCCAGCGCGAGGCCGCCAGCACGCGGTCCTGCCGCTTGAGGTCGATCTTCTCGCACAGGCGGGCGTCGAGCGCGTCCGCATTGACGATCTCCTCGCCGAGCACGAAGGCCGCATAGGAGGCGACATTGGCGCCCTGCCCCATCATGGGATCGACGATCGCATGGACGTCGCCGAGCGCGATGGCGCATTTGCCGTCGTCGAACTCGACCATTGTGTTGCGCACGGTCGGGACCACGCCGCCTTGCAGCAGGTCCTGCGGCTGCGCGAGATCGAAGCGCGCAGTGTCGATGCGGTCGTAGGTGGTCGGGTGGTGCTTCTCCAGCTTGCCCAGCAGCACCTTCAGGAAGTGCTTCGGGTTGTCTTCGTAGCTGAGCGTCGCCAGTTCCTCCATGTCGCCGCCGGGCACGTTCTCCATCAGCAGCGCGTTGGCGATGCCGCCGAAGGTGACGGTCGGGATCACGATCATCTCGCCATGTCCGGGAGAGACCGAGAGCGTGACGTTCATGGGATCTGGCTGGCGTATGCCGGTGTAGAGACCGACGCAGAGGCGGCGCTGCGGCTGCTGATAGGGCGTGTGCTCCGGCCGGTAATTGAAGAGCTGGCCAAGCGGCCCCTTGCCGGTGGAGACGACCAGCAGATCGAACCGCGCGACCAGCGGGCGGATGTCGCGCTCCTCGATGCGGCGATATTCGATCCTGCCGCCGCGCTTCATGAAGTCCTGCATCAGCGCCGGCAGATAGATCCGGTAGTCGACCGCGCGGCTCGCCTTGGTGAAGTCGCCGCGGAAGCTCAGCGGCTGCGGGAGATTGAAGACGTGGTCGTGGTAGTAATAATGGTCCTTCGGATCGGTCCAGTGATTGACGCCGAGATAGTCCTCGCGCGCGATCGTCACATGGTGATGCGCGACGGTGTTGAGCAGCCGGATGTCGCGATACTCCTCCGGCGGACGATCGGTGATGATGGTGGCGTCGACGCCGTGCTTCTGCAGATAGAGCGCGAGATGCAGGCCGGCGATGCCGGCGCCGACAATTCCGATGTTGCGAGCCATGGCGTGTCCCCCTGTGATGCTTGTTTTGGGGAAGCCTAACGGTGCGCCTTCTTGCCCGCCATGGAATATGTGGGATATAATTTATTCCAATCAGGAATGATTAATGGACCGGATCGATTGCCTCCGCGCGTTCGTTCGTACCCTCGAGGGCGGCAGCTTCTCGGCGGCGGCCAAGGAGCTCGGCATCGGCCAGCCCGCCATCAGCAAACGCATCGCGATGCTCGAGAACGAGTTCGGCACGCAACTGTTCTCGCGCACGACGCGGACGCTGAAGCCGACGGCGGAAGCCCACCGCATCTACGATCTCGCGCGGCAGATCCTCGACAGTTTCGACATGGCGCGGTCGAGCATCGAGCAGGCGGCGCCACGCCCGAGCGGCACGCTGCGCATCGGCGTGCCGTCTTCGTTCGGACGGCGCTACATGATGCCCGTGATCGCTGACTACGTGCGGCATTTTCCGGAGGTGCGGGTCGACATCCGCTTCAGCGAGCGCTTCGTCAATCTGGTCGAAGAAGGCATCGAGCTGGCGCTGCGGATCGGAAACCTGGAAGCGAGCACGCTGGTCGCGCGCAGGCTCGGCACCGTGCAGCGCTATCTGGTGGCGACGCCGACCTACCTGCACGGCCGCCCCCTACCGCGCACGCCCGACGATCTCGGCGCGCACCAATGCATCGTCTATTCCCGGATGTCGTCGGCAAACCAATGGGCGTTCGAATCCGAGCACGGGCGCCACGTCGCATCGATCAACGGCCCCATTCACGTCGACGATGCCGACGCGATGCAGGAGGCGACGATGCACCATCTCGGCATCGCGATCCTGCCCGAATGGAATGCGGCGGAAGGCCTGCGCAGCGGCGAGCTCGAACATGTGCTGCCGGACTACAGCATCGCCGCGCTGCCGCTGCATGCGGTCTACCCGGAGACGCAGTGGATGTCGCTGCGCGCGCGGAGCTTCCTGGATCTGCTGGTGGCGCGGGCCGGGCATTTCGCACCGGCCCCGCCGCATGGCCCGGCCGCCCGCGCCGGCGGTTGACGCCGCGTCCTGCAGCATTAAATGACGCCCATGAAAAAGATCGGATTTCTGTCCTTCGGACACTGGACGCCTTCGCCGCAGTCGCAGACCCGCTCGGCCGCGGACACGCTGCTGCAATCGATCGAGCTTGCGGTCGCAGCGGAACAGCTCGGAGCGGACGGCGCCTATTACCGCGTGCACCATTTCGCGCGTCAGCTCGCATCGCCCTTTCCGCTGCTCGCGGCGGTCGGCGCCAAGACGAGCAAGATCGAGATCGGCACCGCCGTGATCGACATGCGCTACGAGAACCCGCTCTACATGGTGGAGGACGCGGGCTCCGCCGACCTCATCGCCGGCGGCCGGCTTCAGCTCGGCATCAGCCGCGGCTCGCCCGAGCAGGTGATCGACGGCTGGCGCTATTTCGGTTATCGCCCGGCCGAGGGCCAGAGCGATGCCGACATGGGCCGCCGCCATGCCGAAGTGTTCCTCGACCTCCTGCGCGGCGAAGGCTTTGCCGAACCCAATCCGCAGCCGATGTTTCCGAACCCGCCGGGACTGCTGCGCATCGAGCCGCATGCGGCGGGCCTGCGCGAGCGGATCTGGTGGGGCGCCGGCTCGAACGCGACCGCGGTGTGGGCCGCGGTGCACGGCATGAATCTGCAGAGCTCGACGCTGAAGAACGACGAGACCGGCGAGGCCTTTCACGTGCAGCAGGCCGCCCAGATCCGCGCCTATCGCGCGGCGTGGAAGGAGGCCGGCCATGCCCGCGAGCCGCGCGTGTCGGTGAGCCGCAGCATCTTCGCGCTGATGGACGATCGCGACCGCGCCTATTTCGGCGGCGAGCGCGGCGGCGAAGACCAGATCGGCTTCATCGACCCGCGCACCCGCGCGATCTTCGGCCGCAGCTATGCCGGCGAGCCCGACGCGCTGATCGCGCAGCTCAAGCAGGACGAGGCGATCGCGGAGGCCGACACGCTGCTGCTGACGATCCCGAACCAGCTCGGCGTGGATTACTGCGCGCACGCGATCGAGGCGATCCTGAAGCATGTGGCGCCGGCGATGGGGTGGCGGTGAGGCGGGCGGCGCTGCTCCGTCAGGTCAGCAGACCGTGATTGAAGCAGCACGGTCCTTGTGGCATATTATGCCATAAGGCGAATAGCGAGAACGGCGATGCCGACGAGAAACGTTGTGCTGACGAAGCGGCAACAGGAGCTCATTGAAACCCTCGTCGAGTCCGGCCGCTACCAGAACGCGAGCGAAGTGCTGCGGGATGGATTGCGATTGGTGGAGCAACGCGAGGCCGAAGACGCAGGCAAGCTCAAGGCGCTGCGCGCCGCAGCTCGCCTCGGCGTTGGTTCCCTGGAGCGCGGCGAATTCAAAGAATTCGAGACGATCGACGACCTTCAGACCTATCTGGCCGATCTCTCGGAGAAGGTTATCTCCGGAACAGACGATTAAAGCCGCATGGTCCGGCAACAATGGCGCCTTCGCCTCGGCGCTGCCGCGGAAGTCGATTTTGCCAACATCCTGAAATGGACCGCCGAAAACTTTGGGCCGAAACAATCACGTGTCTATCGCGACACGTTGGTTCAAGCGATCGGCGAGCTCGCCGGTGGCCCGCAGGTTGCAGGCTCAAAGGCCCGGAACGAGATTGCGCCCGGCCTTCGCACACTCCACGTCGCAAGGCACGGTCGGCGCGGAAGCCATTTCATCATGTATCGCGCTGCACCGGACAACACGATTGAAATCGTTCGCATCCTTCACGACAGGATGGAGCTTCATCGCCACATCCCAACTGACGACGGCGACGCATGATCTTCCCGGGAGGCCATGCGATGGCTTGCCCTCCTCGGCCTGGCTTGTACCTGCACGACGGCAAGAATTAGGTCGCGGGCTGATAATGCTGAAGCCGCTCCGGCGCCTCATCCGGCACCGCCACCGTCTGCATCCGGATCTGGCTTCCGATCACCAGGCCCGTGAGCGAGAGCATCAGGCCGAGCGCCGGCGGGGCGAACAGGGCTTCTTCCTGGAACAGGCCGTTGAGCAGCACGACCATGACGCCGAAGCCGGCGAGGCCTTGTGTCAGAATTCCCGACGACGCGTAGAGTCGCCAGGCCTTGAGCGCCATCGCGAAATAGAAGCCGAGCGGCACCAGCGCGGCGATACCCATCTGGTAGATCAGGACACCGATCGCGCTTTCGACCGCGCCGTCGATCGTGCCGGCCGCCTGCGCGGCGCTCCAATCGATCGAGAAGTAAGAGTCCGACAGGTTGCCGCCGATGCCGAGGCCGCGGCCGAACGGCCGTTCGACGAATCCGTTGATGCCGCCCATCAGACCGATGACGTGATAGTCGCCGATCTGCAGGCCGACACGGATCGCGACGACGGCAAAGATCATCAGCGCGACGAGGCCGAGCAGCAGCGTCACCACCGCGCCGAGCACGCGCGTGGAGATCCAGGCCCCGAGCACGAAGATCACGGTGATCAGCGCGCCCTTGACGCTGCAGACGATCAAGAGCGGCAGCGCGGCGAGCGCGAGGAACGGACGGCCGACCGAGCACAGGAACAGCCCGAAGAAGGCGACTCCGTAACCGAAACTGATCGCGCTCATGTTCGGGCCGTGGATGCGCAGGATCTTCGACAGGCCGAAACCTTCGAGCAGCGGCGTGTTGAGGAAGTCGAAGCTGAAACGATCCTTCAGCGTGACGGGCACGTTGCCGGTGGCACGCATCTCGGCTTCCCAGACACCGGAATGGGTCGCCTTGAGCTCGTCGAAGCCCCAGAACGTGTAGCCGTTGGTGATCGCGAGCCAGAAGTCGCGGAAGGCGAACTCGACATAGCCGCAGACGATGAGGATGACCCCGAGCGCCACCAGGAACGGCGTGGCGCGGACCTCGTAGGTCGCCGCCGTCAGCAGCGAGAGCTGGAACAGGAACAGCGGCAGCACGATGTTGCGCAAGTAAACCGACGCGGCCTGGCCGTTCGAGACGAAGCCGATCGCGAAATACAGCCCGACCACCGCAAAGGTGACGACGCCCCAGCCCATGATCCGGTTCACTTCGGCCGAGCGGTTTCGCTGGCCGAACACATAGAGCCCGAACGTCGTCAGCCACATCAAGGAGCAGACGAGGAAGTTGTAGCCCTTGATGAAGTCGAGATCCGCCGGCACCGAGATCAGCGGCGACAGGATCGAGACGAACAGGTTCTGGAAGAACAGCACGAAGATCGCGACGGCCGGCGCATAGGTCGGCACCGCGATCACGATGGCGATCGCGATCAGGACCTCGACCGTCAGCGACAGCACCGGGCTCGCCACATGCATGATCGGCACGAAGGCGGTCGTCGCGACGGCGATCACCAGCGTGGCGATCAGCTCGCGCGAAGGCGACGGCTCGGCGAAGCCGGCCTGCACGTTCCAGACTCGCGGTGAGGAGCCGCCACTCATCAATCGTCCTTTGGCGTAGCGCGGCAGCCACGATAGCGACGGGATGTGTAAGGATTCGTTAACGATAGCGGAACCGGTCAGCGCCTGCCCGGCTTCGTCACGCCCATCAATGCCCGCATCACGTCGGGATCGGGCCTGCCCGTGCTGGTGTCGACGACACCGAAGCCTTGTTGCAGCTCCCAATGCGCCCAGCCCCAGCAATGCGCCCGCGCATAGGCGGTCACGGCCGCGAGCCAGCGCACCCGGCTGTCGCGGGGCGCGCCGGCTTTCAGCACGCCGAACTCGTTGACGATGATCGGCCGCGCAAACTGCTGCTGCCATGCGACCGCGGGCGCCAGCCATTGATCGACGCCCGGCTTGTCCTTCGCGGCGGCAATCGCGGTGTCGAGCATGCCGAGCGCCTTGGTCGCGCCCCGCATCTCCAGATCCTTGCGAACCGCCTGGACTCCGGGGTCGCCGGCGCTGACGGGGTAAGGCAGGTCGATGATGTCGTGCAGCGGGTCCTGCGCATCCCAATGGCCCTGATGGGTGAACACCATGGGATCATAGAAGTGGATGGCGTAGACGACGTTCGGATCCGACAGCGGTCGGAATTGCGGCAGCGAGTCCGCGCGCTGCCAGTTGACCGGACCTGTGATGATCGTCGTGGCGGGAAGCAGGTTGCGTACGAAAGCGGCGAGCGTCTCGACTTCCCCTTGCCATCGGTCGGCTTCGACATCGGGCTCGTTGAGCAACTCCGCAAAGACGCGACCCGCCGGATAGGGCCGGATGACTGGCGCAAGCGCGCTCCAGGCATCCTGCATCTCGCGCAATGCAGCTTCGGCATCGTCCTTGTGCAGGCGATTGAAACGCTCGCCGGGATGGAGGTCGACGGAGACGGCATAGCCGAGCGCGATGAGCTGCTTCAGCGCCTTGTCGAGCGCGCGCAGCGTCTCGTCGCGTTCCGCCGCCGGCGCGAAGCGGAGCATGACGCGCTCCGCAGGCACCGGCAGCCGCACATGGCTCATACCCGCCTTGCGCAACTGCTGCAGCAGTTCTCGGCTCGGAGGCGCGGATTTTTCGCCGTTGATCCAGCCATCGGCGTTGAACCCGCGCGAGAGCGCGGCAAGCCTCTCGGGCGCGACCGTTTGCGGCAGGGGCACGCATGTTTGAGCTAAGACCGGCAGCGCGGACATCGACAACAGCATCGCGGCAAGGAACAGACGACGGCACGACGTCGTCATGGTCAGATCGCCCTGCTGAGCGGGCCGCTATCAGGAGAAGGCGCCGCCGAGCCTGCGGGCGCATGATTGACGACGAGGCCGGTCGGCACGGTGTTGTAGCGCGACAGCGCCGCGGTCACCCGCCGCATCGCGGCCGAACCGAGCTCGCCGGCACGCACCACCGGGATGATCACATCCGCATGCGCGGCCAGCGCGATGGCGTCGGGTTGAAGCGCGAGATTGCTGGCATGGACGATGATCAGGTCGAACTCCGAGCGGATATCGTCCTCGGGCCGCGCATCCGCGCGTCGACCGGCGCTCAACAACTCGACGATCGACTGAAGTCCCGCGGTGGTGGAGCCGTCCTGCCACTCGGTCACCGGCGCCTGGGCGCCGGCGAACTCCGGTTGCAGCCGGATGAGCACGCTCATCATGCCGCGGTTGACGGCCGCACGGTTGAGCGATCGCGCGACGGTGTTGCCGCCGGCACTCTTGCCGACCGACAGCACGAGCGCGACCTTGCAGCCACGCACCGGCGTGCGATCGATCCGCTCGAGCAGTGGACGCAGATAGGCACCGAGATCGATTTCGTTGCTCGCGGCGATCGGACGTTGCCAGACGGTGTTCGGCGCGGCTCCCGATGCCAGCTCGGGAATGCGGGCCCAGACCGACAGGTTCGGCATCGGCTCGGGCTGCGGCGCGGCGGGCGACGGAAGCTCGGCTTGCCGCTTCGGCGCTGCCTCCGCCTTCGCGCGCACAGCCGGCTTGGCAGGAGCTGGGGCTTTGGCGGGAGCTTCGACGGGCGCGCTCCTGTCGGCCACGCTCCCCATGGCGGCGACGGCCGCGGTCGAGGTCAGCAGCGAGCCGATCGCCATCGCCGCGAGCAGGATCGCGAGCGGCGGGCGCGTCGAACGCAACGGCGGAATCGCGGGCGAGGCCACCTTGGTCTGCGAGCTCTGCAGCTGGCGCTGCTCGCTGGTCGTCTTGAAACGCGACAGGAACTGCTCGTAGATGTTTCTGTTGGCGTCGGCGTCACGCTGCAGCTCCTGCAGCTTCACCAGCGCCTGGCCATCGACCAGCATCTGGGTCTCGAACGTCTTGAGCTGCTTCTCCAGCGCGGCCTGCTGTTCCTGCTGGGCCTCGTATTCCGACTTCGCCGTGTCGATGTTCTTCTTGCGCTCGACCTCGATCTGCCGGTTGATGTCGGCGAGCTGGCTGTAGGAGATCGCCAGATCCGGATGGCGATCGCCGTAGATCGCCTTCTTCTGTGCGATCTGGTCGTTCAGCGTCGAACGCTGCGCGCGCAGCATGCTGAGAAGGTCCTGCTTCACCGGGCCTTCGACATTGGCCTTGAGGTCGCGCTGCACCTGCTCGTAGCGCGCCTTCGCTTCCTCGGTGCGAAGCCGCGCGGCGGAGACCTGCTGGTTGAGATCGGTCACGCGCAATTGCTGCGTCGTGGAATCCTTGCCGGCGTTGAGGATCTTGTGCTCGAGGCGGAATGCCGCAACCGCGTCTTCCGACGCGCGCAGCCGCTCGTTCAGCGTCTTCAGCCGGTCCTTCAGCCAGTCGGCCGCCTCGTCGGTCGCATCCGTGCGGACGCGCCCCTGGCTCGCGGCGAACGCCTCGGCGATCGCATTGGCGTAATAGGCCGCCCGGTCGGCGCTGTTCGAGGTGAAGGTGATGGCGATGACGTAAGTGAGTCCCCGGCGTGAAATGTCGAGACGGCCGCGGAACTTCTCCAGCAGGCGCGTCATGTCGGTTTGACCGCCCGCGATGTCGGCATCCTCTGCGATCTTGAGCTTCTCGATCAGCGGCTGGAGAAAACCGTCGGACTTGGCGATCTCGATCTGGCTCTGCAGCGCCGCCGCATCCTGGCCGATGCCCGGCAGCACCTCCTGATCCGACGTCACGCGCAGCTCGCGGGGATCGACGACGACCAATGCGGTCGCGGCATAGCGAACCGGAAGGATCATCAGCACGACGAGCCCGAGCGCGAACAGCGCTAACGCCAGCGTCAAAATCCGACGGCCGTTCTCGCGCAGAAAGCCGAGCGCGCCGGAGACGGTCAGCGATCCCTTGATCAGCGCAGGGCCGCCACTGTCAGCCTTCGCCGTCGCAGCCCGCGGCGCTTCCCACGAAGCCGCAGGCTCCGTCGGGGCGATGCGTCGCGCAGATGCGCTTCGAACGAACGCCATGGGATTGGACTCGAAATCAACTGACAGACAAAGCCGGAGGCTTGCCACACCGTAAATATCCATGGTTAACCGGCGGTTACGGCAGGCGCGGGCGGCGAGGTAAACAGTCCGTTAATGGCACGGCGCGCGGCGAGCCCTCCAACGATGCCTCCCCTACACTGCAGGAGAATTCGCGTGCCCAGGCAGAACATTTCCTTCGGTTACGCCTTTGAAGACACGTATGGATATGCGCGAGCCGTCCGCGTTGGAGATCAGGTCTTCGTATCCGGCACCACGGCCCGCCCGCCGGAGCTTGGCGGCGATGCCTATGTGCAGGCGAAGGGCGCGCTGGCGATCATTGCCGACGCACTGGCCCAAGCCGGCGCGGGCATGCAGCACGTCGTTCGCACCGTGGTGTACGCGATCGACATGGCCGACACGCAGCAGATCGCACGCGCCCATTCCGAAGCCTTCGACCAGGTTCGTCCGGCCAGCACGCTCGTCCAGGTCGCCGGCCTCACGCCGTCCGCTGCGCGGGTCGAAATCGAGGTGACGGCCATCGTCTGCGACTGACCTACTCGCGATCGCCAAACCGAGACCGCCTAGAGCGCAACGACATACCCGTCCCGCCTCGGATCGGCCGCCCCGGTCATCACACCAGTATCTGGATCGAGCCCGATGGCCTGCATGCCGCCGCAGAGCATGGTCCACCCCGTGCCCAAGATCTCGATCTCGTGGCCGCGGCGGTTCAGTTCGGCGATCGTCTCGGGCGCGAAACGGTTCTCAACCTGAATGAAGCGGCCATCCCACAGCCGCGAACGCGGTGCCTCGATCGCCTGCTGCAGCGGAAGGCCGAACTCGATGTGCTGCACGTAAGCCTGGGCCTGGGTCTGCGGAATGCCGTAGCTGCCGGGCGTCCCCAGCGCGAGCACCGGACGGTTGCCACGCGTCGTGATCGACGGCGCCATGGTCACCGGCAATGCGTCGCCCGGCTTCGCGAGGTTCGGGCTTCCCGGCTGCACGTCGGCCCAATGGAGATGATTGTTGAGGCAGACACCTGTCCCTGGCACCACGACGCCGCTGCCGAACGGGCTGCCGAGACTTTGCGTGATGCAGACCAGATTGCCTTCGGCATCCGCAATCGAAAACGAGGTGGTATGGCCTGGATCGGCGCGGCCCTGCGGCATCCATTGCTCGGTCGGGCCGGTGATCGGCCGGCCGTCGCTCACACGCTGCCGGAGCCGCGCGATCGCCGCGTCGGACAGAAGTGCTGCGGCCTGATCCGGCCCGAGATTGCCATGGGCGATGCGCTCACCGGCTGCGAGACGGATCGCGCGATAGACGATGTCGAGATGATCCGCGCCATCCTTCGGTAGACGTCCGAGGTCGTAGCCTTCGAGGATCCTGAGCGTCAGGGCGAACTGGAAACCGCCGCTTTGCGCCGTGGGGACGTGAAGCTCGCGCCCGCGATAGGAGATCGTCAGCGGATCGAACCATTGCGACTTGACGGCAGCAAGATCGTCCAGCGTCAGGCTGCCGCCGAGCGCGGCGAGATGGTCCGTGATCCGACGGCCGAGCTGCCCGCCATACAGATGCGCCGGCCCCCGTTCGGCGATCTCGGCAAGCGTCCGCCCGAGATCGGGCTGAGAGACGATGGAGCCAAGCCGCACCGGCATGCCGTCGGGCAGATAGTTCCTGATCAGTGCGGCGTGCAGCTCGGGGAAGGCCTCGAGCAGGGGCACCTGCTCGTTGATCTCGTCAACACCGAAGTCCGAGAGCGCAAAGCCGTCCTGCGCCAGCGTGATCGCGGGGGCGAAGACATCATGAAGCGATTTGCGTCCATAGCGCGCGAGCAGTTCGCACCAGCCGGCGAGATTTCCGGGCGATGACGCCGCCTGCGGGCCGCGCTCGAGCTCGAGTCGGCTGGTGTATCTGCCGACGGGAAAGCTCGCGGGCATCGGTGGCGCGAAGTCGAGCACCCGAACGCGCTGCTCGCCGGCGACCCAGATCGTGGCCAGCCCAAACCCGGCGAGACCCGACATGAAGGGCTCGACGACGTTGAGCGCGGCCGCGGTAGCGACCGCCGCATCGAAGGCGTTGCCGCCCTGGAGCAGCAGCCGCGCACCGGCCTGCGCCGCGAGCGGATGCGCGGCGGCGACCATGCCGTGCCGCGAGAACAGCGTCGGACGTCCGTGTTGCCTGGCGATTTGCATCAGGCTTCCCGCCTATCAATGCGTACTGACTGCGGCCTGGATCGCATCCGACATGATTTCGAGACCGCGATCGATCTCGGCCTCGGACACCGTGAGCGGCGGCGCGATGCGGAACACGCCGCCCATACTGGGCAGCTTGACGATGTTCATGCTGAGACCGCGACGCATGGTCTCCTCCATGATCCGCGCGCCGAGTTCGAAGCCCGGCGCTTTCGACTGCCGGTCGACGACGATTTCGAGGCCGAGCAGAAGCCCGCGGCCCCTGACATCGCCGACGCATTCGAATTTCTGCTGCAGCGACAGCAATCCGTCGCGGAGCCTGTTGCCCCTCGCGGTTGCCTGCGCGACCAGCCCATCGCGCGCGACGACGTCGAGCACGGTCACGCCGATCGCGGCGGGCAGCGGATCGGACACATGCGTGGTGTAGAACAGGAAGCCGCGCTCGAAGGCGGTCTGCTCGATCGCTTGGCTCGTCATGACGGCGGCGAGCGGCAGGCCGGCGCCGAGCGTCTTCGACAGCGTGAGGATGTCAGGCACCACGCCGTCGCGCTCGAAGGCGAACATGTGCCCGGTGCGGCCGATGCCGGTCTGGGCCTCGTCGAGGATCAGCAGCATACCGCGCTGTTCGCATTTCCGCTTGAGGGCGGCGAGATAGCCGAGCGGCAGCTCCAGAATGCCGCCGCTGGAGAGAATGGGTTCGGCGATGAAGGCTGCGAGATTGCCGGTCGACTGGCTGTCGATCAGTGCGAACGCGTCGTCGAGCTCGGTCTGCCAGTCGTTGCTGCCATCGGCGTTCCTGAAACGGGGGCGATAGGCGTTCGGCGCAGGAATGACGAACGATCCGACCGCCGCCGGCCCGTAGCCGCGACGGCCCGCGCTGTAGGTCGCCGATGCCGCGGCGCCGGTCATGCCGTGCCAGCTCTGCGCAAAGGCGACGATCTCGTGCTTGCCGGTGACGAGCTTCGCCATCCGGATTGCCGCTTCATTGGCTTCCGCGCCTGTCGTCAACAACTGCACGCGGTCGAGGCCGGGCGCGAGCGCCGCAAGACGCTCGGCCAAGGTCACCACCGGGCGCGAGAGCATGCCGCTGAAGAGATGAGCGACCGCCCCCATCTGCCGCGCGACGGTGGCGACGATGTCCGGATGGGTGTGCCCCAGCACGGCGCTCATCTGCCCCGAGGTGAAATCGAGGATGGCGCGTCCGTCGGCGTCATAGACGAAGCTGCCGGCGGCACGCTCGATAATGACGGGCTCGAAGCTCGGCCCGTAGCGGGTCAGGTGCGTGTTGGCGGACGCCCAGAAATCGGGATCGGCATTCAAGGTCATGACAGCCACCTGCGCTTGGGACGTCTGACCTCTAGTCAACAAACTGGCTTCAGGCTAATTGATATAATTCAATCTGGATATCAATCTTCCTGATACCGATGCTGGACCTCACCCTTCTCAGGAATTTCGTCGTCGTTGCCCGCGTCGGCTCGATCAGCCTGGCGGCCGTGCAGATCGGCCGGACGCAGTCCGCGCTCAGCATGCAGATGCAGCGGCTGGAAGAGACCATCGCGCAGCCGCTGTTTCACCGCAGCGGATCCGGAATGCGGCTGACCGCGGCCGGCGAGAAGCTGCTCGCGCATGCCGAGACGTTGTTGGCGCAGCACGACGAGATCCTGGCCGACATGAGCGGTCAGGGTCTGAAGGGGACGCTGAGCCTCGGCTGCCCCGAGGACTATTCGATCGCCTTCCTGCCGGCGCTGCTGAAGGGGTTCTGCGCGCTGCATCCCCATGTCGAGCTGCGCATGGTCTGCGCGCCGACCTCCGAGTTGCGCCCGATGCTGGCGCGGCGCCAGATCGACATGGCGCTGGTCTCGCTGTCCGATGCCGGCGCGCGCGAGGTGATCCGCCAGGAGCATTTCGTCTGGGTGGCGAACGAGGCCGAGCCGAAAATCCTGACGCAGGATGTGCTGCCGCTGGCACTCGCCGCACCGATGAGCCTGGACTACCGCGCGGCCTGCGCCGCGATGGACGCGGTCGGCCGGCGCTACCGGGTCGCCTACGCCAGCAACAGCCTCGCCGGCCTGATCGCGATCGCGCGGTCAGGCCATGCGATCAGCGTCCTGACACGAACCGCCGTTCCGTTCGATCTTCGCATCGTCTCATCGGGACTGCCGCTACTCCCGACGATCGGCATCGCGCTCGAATTCTCGGAAGCGAGGCCCTCGCTGCTGGCGACGACCCTGGCCGAGCATGTTCGCACCGTGCTGCCCGGGCTGAAGACCAAGGCGGAGATCGATTAGAGCATGATCCGGAAGAACGAGAAGCGGTTTTCCGGAAAGATCATGCTCGGACGACGAGCGGAGCCTACTGCTGCACCTCGATGTTCGCGTCCTTGATCAGCTTGCGCCAGCGCTCCTCTTCCTGCCCGACATAGCGATCGAGTTCTTCGGGAGAACTGCCAACCATGATGAGGCCTTCGTTCGCCTCCAGTTGCTTGAAGCCCCCCGATTTGACGGCCTTTGCGACCGCCTGATTGAGGCGCGCAATCACCGGCGCGGGCGTCTTGGCCGGCGCGTACAGGCCATACCACGACTCGGCCGCATAGCCGGGCACGCCCGCCTCGGCGACCGTCGGCAATTGCGGAAACGCCGTCGAACGCTCGGCGGATGTGACGGCCAATGCCCGGAGCTGGCCAGCAGACACTAGCGAGGCCGCGCTTGCCACGGTGGTGAACATCACGTCGATCTGCCCACCCAGCAGATCGCTGATCGCAGGCGCCGCGCCCTTGTAGGGCACCGCCGTCATCTTGACCTTGGCCAGCGCATTGAACAGCTCGCCCGCGAGATGCGCCGAGGTGCCGGTGCCGAACGTGCCGAAATTGAGCTTGCCGGGATTGGCCTTGGCCTCGGCGATCAGATCGGCGATCGAGTTGATCTTGGAGGCGGGGTTGACGACGACGATGTTGAAGGACCGCGCGATCAGCGAGACCGCGGCGAAATCCTTGTGCGGATCGAACGGCAGCTTGTTGTACAGGCTCGGATTGACCGCATGCGCGAAGGTCGCCAGCACCAGCGAATAGCCGTCGGGATCGCTGGTCGCCACCGTCTGGGTGCCGATGATGGTTCCGGCGCCCGGCTTGTTCTCGATGATGACGGACTTGCCGAGATCGGTCTGGATCTCCTGCGCCGTGGTTCGCGCGATGATGTCGGTGCCACCACCGGCCGCGAAGGGCACCACGATCTTGACGATCTTTTCCGGATATTCGGCGCGCGCCGGCGCAGCTGCCAACCCTGCGACCAGCGGCGTCACGGCGAGAGCGAGGATAGCGAGGCCCAGCCGGCGCCGCACGGAAAACCCGCTCCCGTGCGCGCTGTCGTGATTGGTGATTTCGCCAACGATCATATCGAGCTCCATCCGATTCTTTCTAGACATTGAGAACAACCAATCCATCTGCCGCCTTCACGCCCTCGCCCGCCGGCAGCACGAACACCGGATTGATTTCGGCCTCGACGAGGCGATCGCCGAGCTGCGCGACCATGCGCGAGAAGGCGACGATCGTCTCCGCGAGCGCCTCGACATCGCATGTCGGCCGGCCGCGAAAACCGTCCAGCAACGGCCATGCGATGAGATCGCGCAGCATCGCATGAGCCTCGGTGAGGCTCAGGCCGCCTTGCGGCGGCAGCAGGCGCATCGTCGTGTCCTTGAACAGCTCGGCGGTGACGCCGCCCATGCCGAGCAGGATCGCGGTGCCCAGCGGATCGCGATGCATGCCCAGGATGATCTCGACGCCGCCTGACACCATCTCCTGAACCAGGAATTGGCCGGCGCGCTTGCCGGTCTTCGCATCGACCTCGTGCGCCATGACGGTCACGCGGTTGCCGACGGTCTCGGCGGTCAGGCCAACCGCGACCCCGCCGACGTCGCTCTTGTGCGGGATCTCGCGCGCGAGAATCTTGAGCACGACGCGACCACCGAGGTCGCGCGCCGCCTGCTCCGCTTCAACCGGTGTTGCGACCACCTTTTCCGCAGCAGTGGGAATACCGAAGCGGGCGAACAACGCCTTGGCCTGGGCCTCGTCGAGCGCTCCCGTGGGAAAGCCGTTGACGTCGGCCGTCATCTCCATTGCAACGGATGTCTGCACCTGTTCCGGCATTGCAGCCTGCAGGAGCCCGTCGAGCGCAGCGGCACAGCTTTCGGCGGACGTGTAGGCCGGGACGCCGCGCCGGGTGAGGATCGAGACCACCTCGGGCGCGTAGGGGCTGACATAGGCGATGACGGGCTTGTCGCTCAGCGGCAGGCAGTCGTGGATCGCATCGGCCATCAGGGTCGGTGCCCCCACCGCCGACGATCCCACGATGATGGTCAACGCGTCGTAGGAGGGACTTGCCAGCAGGATGCGGATCGCGGCGCGCAGCAGATCCGGCTGCAGGCCGGCGAGCGTCACGTCGATCGGATTGCGATCGAGCGCGGTGTGCGATCCCGCCTGCAGGGCGCGCAGTTGCGCGGCCGTCTCGGCGTCGGGCGCGGGCGTTGCAAAGCCTGCGACGCCGAGACTGTCGGATACGATCGTGCCGGCCCCGCCGGTCGAGGTGAGGATCGCCACGCGCCGGCCGGAAAGCTTGCGTCCCGCCGCAAGGGCTGCGGGGACGTCGAGCAGATCGTCGAATGTGCCGGCGCGGATCACGCCGAGCTGTTTGAACAGGGCGTCGTACATGCGGTCGGAGCCCGCGAGCGCACCGGTGTGCGAGACGGCCGCCTTTACGCCCGCCTCCGATCGCCCGATCTTGAAGGCGACGACGGGTTTGCCGGCGCGGCGCGCCCTGAGCACGGCTTCCCGGAAGCGAGCCGGATTGCGGATGGCCTCGATGTAGAGCGCGATGACCTTTGTGGAATCGTCATCGGCGAGACAATCGATGAAGTCGGCGAGTTCGAGATCGGCCTCGTTGCTGGTGGATACCAGCTTGGACAACCCGACTCCGCGCGCGGCGGCGCGCGACAGCAAGGCGCCGAGAATGCCACCGCTCTGCGAGACCAGCCCGATCGCGCCGGTCGGGAAATGATCCATTGCCAGCGCGCCGGAGGCCGACAGCACGATATTGTCGGTGAGATTGACGAGGCCGATCGTGTTCGGCCCAAGCAGGCGCATCGATCCGGCGGCCTCCATGAGCTGCGTCTGGCGCGCGGCGCCTTCCGCTCCGGTCTCGGTATAGCCGCTGGCGAGAACGATCGCGGCGGCAGCGCCCTTCTCGGACAGTTCGCGCACCGCGACATGCGCGCGCTCCGCACCTAACAGGACGATGCCGACGTCGGGCACTTCAGGCAGCGAGGCGACGTCGGGGTAACAGACCAGACCGCCGATATCGGTGACCTTCGGATTGACGGGATAGATCTGCCCCGCGAAGCCATGCTTCCGGAGATAGGCAACCGGCCGTCCCGACGTCTTGCCCGGGTCTGCCGAGGCGCCGATGATGGCGACGCTGCGCGGCCGGATCAGGCGCTGGATCGCATCCATCGCTCAAGCCTTCGCAGAGGATTGCGCAAGGAACGCCGTCACGGCGTCGCGATGTTCGGCGCTCGTGTAGCAGATCGCCTGCGCCTGGCTGCCGAGACTGAAGATGTCATGCGCGGAATGCTCGAAGGTCTCGTTCAGGATCTTCTTGCCGAGCGCCAGCGCGGTGGGAGAGCCCTGCGCCAGCTCGGCCGCCCAGGCCTGCGCCGACGGCAGCAGCTCGGCCGCAGCGACCTTGCGATCGACGATGCCAAGCGAAACTGCTTCGTCGGCCTCGACCATGCGCCCGGTGAAGATCAGCTCTTTGGCCCTGGGAAGCCCGACCCGGCGCGGCAGGAAATACAGCCCGCCGCCGTCGGGGATCAGGCCGCGCTTGATGTAGGACCAGGTGAATTTCGACCGCTCCGTTCCCATCACGAAGTCGCAGGCGAGCGCGGTGTCCGCACCGAGGCCGGCCGCGGCGCCGTTGACCGCGGCAATGGTCGGCTTCGGCAGGCCGAGCAGCAACGCCTGAACGTGGTGCACGCCCTGCTGGCGGCTCCAGCCGTTGAAGGCGACTTCGCCTTGCGGCGACTCCAGCCGGCGCTTCATGCCGCTGATGTCGCCGCCGGCGCAGAAGGCGTTGCCACGTCCGGTCAGCACCAGGGCCTTGATCGCCTTGTCGCGAGCGACGGTTTCGAGCGCATGGACGAATTCGGTGCGCATGTCGTCGCTCATCGCGTTGCGCCGGTCCGGACGGTTGAACGCGATCGTCGCGACGCCCGCGTCGACCGAAAATTCGATGAGCTGGTAAGACATGGGCTGAGAAGACATGGCGGGCTCCGTATGGGCTGGAATGCCGATGTCTGGCCGTGTCGCTTCCTCGTCGCGCCGCGTGCAGCCGGGCATTCTTCTTCCCCTTGCCCTTAGCGGCTTGCGCCTGCCGGGGCATCCCCCTAATTCCACTTAGTGGAACGTGTGCAAGAGGCTGAGAATGGCGCAGGCGCGAAAATATGCGGGCGGGATCGACGGCAACCGGTCGCTCGAGCGGGGGATCGAAATTCTCCGGGCGTTCCGGCCCGGCGTCGATACGCTCGGCAATGGCGAGATCGCGGAGCGGACCGGATTGCCGCGATCAACGGTCAGCCGTCTGACGCGGACGCTGGTCAATTCCGGAATGCTCGACGACGTCCGCAGCGAGCGGAGCTATCGCCTCGCCGCCTCCGTCATCAGCATCGGCCACGCGATGCGAACCGGATCGCCCGTGCTCAATGCGATCAGCGCGATGATGCGGGCGGAGTCGGCGAAACGCCGGCTCAACGTCGGGCTGGCTACCGCCGACCGCACCATGATGGTCTATCTCGAATCGATCCGCTACAGCCCCCGCGCCGCGCTCCGCAACGTGGTCGCCGGTCAGCAGGTGCCGATGGAGCTGACATCGCTCGGCCGAGCCTATCTCGCCGGCATCGCGGAGGCCGAGCGCGAGCGATTGCTGAGACTGTTTCGACGGCGCAGCATTGCCGCCACGAAAGCGCTGCTCGCCGATGTCAGGACCTCGATCAGCGCCGTCGAGCGCGACGGCTACTGCGCAGTGTCGTGGCAGCCCGCCGTCCTCGCCGTCGCGACGCCGATCGCGCTCGACGAGCTCCCGGTCTACGCGCTCAACATGAGCGTGCAGAATGTGGACCGGTCCGACGCGCTGGCGAGCGAGATGGGCGCCTACCTCACCGCCTTCGCGGCCAAGTGCAAGGAGGTGCTGACGAGCCGGTGACGAACGACGGCGCGCCGCATCAGGAGGCGGGATGGAGTGCGGTTTCCTCCGGCTCCGCAGCGGCACATTGCCGCCGGAAGCTTCAGGGCGCCCGCAAGTATGCCGACATACAGGGTTCGTTAACGCAGCGGTCCTAGCCTCTGGACGCCTGCGCGAATTCACCAAGTCCTGCCGGATCGTCGATGAGAGAAGACCATGCTGCCTCGACCTTGCCGGACGAGGTTCGCGTACGGCTCTATGATCAGGCCTTGAAAGGCGCCCGCATCGGCGCCTGGGAATGCGAGCTCGAGACGGAGCGCCTGAGCTGGACCCAGGGCGTCTACGACATCTTCGGCTATCCCGCGAGTAACCCGCTGCGCCGCGCGAGCATCGTCGATCTCTACATCGACGAGTCCCGGCGCAACATGGAGCTCGCCCGTGCCGAGGTGATCCGCTGCGGTCGCCCGATCACGCTGGATTCCGAGATCAGGACATGGCGCGGCGAGCGGCGCTGGATGCGCCTCTCGATCAATGCGGCGCGAGAGGGCGGACGGCCGCTGCGGATCTTCGGTACCAAGCAGGACGTCACTGCCGATCGGCAGGCGATGGAGAGCCTGCGGCAGCAGGCCGAAACCGATCCGCTCACCGGGCTCGCCAATCGCGCGATTTTCCAGGCCCGTTATCGCGGGATCGTCAACGACAGCCTGAACCATGGCTCTGCATCCGCGCTCGTGCTGATCGACCTCGACGGCTTCAAGGAGCTCAACGATACGTTCGGCCATCTGGCCGGGGACGCGTGCCTGTGCGAGGCCGCGTTGCGCCTGCAACGGGCCTTTCAGGGGGCCGGTCTGGTCGCCCGGCTCGGCGGCGACGAATTCGCGATCATCCTCCGCACGCCGACGAATCCTGCGCGGATCGCACATGTGCTGGAGCAGACCGTCATGATGTTGAGCCGGCCGCTGTTCTGGAACGGCCTTCGCCTCGAAGTCAGCGCCTCGATCGGCGCGGCCCTGGTTGGCCGCCCGCATCGCCGGCGGATCGAGGAATTATACGCGGAAGCCGACATCGCGCTCTATGACGCCAAGGGCGCCGGCCGCAATCGCGTCCATCTCATCGGGGACGAGATGCAGAGCCGGGTGGCCTAAAGCGCGATGAGATTTGTGAGTCGTCATCGCGCTTTAGTTTTTGTTCTCGCATGATCTTGCCGGAAAACCGCTTTGCACTTTTCCGCATCATGCGCTAGCGCCGCGCCGCTATAATTTTCCGTAGACGCGCGCGGCGACCGCCTTCAGGTGCTCGACCGAGCCGGACTCGGGATGCGGCTTGACCGGCGCGAACAGGATCGACGCCTGCCGGCCCTTCTTCCAGACATAGATGTTCACGGCGTTGCCGTTGCCCTTGGTGCAAGAATGCTCGCCGAATGCCTCGCTGCCGAGCTCGGGAATCGCCACGTGCTTGCAGGGACCCGCGCGCTTCATCATGTTGACGACCGTGTCGCGCGACATCGTGATCACCGCCACGGTCATGGTGTTGGCCTCGCGATCGAACATCATGCAGCTGCCGGCGCCGGTCCGCTGCACTTCCAGCGTGCTCTTGTCGAGAAAGCCGTCGGCATCGGCGGCAGTGAGCCACTCGCAATTGCCGAACCGCTCGCTGCTCTTGCCCACATTGGCGATGGCGATACGCGCCGCTTCAGTGACCGGACCGAGCAGCGCCTCGTCGGCACGCCGGCCGGTCGGATAGACGCTGATCTGCAGGATGTAATCGCCGGACAAGGCGACAACCGAAGCTTCCTGGCGTTCCGCGCCCGCGCCACTCGCTCCACCCTGGCCTTCCTCGCCGACGCCTGCGACGGCGTTGAGCGGCATGCGCTCACCCAGCGTCTTGACGAAGGTCGCATACAATTCCCTGGCGCGGTCCTTGTCGGGATTGCGAAACACGCTCAGCATCATCGTGTCGCCGCGCCCACCCTGGTAGATGCAGCCGCGGCCGTCCTGGTTTGAAATCAGCGACCATTTGAGCGCCGGCATCGCACCGGCGAGCTGCTGCGCGCTGATGAACGGGCAGGCTTCGGCGGCCCGCGCCGGGAGCACCGGGACGGCTGCGAATACAACGAAGAGGATGAGGCAGGAGAACAGGCGGGCGATAGGGCGCATTTGATAACACTACCACAAATGGCGCGCCGCACAGGGCAAAGAGCGAGCGCCTAGGCGATTGAAGTTGCTATTTAATTCTCCGGCCACAGGGTCAGATACTCCGTCCACGAACCGACTGTAGCTTTCCCTTCGACGCCCGAGACGGAAATCTTCTAAATAGAATGTCGTCCTTATGAGGTCGCCGTTTCGCGGCGCTTCTCCTGCGCCCCTTGCCATCCGTCTTTTAGAGTCCGATGCTTGGGGGGTGGCGGACTTTGTTACAGACTGGCCACATGACAGAAAGCGGCGGCCCTACGACGCAGGCCGGTATAAATTATCAAAATAAGATTGCGGCGCTTTATCTTGGCGACCTCCTCAGCCTTGACGGCGACACCTTCGCGCGAGTGATCGCGGTCCGCGTAGAGGCGCCGGACCATGTCGATGACATCGTCGTAAAGTTTGCCGACGGACAGCAACGCTGGATTCAGGCCAAGCTCAGTCTGACCACCGATGGCGGTGCGTGGCAGAAGCTCTGGCGTGCATTTCACGCGCAGCGACAAGCTCTAGAGTTTTCGCCGGCAGACAGACTCTGCCTCACGATGGGAGAGGATAGCGCGCTGGTAAGGAGCCTTCGCGGATGCGCAACCAGAACGACATCCTCGGGTGATGCTGAGTGGCGCGCACGTCTGACAAAGCAACAGCTGAAGCTCGCCGAGCGCATCGACGCCGTTATAGGCGGATCGTCCTATACCATCTTTCGGTCGCTGGACGTCGAGATACTCACTCCAGCGCAAATCCAGTCGCTTGCAATCGAGCGCGTGCCTCCGTCGAACGAGGCGCCGGCGACGCTGCTTTCGATTCTTCAAGCCATTGCAGGAGAGGGAGCCGCCAAGCGCCAACAGTTTCAAGCCGCCGGGCTGCGCGAAAGGTTGAGGAGCGAGCACTCTATACGCCTCGATCCGCCAAAGCATTGGGGGCTGGCAGCATATTTGAGCGTGGTTTCGCGGCACACGATCACAGTGCCAGGAACCTCGATCGGTGGACATGCGGCAAGAGCGTTTCATTGGCCACGCGCTGTCCGTAGCCGGCTAGAGTACGTCGATTTCGAGGATGAGCTTTTTCTTGAGCGGAATGATCCGGACGCCATGGAATTCGACTTGCGGCTTTTTCCGTCACCGCAGCTGGCACAATGTATTGTCCACGCCGGACCAAGCTTCGGTAAGAGCGCGCTGCTTGTTGCTCTCGCTGAGAGAACGGCACGTGAGGCCTCCCTTGTTCCCGCGATACTACCGCTTTCGGCGCTCAGTGAGAGTGACCTCGATATCTTGCCGTACCTGAACGGTCCGCTCAATGCGCAGTTCGCCGTCACCATCGACTGGACGCGTCTGTGCGAAACTGGCTCCGCGCTAATCATGCTCGATGGTCTCGACGAAGTGACACTCACAGGGCGGGTCGCTGTCATTCAAAGGTTCGAGCGCTTCGCTAAGCGCTTTCCCGCCATTCCGTGGATGCTTACGGTGCGCGATCTCGCTGTGCTACCCACCGGCTTTGAGGCCGAAAAATTGGAACTCCGACCTCTTAAGAACAGCGAGATCGCAGCCTTCGCCAAGGTTATCCAACCAGCCATCGGAGACTATGAAGCGGAGGGGCTTATCGGACGGGTGACCGCCTATCCGGAACTCGAGCGGCTGGTACGCATCGCTGTTCCTTGCGCTTCCCCTTGCTACCTGGAAGCCGGGCGATCCGATTCCCAAGCGCAGAACCGATTTGATCGAATCTTATCCCAAGACATTGTTCCGGCCAGAGGAGCACAAGCAAGCTCGGCGCGCAGCCGACCCCGGGCTGTTGCGCTACGCGATGCAGGATCTTGCCTACAAGCTGCTCGAATCTGGCGCGATCGGCACTAGCGAGCGCGACGTGCGCAGACTGCTTGTAGCCTACGCATCACCTGCGGTCTCGTCGGAGTCACTGTTCGACGACGCGCTCCGCTGCGGGATCTTGAGTAGGCCGGCCAGTGGCCGGCTCGGCTTCCCGTTTCCGATTGTTCAAGAATACCTCGCCGATCAGGAACTGGCGGACAAACATTCGAGCGAGGTGCCGAAACGGGCGGCGCAGGCGGTCCAGCGGCCGTGGGCTCAGGCCGTTCAGTTTGCACTTGAGCGGATGCCCGACAATGCGCAGGTCGTGCAAGACTTGCTGCATGCGGAAGACGACGCGTTCGCGACGACCACTCGGCTTTTGGCCCATTGCATCCTCAATGGCATGCCCTGCGCGGATACCGCACCTGTGTCAGTCGGCGAGCGTCTCGCAAAGATATGGCACCGACAAAGCTTCCGCACCGCAAGACGCGTCGGGCAATTGATCGACGACGGATGGAGCAGCCCCCCAGGGCCCGCGGTCCGAGAGGCGTTGCTACGTCGCAGCGTGCTGCACGAAGGTGCAGACGCAATCCTATCGCGGCTCAGCGATGATGCCCTGACGCTTGATGTTCTCTCAAACTATCTAAAGCGCCCGAAGTACGTCGCCCACCTTGGTGATTTTCAGATCGCCGTGAACCGGATATCGGATAAAGCATTTCGCCTGTACCTAGATGCGGTTCGATCCGGCGCCTATGGAGATGATGTCTGGGCCGCGGCCTCATTGATCGGCAAATTGGAGCCCAGTGGAATAGGTCAGCAGGATCTGCGCCAAGCTATCGAGGACGTCGATCTTCCTGTGGGCATTAGGCTCGCCGCGATCGTACTGCTAGGCAGCCCACCGACGCCCTTGTTCTGGATGCTAGCGCGCATGGCACTTTCGCAAAAGCACGCGAGCGATCACTGGGCAGCAATTCAGGCGCTGAGGCGCATGAGCGGCGCGGCAGCCCACTTAGAAGCTTTGCTACGCGACGAGTCACTGCCTCAAGAAGCGCATTACGGAATTATCGACCATCTAGGCGATGTCTTTCCTGAGGCAACTCGTCAGATTCAATTTCTGGCAAACCTTTATACGGCTACTGGTTTGTCACCCGATGTTCGTGCGCGAATGCTGATCCGGGCGGCCGACCTCGGACATCGCCCCGCTTTCGATCATCTTCTCGACCAGTTCGCCGATCTGCCAATGCCGCACGCGGCACGCATGCTCAATGCACTCTCTCTATCCAGAGCGATCCCTTGGCGATCGCATCATCGCGGCGCTGCGTGCGCGAACGCTCACGCCCGAAGAAAAGGTGCGGTTTGCAAGATCGTTCCTAACCGGTGCTACGTATAAATACGAGCAGCCGACCTACAACGGCGGTGCACTCCGGCCAGTGCCGCCCCACCCATCCTTCACCGACTTCCTTGCGCTGCTCGAAGAGTGGTGGACCGAGAAACACTTCGATCTCGCCGACAAACTCGCCATGACCGAAATGGCGGCACGGCATCGCCTTACGGGAGCGGGAGATAAATTGCGCGAACTGGCGGGCTACGTCATTCGAACGAGGGACACGAGAACACACGAGAATCCGCTTAACTATCGCATTCGCTCAGCGATCGACGAACTCGCACGGCAAAGACTCTGTCTTGATCTGCCAACCGCAATTCATTTGGCCGAGAATTCCGATTCGAATGCGCAATTGGGACGCAGCCGGCACTAGAGTACCTGCTAGAAAGATCTCGCCGCAGCGACGATAATTACTCAAGCGTCTTTCAAGCAGTCGAATCGATCTCTTCAAAATTGGGCTTGAAAGTGCTGGAGGACGACAAGGGCCTGAGGCTGGTTGTTAATTGCGACCAAGGCGACTAGCAGCCGATGGCAAAAAGACCGAAGCCGCTCTTAGCAAGCAGTGGTTCGAAACGCGAACCCCAAACATTCGCAGTCTTGTATCGAAATGGCGCGCCCGGAACGATTCGAACGTCCGACCCTCAGATTCGTAGTCTGATGCTCTATCCAGCTGAGCTACGGGCGCGTTTTTCGCTGATGGTGCGGGACTGGCCCACACGCAGCCTCCGGACAGCGCCGGAAGGGTGCGAAAGAGCGCTCTGACTAACCGCTCTTGCCGGCGTTGGCAAGGTCCGGGATGGGGAGATTTTGCAGGGCGATGACGGTTGTGACGTCATTCCGGGATGGCCTGCAAGGCCGGGCCCGGCATGAATAAAGACTGTCGGCCTCTGGCCGACTACGCCCTTTGCCGCTCGTTGCGGACGGAGAGGAGTTCCACGGGGCGGTCGGGGATGACGATCCGGAAGGTGGCGCCGAGGGTGCCTTCGACGAGGTGGATTTCGCCGCCGTGGGCGCGGACCAGCTCGGCCGCGATGGCAAGGCCGAGCCCGCTGCCGCCGGGGCGGCCTGAGGTCTGGAACGCCTCGAACAGGTGGTCGCGGGTCTTCTGGGGGACGCCGGGGCCGGTGTCGGACACCTCGATGATGGCGACGGCACCTTCGCGCTTGCCGGTGATCCGGATCTGCTGCGCACCGCCGTCACCGGAGGAATGGGTCTCCAGCGCCTGCGCGGCGTTGCGGACGAGGTTGAGCAGCACGCGGAAGAGCTGGTCGGGATCGGCATCGATGGCAAGCCCGCGCTCGATCGCGGCGACCCAGGCGATCGAGGCATCCGAGGCAAGGCCCGCGGTCTCGCGCACTTCCAGCACCACGGGCTCGATCAGGATCATGCGGCGGTCGGGGGCAGCTTCCTGGGCGCGGCCGTAAGAGAGTGTCGACTGGCAGAAGGCGATGGCGCGCTCGAGCGAGCGGACCAGCTTCGGCGCAAAGCGCTGCACCCGCGGATCCGGCACGCTGGCGAGCTGGTCGGACAACAGCTGCGCCGAAGCCAGCAGATTGCGCAAATCGTGGTTGATCTTGGAGACCGCGAGGCCGAGCGCGGCAAGGCGGCTCTTCTGATGCAGCATCGACATCAGGTCGCGCTGCATGTCGGATAATTCGCGCTCGGCGACGCCGATTTCGTCGCTGCGCTGGCTCGGCACGATGATGCCCGCCGAGCTTTCAGGGTTTTCGTGGAAACCGACCAGGCTCGCCGTCAGCCGCCGCATCGGCCGCACGAACAGGTAATGGAGCGCGAGATAGACCAGGCCGGCGGTCAGGACGCCGATGATCAGCGCGACCACCACGACGTTGCGGGAGAAGCGGTACATCGACTGCCGCAGCGGCAATTCGTCGGTCACGATCTCGACGAACTGGGCGTTGCCGACGCCGGGGCCCACGATACGGATCGGCTGGTTGCCGGTCTCCAGCATCATCTGGAACGAGCCGGTGATGGCTTCCCACACCGTCATGTCGCGCAGATCGACGTCATGCTCGATCGCGGACGGCAGATTGTCGCTGGCGAGCAGACGGCGCTGCTGGCCCATCTTGATGGCGACGGCGCGGGCGTTGATGCTTTTCAGGATCTGGCGCGACAGCGAATCGGGGACCATGCCGAGCGGGGCGGCATCGAGCACGAGGGCCGCCGTGTTGGCGGCGGCGACGCGGTCGTTGAGCCGGTTGACCCAGAAGTTGGCGATGGCGGGCACGTAGAGCAGGATCGCCGCGATCATGACCAGGGGGACGGTGAGCAGCAGCAGCTTTCCGGACAGGCCGAGGCCAGCGGCCACACGAGCCCGCGCCGCCGGCTGTCCCGGCTGATCCGTATCCTGGATCGGCTGGAGGTTTGTCGCTGCCACGAATTTCGCCCTTGCTGCCTTGGCTGCTGGTCTTGGTCGTTACCCTTGCCAGCCGACCATGGCGGATAAAAGGATGCGATCCGGCCCCGTTCCGGTCAAATTACGGATCACTCATCTACCGAGGTGTGATGTAAGTGCTGATAAGGCCAATCGCTACCTTTCGGGTTAAAAACCCCGCACAAACAGCGATATTCACCGGAATCGTGCGCTCTTGCGACGTTGACGAAAACAAGACGCTCCCTTATAAGCCGCGCAAATTGTCCGCGATGACCCGGTGTGACGCCGGGAGCGGCTCTCTTGGGGCCGATAAAGGGCCCGTTTTGGGCCGCATCTTCCGGACTTTACCATCAATTCTACAGGCAAATTGCCCGGTCAGCGGAGAAAAACCCGTGAAGCGGACTTATCAACCCAGCAAACTGGTGCGCAAGCGCC
>Ga0065165_1001356_pt1 | contig 27042 bp, 23 predicted proteins | sample AraplaMF_Cvi_mMF_FD_63813 | JGI IMG/M metagenome (GOLD analysis project Ga0065165, IMG submission 63813) | Arabidopsis root microbial communities from the University of North Carolina, USA - plate scrape MF_Cvi_mMF (version 2) (version 3) | ecosystem: Host-associated > Plants > Roots >... | reverse complement strand
GAATTCGGGCTCGAGCCGGTGCGGGCGTTCATTCGGAAAGCCTGGGCCAAGCGCATCGACCTGCAGGGCCAGGCGCCCAAGCATCCCAAATCGGCGCTGCAGGAATGGGCGGCGGCGAACAATCGTCGCCCGCCGGAGTACGACATCGTCGATCGCTCGGGCCCCAACCATTCGCCGCGGTTCACGGTGAAGGTGGCGATCGGGAAACTGGCGGACGCGACGGGCGAGGGCACGAGCAAGCAGGAAGCCGAGACCGCGGCTGCGGCGGCTTTGCTGGGGAAGCTCACGTCTCGGTAGCTTGCGGCTATCGCCCTTCGACAAGCTCAGGGCGAACGGAGTGAGGCGTTTACCCCAGCCGTTCGCGCTGAGCTTGTCGAAGCGCCGTCCCCGTAGCAGTCTCACGCAATGGACTTCTGGGTCTATATCCTGAAGTGCCGCGATGGCGCCTATTACACGGGTCACACCGAGGACGTGGAGTCGCGCGTCGCGGAGCACCAGTCAGGCGCCATCAAGGGCTTCACCTCAAGCCGCCTGCCGGTAAGCCTCGCTTGGTGCGGCGAGCTTCCGACGCGCGAAGAGTCGATCGCTATGGAGCGCCGGATCAAGGGCTGGAGCCGCGCCAAGAAGGAGGCGTTGATTGCGGGCGACTGGAAGCGCCTGTCCGCACTCGCGCGGAATCGCCAGGACGGGAGCCGCCCTTCGACAAGCTCAGGGCGAACGGATATGGGAAGCGCTGATCCACCCAAACACCGTTCGCCCTGAGCTTGTCGAAGGGCCTTTGCCCGAAACGCGAGAAGAATGACCGAGTCCAACACCCCCCATTGCGGCCTGATCGCAGTCGTCGGCGCGCCCAATGCCGGCAAGTCCACCCTCGTCAATGCGCTCGTCGGCCAGAAGGTCGCGATCGTCAGCCCCAAGGCGCAGACCACGCGCGCCCGGCTGATGGGGATCGCAATCGAAGGCGACGCCCAGCTCATCCTCGTCGATACGCCCGGCATCTTCACGCCCGAGCGCCGGCTCGACCGCGCGATGGTCGCCGCGGCATGGGAAGGCACCGACGGCGCCGACCTGATCGCGCTGGTGGTCGACGGCAAGGGCGGCACCGGCGCCAAGGTCAGCCAAGTGATCGAGAGCCTCAAGGGCCGTCCCGAGAAGAAGATCCTGATCCTCAACAAGGTCGACGTGGCCGACAAGCCGCGCCTGCTCGGCCACGCCGCCAAGCTCAACGAGGCGCTGGCCTTCGACGAGACCTATTTCGTCAGCGCGCAGACCGGCGACGGCGTGCCCGAGCTCAAGGCCGCGCTCGCCGCGGCGATGCCGGCGAGCGACTGGCATTTCCCAGAGGACCAGGTCTCCGACGCGACCGAACGGATGATCGCCGCCGAAGTCACCCGCGAGCAGCTCTATCTCCAGCTCCACGCCGAATTGCCATATGCCAGCGCAGTCGAGACCGAGAAATATTCGGAGCGGCCCGATGGCTCGGTCGAGATCCACCAGCAGATCCTCGTCGCGCGCGAGACCCAGCGCGCGATCGTGCTCGGCAAGGGCGGCAGCCGCATCAAGGAGATCGGCGCCCGCGCCCGTGCCGAATTGTCGCGGATCACGGGCGTGCCGGTGCACCTTTACCTTCACGTCAAGGTCAACCCGAAATGGGAGGAAGACCGCTCGCTCTACCGCGACATCGGGCTCGACTGGGTCGACTGAGGCCAGCGTCGGACGCTCCGCTCCGATAGCCCTTGCAATGTTGGATTTCGCTTGCTGAGGTCGATGCGCCGTCGCACGGCGGCCGCTCTTTGAGGATGTCGACTCCGCTTTGAACGCGCGGTTCGCGCGACTCTAGGCTTGCGCGATTTCTGCATGGTCCTGCGCCGGCGGAAGGTGCGCGATAGTGTGACCTTAGTGTGACTTTCCGAGGATCTCGTCCACCCAGGCTGGCACCAGCGTCCCCGCAGGTCCCATCCGGCTCTCCTCGAACCAGACGCTCCCTTCGGACGGATCGAGATTGAGTTCGAGCGTCGCCGCGCCATGATGCCGCGCGGTCTGGACGAAGCCGGCCGCGGGATAGACCGCGCCCGAGGTGCCGATCGAGACGAACAGGTCGGCCTGCGCCAGCGCCGCCTCGATCCGCTCCATCTGGTACGGCATCTCGCCGAAGAAGACGATGTCGGGGCGCAGCGCTTCGGTGCCGCAATTCGGGCATTCGGTCTCGGGCGGCAGCGCGTCGTCCCACGCGGTGCGGACCCCGCAGGCCGCGCACAAAGCCGATCTGAGCTCGCCATGCATGTGCAGCAGCCGCTTCGATCCCGCGCGCTCGTGCAGATCGTCGACATTCTGGGTGACGAGCAGCAGTTCGCCCGGCCATTCCTGGTCGAGCCGCGCGAGCGCGCGATGCGCGGCATTGGGCTCGACCTGCGCCAGCTGCGCGCGGCGCGCGTCGTAGAAGCGGTGGACCAGTTCGGGATCGCGGGCGAGCGCCTGCGGCGTGCAGACGTCCTCGACCCGGTGCCCCTCCCAGAGCCCGCCCGGGCCGCGAAAGGTGGCGACGCCGCTCTCCGCGGAGACGCCGGCGCCGGTGAGGATGACGATGTTGCGGATATCGGCCATGCGCGTCCTTTACCCGCTGCCACGCCGCTGCCGCAAATCGCGGCTTCACTGCGGGCAATTCGCTGCGGAGCCTGCCGATGCTGTTGCTTGCCCCATCGCTCCTCGCCTGGTCGCTCGTCGCCGTTCCGCAGGACCGCACTGCCTTTCCGGGAGGCGACGAGGACGGCACGCGGACGATCGCTGCCGAACCGCGCTGCGACCGCGATGCCGACGAGATCGTTGTATGCGGCGATGCCGACGCGAACCGCTTCCGGCTCCAGAAGATCGAGCCGCGCTATGTCGAACCGTCGGTGCGCGCCGCGACGCGGCTGGGGCCGGGCGAGATTTCGGTCGAGGCCGAGCAGCGTGGGCTTCCCGGCGCCAGCGCGCCCGCGGCAATGGTCCGATTCCGGATGCCGTTCGGCAAGAAACCCAAATAGCGCTGTCGCGCCGCTCCCCCGATTGTGCCACAGCAGCGGGCATGACGAGCATCGGCATTTTCGGAAGCATGGGCCGCATGGGGCAGGCGATCGCCGCGATCGCGCCGAGCCTCGGCGCGCAGGTCGCGGGCGGCGCGGATGTCGGCGACAACCCCGCCGATCTCGCGCGCAAGGCCGATGTGCTAGTCGATTTCTCCGCCCCCGCTGCATTGGAGGCGCATCTCGGTGCCGCGCGCGCGGCATGGACGCCGATCGTGATCGGCACCACCGGGATCAACGCGCACCATCACGAAATGATCGACGCCGCCGCGGCGGAGATCCCGGTGCTCCAGACCGGCAACACCTCGGTGGGGATCGGGCTGCTCGCGCGGCTGGTACGCGAGGCCGCCGCGCGGCTGGGTCCCGAGTGGGACATCGAGATCGTCGAGATGCATCACCGCAACAAGGCCGATGCCCCCTCGGGCACCGCGCTGATGCTCGGCAGCGCGGCGGCGCACGGCATCGGCACGACGCTGATCGAAGCGGGCGTGAGCGGCCGGGCGGGGCTGACGGGCCCGCGCGCGGACGGCACGATCGGCATGGCCAGCCTGCGCGGCGGATCGGTGGTCGGCGATCACAGCGTGATCTTCGCCACCGCCGGCGAGCGGATCGAGCTCACCCACCGTGCCGACGACCGCGCGATCTTCGCGCGCGGCGCGGTCCAGGCGGCGCTCTGGCTCAAGACCCAGCAGCCCGGCCGCTACACGATGGACCAGGTGCTCGGCCTTTGAACAAGGCGGAGATCGTCGAGTTCTTCGCGCGGCTCGCGGCGGACAATCCGCACCCCGAGACCGAGCTCGAATATCGCAACGCCTATACCCTGCTCGTCGCAGTGGTGCTGTCGGCGCAGATGACCGACGTCGGGGTCAACAAGGCGACCCGCGCCCTGTTCGCCGAGGCCGACACGCCCGCGAAGATGCTCGCGCTCGGCGAGGAGACGCTCAAGCAGCATCTCCGCACGATCAATTTCTACAACACCAAGGCGAAGAACGTCCTCGCGCTCAGCCAGGCGCTGATCGCGCAGCATGGCGGCGAAGTGCCGGAGGATCGCGCCGCGCTGGAGGCGCTGCCCGGGGTCGGGCGCAAGACCGCCAACGTCGTGCTCAACTCGGCGTTCGGGCACGAGACCTTCGCGGTGGACACCCATATCTTCCGCGTCGGCAACCGCACCGGCCTCGCGCGCGGCAAGACCCCGCTCGACGTGGAACTGAAGCTCGACAAGCGCGTCCCTCAGCCCTTCCGGCTGCACGCGCACCACTGGCTGATCCTGCATGGCCGTTACACCTGCAAGGCACGCACGCCCGAATGCTGGCGCTGCGTCGTCGCCGATCTCTGCGCCTACAAACCCAAGACCCCCGCCCCGCCGGCGCGCAAGCAAGCGGCGCGCTGACGCCGAAACGGCTGGCGCCCCCCGATTTGCTTTGCTAGGCGCAGCCCCAGGCACCCGTAGCTCAGCTGGATAGAGCGCTGCCCTCCGAAGGCAGAGGCCACAGGTTCGAATCCTGTCGGGTGCGCCAGCCTCGATTTCTCCGACTTGTTCATCGCCCGAGCGCGGCTCGCCGCGAAATGGCTCTGGCGTCCTTAAGAACATTAAGTATTAAGTCGAACCCATCGTGTTGATTTGAGAATCGCTCGATCGAAAAGGGGGGAAACGATGCCGGAGACAGTCAACCTCGCGCAGGTGCGCCCGTCGGAAGTCGCGCTGAGCCCCGACGGGAACTTCCTCTATTCGAGCGGCGGCGACGGCATCCTGCGCGTCTATGACGTCCGTACCGGCACGCTGGCTCATAGCTGGCAGATCGGCGGCAATCTCGGCGGCCTCGATATTTCGCCGGACGGCAATTTCGTGATGGTCGTAGACCGCAACATCGCCGCGCGGGTCTACAAGGTCGACGTCGCCACCGGCACGAAGACCGCCTACGACTATCCGCCGTCGGATGGCGGGACGGGCTTCTTCGACGTCGCGGTGCTGTCGAACGGCACGGCGCTGCTGACCCAGAATTACAGCGGCTCGGGCTGGGTCACGCTCAAGATCCTCAATCTCGCCACGGGCCAGTTCACGGTTGGCGCCTCGGTCAACCAGTCGTCGGTTCTCTCGCGTACGGAGACTGGATCGAGCGTGCTGATCGGTCAGCCGAACAGCTCGGGCGGCCCCCTCGCCATCTACCAGACCGGGACCGGCATCGTCGCCAATACCGGCGCGAACGGATATAATTGGGGGATCCAAGCCTACGCGTCGAACGGCGGAATGGTCGCGCAGTATATCTATAACGAAGGCATCAACATCTATGACGGCGCGCTTCACCGTCAGCTGATCCTGACCGGCTGGGCCAATGGCCGAGTCACCGATCTCGCCTTCGACAAGAGCGGGCAGAATCTCTTCGTTCTCGACAACCAGGCCAATGCGATCGTCCAGATCCGCGTCTCCGACTGGACCACCGTCGCGACGGTTCCCGTCGGCACCAATGTCGGTGGATGGATGGGACAGCTCGGCGCGACCAGCGGCAACCGCCTGATCCTCGATGCCGACGGGCGCTATTTCAGCGTCGTCACCGATACCGGGTTGCTGTTGGTCCAGAACCCCGCCGCCGCGGCGCTGGTCGGCACCAACGGCGCCGACCATCTCGACGGCACGCTCTTCGCCGACAACCTCCAGGGCGGTGCCGGCGACGATCACCTGATGGGCTATGGCGGCAATGACAGCCTGATCGGCGATGCCGGGCAGGACGTCCTGGCCGGGGGCACCGGCGACGACAGCTATCTGGTGGATGGCGGCGACACCGTGATCGAAGCCGTCGGCGAGGGCCGGGATACGGTGTATGCGACGGCCAGCTTCACGCTGACTGCCGGCGCCGAGGTCGAGGTGCTCACGGTCTATGACCGCACGAGCACCGATGCGATTACCTTGAGCGGCAATGCGTTCGGCCAAACGATCTACGGCAATATGGGCGCCAACGGCCTGATCGGTGGCGGCGGCAGCGACATTCTCTACGGCCTCGGCGGCAATGACTCGTACATCGTCGACGATGCCTCGGATCAGGTGATCGAGTTCGCCGGCCAGGGCTGGGACACGGTCTACGCGCTCGGCAGCTACGCGCTGCAGGCCGGTTCGGAAGTCGAGGTGCTCACGGTCTATGACCGCGCCAGCACCATGACCATCAACCTCACCGGCAATGCCTCGAACAATATCCTCTACGGCAATATGGGCGCCAACACCCTGATCGGCGGCGGCGGCAGCGACATTCTCTACGGCCTCGGCGGCGATGACGCCTATATCGTCGACGACGCTTCGGATCAGGTGATCGAGTTCGCCGGCCAGGGCCGCGATACGGTCTACGCCATCGGCAGCTACGCGCTGGCGTCCGACACCGAGGTCGAGGTGCTGAGTGCCTATGACCGCGGCGGCACGACGGCGATCACGCTCGCCGGCAGCGCCACGGACAATGTCATCTACGGCAATATGGGTGCCAACGGCCTGATCGGCGGCGGCGGTGCGGACACGCTCTATGGGCTCGGCGGGGACGATTCGTACATCGTCGACAGCTTGGATTCGGTGATCGAGTTCGCCGGGCAGGGCCGGGACACGGTCTATGCGCTGGGCGATTTCACGCTCGCGGCCGGATCGGAAGTCGAAGTGGTTACCGCGTACGACCGCGACGCTGCGACCGCGCTCAAGCTGACCGGCAATGCGCTCGCCAATACGATCATCGGCGATGCCGGCGCCAATGTGCTCGACGGCAAGGGCGGAGCGGACGTGCTCTACGGACTCGGCGGTGCCGACAAGTTCCAGTTCAGCTCCGCGCTGACGCCCGGCATGGCGCCGACGGTGATCGGCGACTTCGTCACCGGCGTCGACAAGATCGCGCTCGACGACGCGATCTTCAGCAAGGTCCTGTGGGACGGGCTGGGGGCCATGTTCGTGACCGGAACCGCGGCCGCGGACGCCGATGACCGGCTCATCTACGATACGGCCACCGGTGCGCTCTGGTACGATCCCGACGGCACCGGCGCCGCCGCCGCGATCCAGTTTGCGACGCTCCAGGGCCATCCGACGCTGACCGCCGGGGACTTCTGGATCGTCTGAGGCGGCGCGAACCGAAGGGGTCGCGTCTGACGCAAGCGATCACGGGCTTACGTCGACGTCCCCCAGGCTCGCGATGAGGCTTTCGGTGCGCCGGCGCAGCTGGTCCGGCTCCGCGCCGGCGTCGATCGCCTCTTCGAGACGCCGTGCGGCATCGGTCAGCGAAGCGAAGCCGAACATTCCCGCACGGCCCGCCAGACTGTGGCTCGCGTCGCGTATCGCCTGCCAGCGTCCGGCATCGAGATGCCCGGCGATCGCGCGGGAATCGGCCGCCGCCTGCTCGACGAACCGCCGACGCAGCAGTCGGAGCCTCTCCTCCAGGTCGTTCATGCGAGCAGCGCGCGCACCTGCGCGGCGAGCATCATCGGATCGAACGGCTTGGCGAGCACTCCGCGGGCGCCCAGATCGCGGAACGCCTGCACTTCGTTGGTCTGGGTTCGCGCCGTGATGAACACGACGGGAATTGCCGCGGTCTCGGGCACGTCGCGAAGCCGCGCGAAGACGGTCGGCCCGTCCATCCCCGGCATCATCACGTCCAGCAGGATCAGATCGGGCCGCCAGGCTTCGGCCTGGGCGATAGCCTCGTTTCCCGATGCACAGGTCCGCACTTCGAAACCGGGATCGAGCTCGAGCGCCATCTGCGCGACCTCGCGAATGTCCGCCTCGTCATCGACATAGAGAATGCGAGTCATGCTGCGGCCCCGCGCCGATCGGCTATCATGTCCATCACTGCGTCGACGAGCCCGTCGAGACTCGCGCGCGACTTGACCATGACGCGGTCGACGCCGGCCAGTTCCGCCTGCTCGACCTCCTGCGCCGTGAATACCAGGATCGGCATGGTCGCGGATTGCGCGCGCAGCAGCGGGACGAGTTCGAGTCCGCTGCCATCCGCCAGGCCGATATCGAGGATCGCCGCATCGAACTCCGTATGGCGGATCGCGGCCCGCGCCTCGACGACGCTCGGTGTCGACAGGATCTCGGCGCGATCCTCGAACACGCTCGACAGGACGCGCAGCATGTCCGGATCGTCGTCGAGGTGGAGGATGGCGGGGAAATCGCTGCGGTCGCGTCCGGCCGGCGCAGGCGCGATGCGATCGCGCCGGATCTCGGCAGCGGGCAGGTCGACATGGAAGCTGGTCCCCTGCCCCGTCTCGCTGGTGAAGCCGATGTTCCCGCCGAGCCGGGTGACGATCTCCCGCACGATGCTCAGCCCCAGCCCGGTGCCGCCTTTCTGCCGCGCATCCGAATTGTCCGCCTGCGCGAACTTGTCGAAGATGCGGGTGCGGAATGCCTCGGGGATTCCTTCGCCCTGGTCCGAGACGGTGATCCGAAAGCGGCGGTCCAGCGGCGTTACGCGCACCGTCACGCTACCGCCGACATGCGAGAATTTGACGGCGTTGGACAGCAGGTTGGTGATCACCTGCGTCAGCCTGTCCTCGTCGGCGAGCACGGCGCCGTCGCCCGGGGGATCGAGATGCACGTGCACGCCATATTCGGTGGCGAAACCGGCATTGTCTCGAATGGCGCGGCGCAGGATGTGGTCGAGCATGATCGGCTTGATGTCGAACGACATCCGTCCGGCCTCGATCTTCTCGATGTCGAGGATGTCGTTGATCAGCCGCACCAAACGCGCCGAGTTGCTCTGCGCGATCTGGATCAGCCGCAGCGCCTTTGCCGGAATGGCACCGGCCGCGCCGCCGGTGATGAGTCCCAGCGATCCCGCGATCGACGTCAGCGGCGTGCGCAGCTCGTGGCTGACCGTCGCGACGAACTCGCCCTTGATCTGTTCGATCTCGCGGCGTTCGCTGATGTCGCGGCACACCGCGAGGAACAGGGTGGCCTCGGCGAGCGGCACGGCGCTGAGCGAGACCTCGAGCGGGAAGACCGACTGGTCCTGCCGGCGCCCGACAAATTCCTGGATCTCTCCCGCCGATCCGTTGCGGTTGGCCTGGAGGCGGCGAAGGAAGCTCTCGATCTGGCCGCGATCGGGCGCCACTTCGAACAATATGCCGATGTCGCGGCGGAACAGCGCGTCGGACGGGTAGCCGAACATCGCTGCCGCGGCCGTGTTGAGGCTCTCGATGCTGCCGCTGCGGTTGAGCACGATCATCCCGTCCTTCGCGCTGGCGAAGATCGCCTCCTGCCGCGCCGCTAGATCGTCGGAGCGTTGCCGCGCCCGGTCGCGCGCGGCGTTGCTGCGAGTGACGAGATAGCCTGCGCCGGCGAGCAACAGCAGCAGCACCGTCTGCAGCGCGAAGGTCTGGTTGCGCACCCGGATGCGCGCCCGCTCGAACGTCGCGGTGACCCGCGCCAGCTGGCTGCGCTCGGCCTCGTCGATGCGCGCGAGCAGCACGCGCAGCCGGTCCATCAGCCGCTTGCCTTCGCCGGCCGCGATGAGCCGCTGCGCCAGCTCCTGGTCGCCGACGCGCGCCAGCGCGATCGAGCGCTCGACGAACCGGCGCTTGCCCAGCGAGACCTGCTGCAGCTCCGCCAGCTCCGCGCGGTAGCGCGCGTCGATCGGCATGTGCCGCGCCAGCGCCGCGAAGCCGGGATCGATCCGTACGACCGCGTTGGCGTAAGGTTCGAGGAAGTGCGCGTCGCCGGTAATCAGATAGCCGCGCTGGCCGGTCTCGAGATCCTGGTGCAGCGAAAGGATGCGCTGGAGGTCGGCGCGCGCCTCGTAGGAACGGATGACTTCGCGGCGCAAGGTCGCGGTCTCTTCGAAGCCGCGGCCGACCAGCAGCGTGAGGATCAGCAGCAGCAGCGGCACGCAGATCACGGCTGCGATCACGGCCCAACGGGTGAGCTCGGCCCGGCGCGCGGCACGGATCAGCGGCATCGACGCGATACTCTCATCACCACTAGCGGGTCATCCTATGGCATCGCCCGCGCCGAGAGACCAATAGCGCGTCCCTCATTTCGTCGCATTGCCCGGGCGCAATTCGCCGACCGACACCGTGCCTTCCACCCCCTGCGCGATGACGAGGTCGAACCCGGTCTTGTCCGCATCCGCCAGCGTGATCCGCCACCGCCCCGGCGCCAGCCCGGTCGCCCCGAACCGCCCGGTCGCATTGGTGAACAGCGGCACCGGCTCGCGCTCGGGATGCGCCGCCTCGACCGCGCTCCCCGCGACGAGGGCAATCGGCTCGCCGTTCGCTCCGAGCAGCCGCCCGACCACGCTGACCATATAGTCCGATCCGACCGTCAGCCGGTATCCGCCGCGATACGGGGGCAACAACCGGTACGAGCCCTGGCCGAGATCGGCGCCGAGCGGCGCGTCGGGCGCGGTGACCTGCAGATTGCGTTCGCTGTAACTGCTGAGGCTGGGCTGGAGCGCGGTGCCGAGTGCGCCGGTGTTTGCGGCCGACGTGCTTCCGTTGGCGTCGACGAGGATGTCGGCGCCGTGCAGCGACGGATGCCCGCGCACGATCGCGAAGCCGTCCTGGATCGGCCGGCCGATCGAGAAGCTGCCGTCCGCCATTGCCAGCGCCGTGCCGAAGCGCAGCGAGGTCCGCTGTCCGGTCGAACCGCCGAGATCGCGCTCGAACGTGCTGAAATGGCTGAGGCCCAGTTCGGCGCGATTGGTGTAGTAGATGCCGTTGGCGTTCGCCCCCACGCCGATGTCGCTGCGTTCGATATCGGCGCTGAAATTATACGCGCCGGTGCCGGTGCCGTGATAGGTCTGATAGCTGAGCCGCGCGCGATTGTTGCGGCTGTCGAAGTCGGAGCGCAGGCTCGACGATCGATCGAGCCGATAGGTCAGCGACAGGAACGCCAGGAAGCGGCCGCGCCTGCCGTCGCGTTCGTAGGTCAGGTCCCCGGTGAAGCTGAGATCGGGCGAGATCCGCCAGCCGCCGGTCGCGCGAAGGCTGCCGATGTCGCGCTCGCCGTCGCGGCCTTTCGAATAGCGCGCGTCGAGGCCCGCATAGACCGCGTCGCTGATCGCGCTGTTGTAGCTCAATCCGGCGATATAGCTGTACGGGTTGCTCGGCAGCCCGGTGCCAATCGGCGCGAAGTTGCGGCTGCGGGTCTCGAACGACAGCGACAGCGCGTCGGCGCGGTCGCTGGCCCGGCTGATCGTCCGCTGGAAGGTGAGGATCGAGGCCCAGCCGGCGCCGACGCCGTCGACGTGCGAGGCCGAGGCGAAACCGCCGAACGAGCCGATCGGCGTCGCCACCACGGTCTCGACTCCGCCCATCCAGCCATTGCCGTCGACCTGCGCATTGGCGCCCAGCGTCAGCCGGTCGTTCAGGCCGCGGCGGTAGAAGCCGCTGAACGCGAGATCGCCGGTGTAGATCGGGCCGCTCGGCCCCGTCGGCGCGCGCGTGCCGGCATAGAGACCGAACTCGCTGAGGCCGGCGGCGAGTTGCGACTGATCGAGGAAGATGTCGAAGTCGAACGACTGGGTCCGGCCGGCATCGTCGGTGATCGTCAACCGGACGTCGTTCGCGCCCTGGGTGAAGGGAAAGTCGCGCAGGTCGAAGGTGCCGGGATCGAGCTCGAGCCGGCGGACCAATTGGTCGTTGACGCGGACTTCGACGGTCGAGCGCCGCTCGAGCTGGAAGCTGCGGCTGCCGCGCGGGCGGATGATCGTCTGCGGATCGAGCAACGAATAGAAGCGCGAGACCGACAGGCCGGCGATCTCGGGCGCCGACTGGAACCCGCGCGCGAGGGTCTGCAGGTCGCCGCCGGTCCAGCGCACCAGGTTGCGGCGATCGTCATAGACCAGCCGCGTGCCGCGCCGCTGGAAATCGGGGCCCGCCGCGCCCGCCTGCCAATTGGCCTCGCCTTCCAGCACCACGCCGCCCGCGCGGATCGCCCCGTCGACAAAGGTAACCGGCGCCGCCAGTCCCTGATCCGCCCCCTGTTCGACCCAGTCGAGCGATCCGCGGATGTTGAGATACGCACTGAGCCCCGCCGGCGCCGTATAGCGCACCGTGCCCCGCGCCTGATCGTCGCGCAGCCCGACCGAACGGCTGGCGCGGCTGGCCGCGGCGATGTCGAGGACCACCTGCAACGCTTGCGGATCGTAGCGGATCGCGGTGCCGACTCCCTGCAGGTCGGTCCGGTCGATTTGTCCGCTCGCGGCGAGCCGGGCGCGCAGCCTGGCGATCAGCGGCGCGGCGACCCGAGGCTCGAGCAAGGCAAGCAATCGCGCCGCGGCGAAGCTCGCGCGACCGCTGGGATCGAGCGTCACCGTCGCGTCGCCAAGATAGGTGGCCCCGTCCATCACGGGCGCGGTGAGCACGATCGGCCGGCCGGTCGGGTTGATCCCCGCGGCGTTCGCGTCGGGAAGGATCACCACGCGCGGCTGTCCGGCATCGGCGGTCTGCGCGCGCGCAGTCCCGGCCGAAACAAGCGCAATCAGCGACAGCGCACCCGCGGCAAGGTTTGGTTTGAGGCGACGGGTAATGTGTCAGCTCTCGGGTGTGAACTGCACCTCGATCCGGCCATCGGGCTGCGGAAGGCGCACGGGCAAGGTGATCCGACGCGTCTGCTTGCCGCCGATCAGCCCATAGCCGATCGTCTGCTGAAGCTCGGGGCCGGTGAACTGCTTGGTGAAGACCTGGCGGCCGTCGGCGGCGAATTGCGTGACCTTCACGCGCCCGCGCGACAGATAGCCGTGCGCTGCCGAGGCGTTCGACACCGTGACCACCGGTGCGGGACCGCCCTCGGCATCCTTGCCGATCTCGGCCGAGGCGATGCTGAGCGCCGGCTTTACCCCATCGGGCGAGACGCTGACCAGCACCTGGAAATTGTAGAGCAATTGGATGTTCGACTGGGTGTCGTTGGTCTGCACCGGCAGCTGCGCGACGGTGATGAAGAAATGCTCGCTGCGCGCCAATGCGGGATCGCCGACATATTGCACGCGGAAATTCTGGCGCTGCCCGGGCTGGATCAATGCCTGGGGCGGGAAGGCCGCGAGCGCCCCGGTGTCGCGGCCGGTCGCCTTGACGCCGTCGGCGGTCAGCTCGAGCGCCTCGATGCGCAACTCGACGGGTAGCGGCTTGTCGAAGGTGTTCTCGACCGTGACCACCTGGCTCATGCCGCGCCCGGAAGTGGTGAGATCGATGACCACCGGCTGGACGGTCATCGCATACAGCGCGGTGGACATGCCGAGCACCGCAACCGATGCCGCCATCGCGACGACGAAGCTTCTACGCTGCAGCCTCACAAGCCTACTCCTACACGCTTCGCACCAAATCACCGGACGCTGGCGGCGGTGATGATGGACCGGCGGGCCGTTCCCGCCAAGGCAGGAAAGCGGCAGGCGCACGCAGGTTCACGCCGATCGGCGATTTTGCGGCGGGGTAACCATCATTTCGGCAGGAAAACAGCGAGCGGCTCGCGATGCGTGCCCTGCTCGGCCGCCTCGGCCAGCCGGTCATATTCGGCGGCGAGGAACAACAGGATGGCGCGATCCTCTACCGTGGCGCTGGCGGCACGGGCGCGGAGCTCGGCGGCCAATATGCGAGGGTCGCGCAGGTCCATGATCGCAAGAGGTGTCCGGCAAGCCCCTCCCCCGAGAGGCTTGCCGGCGCGCTCGATCAGGCAGTCGGAGCGACGGTGATCTCGACCTTGCCGGCATAGGTGCCGGCATCGAGGATCGCCGTCGAGTCGGCGGTGGCGCCGCTGCCGATCGTCAGCGCGATGTTGTTGGAGACCGCAGCGAGGCGATCGCCGATCTGGGCCGAAGTCGCGCCCGAGCTGAGCGACTGATCGGCAACGCTGGTGGTGCCGCCCTTGGCGCCCATCGCGACGACGGTCGCGGTGTAGTGGACGGTGTTGGTGTAGCCATTGGGCGAGTTGGTCGCGGCGGCATTCACCAGCGGCTTCGCTTCGACCGAGACCTTCGGGTTGGCGCCGTTGCACTTGATGGTGAAGTTGCGGCTGAGACCGCCGGTGTTGCCGGCGAAGGCGGGATCGACCGTGCCGTCCGCCTTGGCGAGTTCGCCCAGCGTGATGCTGCCGCTGATCGGCGTGACGGCCGAGCAGCGCGCCGAAACGGTGCCGCTGACGTCGACCGAACCGCTCGCCTGGGCGAAAGCGGGCGCCGCAGCAAGGGCCGAACCGATCACCAGCGCCGAAAGAACCAGCTTCTTCATCACGTATCTCCAGAATTCGCTTGGGAGACCCTGCGCTCCCGACGATCTGGATATGCCCCGGAACCAGGGCCGGCCCCATTTAGCGGGTGTCGAAAAGACAGTTAACTTCGAGCCGAAGTCGCTATACCCGAGGATATAGAAAGGCCGTCAGAGGCCCGCGCAGCTCACCGCCGAGGACGCAGTGACGATCGGCGTGAAGGTGATGCTGATCGTGTCGGCATAGTTCGGCGCCGGGGTCTTGGCAGCGCCCCCCTCCTGCAGCGTCGCACGCAGCGGCAGCGTTCCCGCCTCGCCGCCGATCCCGGCCCGCGCGCAGGTCCGCGTGCCGAACGCGGCGTTCGACGTCACTTCCTGCCCGAGAAACTTCGCGCTGTAGCGGATCGTCTGCGCCGCATCGGTCAGGCTGCCGCCCGGATAGGTCAGCTTGAAATCGTTCTGCGAACGCAGGCGCACTTCGAACGGGCCCGAGCTGCGCACCCTCAACGTATTGGCCGAGGAAGTGGTGTAGCGATCGGGCGCAGCCTGGACCGCGGCGGTGGTCGCGTCGCCGATCTCGCCGAAGTCGAGCGCCGAGCCGGCATAATAAGCCTGGAGCGCGCTGACCGTGTTGACGTTGATCCGCAGCGCGCCGCTGTCGCGCACCGGCGCCGGCACGCTCAGCATGCCGCCCTCGCCCGAACAGATATAGAGGATGTCGAAGACGATCGGTTCGCCCGCCGACAGATCGGTGCCCGGCGGCACGGTCACGCGCAAATTGAGCGCCGTCGACAGGTCGGACGCGAACAGATTGCCGAAATCGTAGCGGATCTCGCCCGCGGCACCTGCGCCATTGTCCCGCGAATCGAGCGCGCGCGGGCGGCCGGCGGTCGCGCCCTCGGCGTACAGCACCTTGTATCCGCGATAGGTCACGTCGAGCGGCGGCGCGCCCGAGGGCGCCGTCAGTACCAGGCTGACTTCGTTGGTGCGTCCGGTGAGCAATCCGCGATTGCGCCGGAGTATCAGCGGTATCGTCACTTCGGAAAGACCGGCCGGCGAGAACGGGTCGTAGGTGATGCTGGCAGGCGCAGTGGCGTTGCCGGTCACGCCGCACACCGCCGAGAGCTGGGTCTGCGCTGCGGCGGGCAGCGTGCACAGGATCGTGCAGAATATCCCGGTTACGCCGAAGCCGACTGCACCAACCCTCATATCTGGGGTGATACGATGATCTCCAGCGCCTTGCGACCCGATAGTTGTCCCGGGACGGTCGGCTGGGCGCGTTCCGCCAGCGTGCCGTCGACCTTGAGCGCGCGCACGCTCGACGCGAGCTTTGGCGCGGCCTGGTTGCAGATCACGCGGGGGCGCGCTTCCACCATCTCGATGCCCGACGGCGCCTTCGCGACCCAGCAGCGCGGCGCGACATAGCCGTAGATGTCGACCTGCGGTCCATCCTGGGCCTGTGCCGGCGCCGCGAAGATCGCGAACGACATCGCCACCGTCGACGCAGTCCAATGCGCCTCGGGCGAGCAACATGGTCGAAGAGAAGGGTCCCGCTTCATAGCCGGACCACAAATAGCTGAACAGGCGTGAATAAATCATCGGTTCAGATACTTAGCAGAGTCTTAAGGGCTGACGCTTATCGTGATCGACAGCGTGTCGGCATAGCGACCGGCGACCAGCGGCGCACTGCCGGCATAGCCCGGTGCGCTGACCCGGAGATAGGATCCGTTGGCCTTGGTCGATGCGCCGGCAAGGCGGAGGCCGGTGGCGCTTCCGGCGGTGCCCGCGAAGCTGCAGCCGCCGCCCGATGCCAGCGTCGCCGCCTCGCACGATGCAGTGGCGCTGGTGCCATTGTCGGCGACCATCTTGAGCGCGACCTGGTAAGGCGCCTTGGTGCCATAGCCCGTCGCCCCGGCGGTCGGCGTGACCATGCCGCCATTGACCGACGCGACCGCGATCCGCGACGCGCCGCTGCAATTGAGCTGAATCGCGAAATCCTTGCTGAAGCCGCTCTGGTCGAAATCGGCCTGATCCACGCTTCCCGCCGGCGCGCCGCCCGAAGCGAAGCCGCAGCGGCTGCGCACCGAGGCGCGAACCTCGACGCTCACCTCGACGCTGTTCACCGCGCCCTGCCCGGCCGCGTAGGCGGTGACCTGCGCACGCGCGGGCTGGCTGGCAAGAAATGCCATGACCAGCGCCAGCAGGAACGTGGGTACCCGGAACATGCATGGTAAATGCGTCGGTTACTGCGCGCCCGACATTCCACCCCCGGCGAAAACCGGACTCACCAAGGATCGAAAGCGCCTATGTCCTTCGATATAGTTCAGGCTTCGCGTTCCTGCGCGAGCAGGATCAATTCGGTGCGACTGCGCACGCCCAGCTTCTCGAACACCTTGTGGAGATGCACCTTCACCGTGCCCTCGGTGAGGCCGAGTTCGTCGGCGATCTCCTTGTTGCGCAGCCCGCGCTGGACCAGCGCCGCCACGGCGCGCTCGCGCCCGCTCAGCGCCTCGAGCGGATCCCGCCGCACATCGGGGGACATCGCCAGATCCATCGCGCGCTGCATCACTTCCTGGTCGAGCCAGCGCCGCCCTTGCGCGACCGTCTCGAGGCAGGTCAGCAGGTCGCGCGGCGCCGTCGACTTGATCACGATCCCGTTGACGCCGAGCTGCATCGCCTCGCGCGACATCTGATCGTTGATCGCCCCGGTGAGCAGCACCACCGGGCGCGTGTCGCCGCGATTGCGCAGCGTGCGGAGAACATCGAGTCCGGTGCGCTCGGGCATGCCGTTGTCGAGAACCAGCATGTCGGGCCGCGCGCCGGCGAGCGCGTCGAGCGCGGCCACCCCGGTGCCCACGGTCGCGACGATCTCGAAATTGGTCTTGTCGAGGAGAATTTCGATGCCTGCCAGGGTGAGCGGGTCATCCTCCGCCACAAGTACCTTGGTCATGGGGGACCTTTACGCGATACGATACCAGGAACCCAACGCGTATCATCGTGACTTGTCCCACGTCCAGCGAGCGATGCCGATGGCGCGGCCCGACGGCGCCGGACCGCAGCCTCCGGAAGCCGAATGGAGGCCGCGGCGGCGACATTTTGCGCCGCTTCGCCGCTTCCCGCGAAACGCCTCTCCCAGACGCGCGTTGAGCCCTGCGAACCGGCGCGTCCCGCGCCGCGAGGAGATATGCCGATGGTCGACGCCACCTCCCCCGAGCCGAACCGCAAGACTGCGCTCACCGATGCATTCCGTACGCACTTCTCGGGCGACGCACCGCTCACCGAGAAAGCGAAGAACTTCGCCAAGGCGCGGCCGTGGACCAGCGCCGCATTCCTTGGCATCGCGGCGCTCGCCGTATTGAACGGCGTACGCGGCACCCGCGCCTGACCGATCCGGGCCCGGCGGACCTTGCCGGGCCCGATACTTTACAATTATGTTACTCCACGTCCGAACAGACGTGCTTCCGCAGCGTATTTTCATGATCCTGTCGAATATCGCGGTCTTCACGCCAGTATAAATTGATTAACTCCTCAGTCAGTAAACACCTTTGCCGAGTGGGAATTACTTCCCGCTAAAGGCAGTGCGGACTTGGGAGGGTTTCGACATGGCTGATTACGCGCGCTTGGGATCGGAGTTCACCGTCAACACGCAGAAGACGGGGGATCAATGGTTGCCCTCGGTCGCCGGTTTCGCGGGCGGTGGCTTCGTCGCAGTGTGGACGACCAGCGACACGACGCAGGACGGCAGCGGGCGTGCGATCAAGATGCAGCGCTATGACGGCGCCGGCGTCGCGATCGGCGGCGAAATGCTGGTCAACAGCGGCGTCACTGCCGACCAGCGCGCGCCCAGCGTGACCACGCTCGGCTCGGGCCAGTTCGTCGTGACCTGGGAAACCACCGATACCGGTGCGGACGGCGCCGGCACCGCGATCAAGGGCCAGCTGTTCAGCGCCGCGGGCGTGCCCGTCGGCAGCGAGTTCCGCGTCAACACCCAGTCCGTCGCCGACCAGACCAAGTCGGTGGTCACGGCCATGGCCGATGGCGGCTATCTCGTCGCCTGGCAGACCAGCGATGCGACGCAGGACGGTCACTCGACGGCGATCAAGGCACAGCGCTACGATGCCGGGGGGGCGGCAGTGGGCAGCGAATTCCTCGTCAATCCCCGCGCCGTCGGCAGCGAGACGCTGCCCCATCTCACTGGGCTCGCCAATGGCGGTTTTCTCGCCACCTGGACCCTGGGCAGCGGCACGGGCGCCGACATCTATGCGCAATTGTTCGACGCGAGCGGCGCCAAGTCCGGCGCGGCGTTCCTCGTCAATTCGGTGACTGCGAACAACCAGGATACGGCGCAGGCGACCCAGCTCGCCGACGGCCGCATCGTCGTGACGTGGAGCAGCTATGCCAGCACCACGACCTACGACCAGGACATCAAGGCCCAGATCTTCTCGTCCTCGGGCACGAGGATCGGCTCCGAGTTCCTCGTCAGCACCACCAAGTTCCAGCCCGACGGGTCGATGCGCGTCGCCGCGACCAAGCCGCAGATCCAGGACCTGCCCGACGGCGGCTTCGCGATCAGCTGGACGCTCTCGGCGGGCAACTACATCGCCAGCAGCATCCGCGCCCAGTTCTTCGATGCGGGCGGGCAGCGCGTCGGCACCGAGCAATTGGTGAGCACCGCGAGCGACCGGCTCGAGGCCGACAGTGCGCTCGCGATCGACGGCAACGGCACCCTGCTCTCGATCTGGGGCAGCGCCAATGCGCAGGCGCGCGACTATGACGTCCGCGGCCAGTTCTTCGCGGCCGAGCACGCGCCGGTCATCGACTCCGATGGCGGCGGCAACGCCGCGGCGCTCACCGCCGCCGAGAACCAGACCGCAGTGACGATCGTGCACGCGGCAGGCGCCGGCGTCACCTATTCGATCGTCGGCGGCGAGGATGCGGCGCGCTTCACGATCGACGCTGCCACGGGCGCGCTGGCCTTCGCGGCCGCTCCCAATTTCGAGACGCCGGGCGATGCCGGCCGCAACGGCGTCTACGAAGTCACCGTCGCGGCATCGAAGGGTGCGGCCAGCGACATCCAGGCGCTGTCGGTGCGGGTCACCGACGTCAACGAAGCGCTGCATCTCGCCGACGGACCGGGCGACTTCCTCGCCATCGAGAACCGCGCCGCCGCAGTCGCGCACTTCGCGGCGAGCGATCCCGACGGCGCCACGATCAGCTGGACGCTCGAAGGCGCCGATGCCGCGCGCTTCGTCATCGATGCGGCGGGCGACCTCTATTTCGCGTCCACTCCCGACTATGAAGCCGAGACGCGTCACGTGTTCGCGCTGACGGTCGTCGCCAGCGACGGCAGCTTCACTGCCGCGCGGGCGGTGACGGTGGAACTGCTCGACGACAATGAAGGCCCGGTGATCACCGCGCATGGCGGCGGCGGCACCGCGGCGCTGACGATGGACGAGAACCAGCAGCAGGTCAGCGTCATCACCGTCGCCGATCCGGATGCCAGCGTCAGCCCGTACAGCTATACGCTGTCGGGCGCGGACGCCGCTTTGTTCGGGATCCAGCAGGAAACCGGCTATCTCTATGTCCGCAATTTCCTCGATTTCGAGGCGCCCGCTGATGCCGATGGCGACGGGGTGTACGAAGTCACGGTGTCGGTCACCGACGGCTTCACGCCCGCGGACAGCCAGGCGCTGTCGATCACCGTCCGCAACGTCAACGAAGGCGTGACGATCACGTCAGCGTCGATCTTTACGATCCTCGAAGGCGATACCGCCGTGACTCAGGTGACCGCTGCCGATCGCGACGGCGACTCGCTATCCTACGCGATCACCGGCGGCGCCGACGCCGCGCGCTTCACCATCGACGCGCTAACCGGCGCGCTCGCCTTCGTCGCGGCGCCCGATGCCGAAGCCCCGAGCGATGCCGACGGCGACAACCAATATGAGGTGACGGTCAGCGCGTCGGACGGCGCGCTATCCGTGACCCAGGCGATCGCAGTCGCGGTCGGCAATGTCGATGAGGCGCCCGTGCTCCGCATCGACGGCGCAGCGCTCGACGCCGCCCACGAGGTCTTCGTGACCGAGGGCAGCACCGAGGTCGCGCATTTCGACGCCGTCGATCCGGAAAGCGGTGCGCTCGCCTGGACGCTGTCGGGCGACGACGCCGCGCGGTTCAGCTTCGACGCGGCCACCGGCGCGCTGCGCTTCGTCGCGGCGCCCGATTACGAGAGCCCTGACGGGGCGGAAGGACACGGCTATCGCGTCACGCTCAGCGCAAGCGACGGCGCCCATGCCGACACCGTCGATCTGCTGGTCACCGTCGGCGATGTCGCGGAGGGCGTGTTCTTCCTCGATCCGCGTCCCGCCTGGACCGTCGCCGAGGGGCAGACCTTCGTCGCGACCTTCGCGGCGCGCGACGGGGACCATGATCCGGTCAGTTACGCCCTGGCCGGGGCGGATGCCGCCGCCTTCGTGATCGATCAGGCCTCCGGCGCATTGTCCTTCGCCGCCGCCCCCGATTTCGAGCGTCCCGGCGCGGCGGACGGCGGCAACGCCTATCACGTCACCGTCGTCGCCAGCGATGGCGGCTTCTCGGCGGCACAGGATGTCGTCGTCGCGGTTCGCAACGTCAATGAAGGCCTCGCCTTCACCTCATTCGGCGGTGCCGCATCGGCGAGCCTGACGCTGCTCGAGAACAAGACCACCGTCACCACGCTGACCGCCCAGGACGTCGACGGCGACACGCCGGCGTTCGGCATCGTCGGCGGCGCGGACGCGGCCCGCTTCCAGATCGACTCGGCGACCGGTGCGCTGCGCTTCGTCGCCGCACCCAATTTCGAAGCCCCGGCCGACGCCGATCACGACAATGTCTATGAAGTGACGATCGGTGCCAACGATGGCGCGTTCCAGGTCTTCCAGACGCTGAGCATCGCCATCGGCAATGTCCGCGAGGGCGTGACGATCGTCGGCACTGCTGCCGGCGAGATCCTGTCCGACGACACCGCGCCGCGCAACCAGCCGCGCGCCGGTTCGGGCGAGGACAGCCTCTATGGCCAGGGCGGCAACGACACGCTCGACGGCGCGGCCGGCAATGACTGGCTCGACGGCGGCACCGGCAACGACATTCTCTATCTCGGCCTCGGCACCGACGAACTGGTCGGCGGCGCCGGATCGGACCGCTTCATCCTCGAGGCGCTGAGCCATTCGAAGACCGCGGCGCCCGACACGATCCTCGACTTCGTCCGCGGGCAGGACCGGCTCGATCTGTCGCTGATCGATGCGCGTACGGTGTCCGCGGGCGACCAGGCCTTTGCGTTCATCGGGACCGCGGCCTTCACGCGCGTCGCCGGGCAGCTACGCTACGAAGTCACCGGCGGCGACCTCACCGTGATGGGCGACGTCAATGGCGATGGGCTCGCCGATTTCGCGATCCAGCTCGACCATCTCACCCAGATCGGCGCGAGCGACTTCTACCTCTGACCGCGAGCGGTGACCGGCCGTACGCGCCGGTCACCGCTTGTCGCAAGCCCAGGGGCATGCGACGATCGGGTGCGGAGGGACGGGTATGACTCTCTCGATTCCCGATTTCTGGGACCTGTGGAAGGCGATCTCGATCGGCCTCACCGGCCTGTTCGGCGTGATGGGCCTGCTCACCACCTACAAGGACAAGGAAACCGGCCGGATGACCGGCTGGGGCAAGGTCAATCTTGCCGGCATCATCCTTTCGGCGACGATGGGCGTGCTCGCGCAGCTCGTCGACATCCAGCGCAAGACCGTCTCGGCCCAGGATTCCGCCGCGCGCGCCGCTGCCTCGGCAGCGGTGGCGAATACGACCGCCGGCAAGGCCACCCAGGCCGCGACCAACACCGAGCAATTGCTCCGCGACATGCTCGCCGTCGCGCAGCGCACCGAAAGGATCGCCCGCGCCACCGATCGCAGCGTCACCAATTCGCAGGCCGCCGCGCTCGCCAGCCAGCGCGCCGCCACTGCGTCGCTGGGCATCGCGCAGGATACCTCGCGAACCGTCGCGACGTCGCGGACGACGCTGGATCGCATCGAACGGCTGGTGTCGCCGCTCACCGGGCCGCAACTCAGGCTCGGCATCTATTCGCGCTGCGACAAGAACCGGCTCGGCATCTGCGATCTGCCCGACGCCAAGAACATCGGCATCGTCCGGGTCACGATCGCAGCCGACCCCGGGAAGGTCTATCTGCCGCGGTTGAACAAAGGTGACATAGATTTTTACGGCAATGCCGAAATTGTCGTGCGTAGCGCCACCGGCCACGTCACGCCGGGAACGTACCAGATCGTCGTGCCGCTCGAGGTCGAGGCCAACGCCGGAAGGGTGACCAGCTATCTCGATCTGGCGGGCAAGACCCTGCTCCTTCGATTGCAATCCCCTTATCTCGAATGGGATCAGGTCCACACCGTCACGCTCCACACGCAGGACGGCCAATTCCTCACGATACCCCTCGATCGGGCGTCGCCCATCGCTGGCATGGACGCCGGATACACGCTCCGTTATACCTTCCCCCGGACCGGCGACCCCCGCCTGCTCCCCGAATGAACCGGGTCGCCGTGCCCCAGTTTGAATGCGAAGCGCGCCTGTCATATTCGCGCCCGAAACCGTCATCCAACCATCATCTTACGGTCCCGAAATTGTAGGTCCGCTCCCCTAGCCGCTCGTCTGACACAGGGGGAAATTTCATGGATCATCGCATGCTGCGGCTGGGCACCTCGCTCGCCGCGATCGGGCTCGGGCTGTTCTCGGCGGGGGCCGCGCAGGCGCAGTCGCGCGTGGTAACCACGCCCAACATCACCACCGCCAACGGCCCGACCAGCGTCACGCTGAACGGAGAGACCTTCACCAATGGCGGGCTGGTCGGCGCGGGGCGGCTCGACGCCAATACCCGCGACTTCCGCGGCGAGACGCTGGGCAGCTTCTCGGGCATGGCGATCAACTTGGCGACCTGGCACCGCAACGCCGACGGCACCTATAGCAGCAGCATCTACACGCTGCCCGATCGCGGTCCGTTCGACGGCGCGATCGACTATCGCAACCGCGTCCACACCAGCAACATCCTGTTCAACCCGCTGACCGGCACCGGCGCGCTGCCGCAAGCGGCAAGCTCGCAGAGCCAGGTGGTGATCACCCCGACCGGCGGCTTCACCCTCAAGGACGCGAATGGCGTCGAGATGACCGGGCGCGATCCGGGTGCGAACACCGTCACCCGCAACGGCATCGTCTATCCGGTCGCAGTCGACGGCACCGCCGCCGGGCATATCGCGCTCGACGCCGAGGCGATCGCCTTCCGCCCCGACGGCAGCTTCTACGTCTCCGACGAATATGCCGACGGCATCTATTATTTCGACGCGACCGGAAAGCAGCTGGGCGCGATCCAGACCGTTGCCGCGATGCTGCCGCGCACCAATGGCGCGATCGACTTCAACAGCACCAATCCCGGTCAGAGCGGGCGCCGCAACAATCAGGGCCTCGAGGCGATGGCGCTGACTCCCGACAACAGGAAGCTGGTGACGATCCAGCAGTCGGCGACGGTGCAGGACACCAACGGCGCGCAGCAGCAGACGCGCAACAACACCCGCATCCTGGTCTACGACATCAGCAGCAACGCGACGCCGACCAACCCGGTCGGCCACTACGTCCTCCAGCTGCCGGTGTTCAACAACAACGGCACCGGCGGCGCGCCCGATCGCACCGCGGCGCAGTCCGAGATGCTGGCGCTAAACGACACCCAGTTCCTCGTCCTTGCGCGTGACGGCCTCGGCCGCGGTGTCGCGGCGAATGCGAGCACCAGCGGCACGGCGATGTTCAAGAGCATCCTTCTCGTCGACACCAGCAACGCGACCAACCTCGCCGGCACGCAGTACGAGACCGGCACCACGCCGATCGCGACCAACGGCACGCTGGCGGCGGGGATCACCGCGGTCCAGCAGGTCGAACTGGTCAACATGCTCAACCCGGTCCAGCTCGCGCGCGTCGGCATGAACCTCACCCGCCTGCCGGTGAGCACGCCGACGACGCTCAGCGAGAAGATCGAGGCGATGGCGCTGGCACCGGTGCTCGACGACGCCCACCCGCAGGACTTCTTCCTGTTCGTCGGCAACGACAACGACTTCCAGGGCACCAATATCAGCTTCAACGGCCAGTCCTACACCTCGGGCGCGCTCGACGGCAGCGGCAACAATGACAGCGTGATGCTGGTCTATCGCCTGACCCTGCCGACCTATGTCGATCCGATGGCGCTCCAGGCGATGAACCTGACCGCGCCCGACGTGCTCTACGGCACGCGGATGGCGATGAACGCGCTCGGGCGCAGCACCACCCAGCCGGCGATGCGCCGCCTCAACGCGATGCGCGGCTGGCGCGACGCCGAGGGCAGCGGCCGTGCACAGCTGTGGCTCGACTTCGACTGGAGCAAGGCCGGTGCGGGCGCGAGCCCCGAGACCGGGCTCGACGTCGATACGCTCGCCACCACGATCGGGCTCGAAGTGCCGGTGACCGAGATGCTGCGCGTCGGCGTCACCGCGGGCTACCGGAAAATGGACGGCAAGCTCGCCTACGGCGCGCCGCTCAGCGCCGATGGCTGGACCGCCGGCGCCTATGCCGCGATCGACACGCGGATGGGGCTGTATCTCCAGGCGTCGGGCGCATGGCTCGGCGACGTCAAGTTCGACAAGATCGGTCGCGCCTCGGCCTATCAGCAGCAGGCGATCGGCGACACCGGCGGCCATGGCTGGGCGGCGAGCGGCGAGGCCGGCTGGCGCTTCGACCTGGGCGGGGTGAGCGTCACGCCGTTCGCGGCGATCGACTATGCCGACCTCACGCTCGAAGGCTATGTCGAGCGCGGCGCCTCGGTCTCGAACCTCGCTTTTAGCGATCGCAGCTTCAGCCAGCTCACCGCCAGCTTCGGCGGCGAGATCGCCACTCAGGTCGGCGCAATCCGCCCGGCGCTGCGCGGCGGCTACAGCATCGAGCAGGAGCATGGCGACCGCAGCGCGGTGGTCCGTCTCGCCAGCGCCGAGCATGCGATGGGAACGGCGAACCTGTCGCTGCTCGACACCGAACGCAACAGCGCCTTCGGCGAAGTGCGGATCGCGATGCGCGATGGCGCGCTGTCGGGCTATGTCTCCGGGCGCGGCCGTTGGGGCCGCGGCAATGACGACGCCCGGGTCTCGATCGGTCTGGGCTTCGCCTTCTGACCGTCACCGCTTGAAGATCACGCCGCACCGCCCTCGCGATTAATCGCGATCGGCGGTGCGGGCTTGAGGAATCCAGCGAGGACACATCGAGTTAGGCCGCAAATCCCAAGCGCGGGGCGAGAAGATATTCAAGATCAGTATTCTTAGAGAAGTCTTGAAGAGTCCTCGAATCGACATCGAACTGACCAAATAGTTTAAGCATCCTTCGCGCGGGCGTTCGACGACACGCCGCATTTTATCCGGATTTGCGACGAACCGCCTAGACTCATCTGTGGGGCCGACTTATATATGTCCGGTTCGTGTCTGTGCGGTAGCCCAAGGGCTCGCGCCGTGCCTGGCCGTGCAAGGGGAGGCTGGAACCACATCCAGTACTGTCCGGCTGTCGACTCCGCATCTGCGGCATTCGCCGGCGGAGCAAAAACCTAGGTCGCCGAAAGTAACGAGCAACCCGGGGGAGTAGCATGCCCGAATTGGCGTTGCGCCTGCTCGGCGCGAACATGGCCCTTGGCGCGTCCGGCGCCGCCATCGTGCTGCCTGCGATCGACTGGTCGCTGATGGGATCGGTCCTGGCGGCGCCGCATCGCCGGATCGGCCGCGGCCAGCTCGCCGCCGCCCTCTGGCCCGACCAGGACGATGATTCCGCGCGGCGCTGCCTCGCCACGGCCCTGTGGCGCCTCAAGCAGCGGCTCGGCACCTGCGACCGGCTGTTCCGCATCGGCAAGGAAACGATCACGCTGGTCGAGGACGAGGCGGTGTGGATCGACGCGATGGCGTTCGAATGCAGCGCCGAGGCCATGCTCGACGATCCCGCGCGGCTCGACGATGCTGCAGACCGCGAGACGCTCAAGGCGGCGCTCGGCCATTATCGCGGCGACTTCCTCGAATCGTCCGGGGTCGAGTCGATCGTGATCGAGCGCGAGCGGCTGCGCGCGCTGTATCTCGACGCGGGGCTTGAACTCGCCCGCGCCTGCAAGCGCCACGGCGAGTGGCGGATGGCGTGCGAGCTCGGCCGCGCGATCTGCACCGTCGAGCCCCTGCGCGAGGATGCCCAGCGGCTGCTGATGGAGGCAATGGTCGCCTGCGGCAATCGCGCGCAGGCGGTGCAGCATTACCGCGATTTCGAGCGGCTGCTCGCCGACGAGCTCGCGGTGCGGCCGATGCGCGAGACCCGCGAGCTCGCCGCGACGATCATGCGCGCGCCGGTCCCGCCGCCCCCTATGCGCACGCTCATTGCACCGGCCGACGAATCGGGCCGGCAGAAGCTGCTGATGGCACGCCAGCAGCTCGCCGAGAGTCTGTCGCTGCTCGACCAGGCGCTCGCGCAGTAATCCGCAATTCTGTCCGGTGCACGCCGCGGCGCGGGGAAAATCCCGCCCGCGGCGTCGCTTTTTTCGCTTCCGAACGAAAAAAATCCGTCCGGTGACGCAGCCGTGATCCGCGCGTGATCGAGCGGTGATCCTGCACTGCAAAGCTCCTCCTCAAGAACAAAGCCGGGTTGCGACTCCTGTGATTTGGAGGAGAACTTGAATGACGGGGACGGCTTTCGCAGCGACGAGCGCGCCAAGACGCTCGTCATCCGTTGCTGGCACGAGCGCGGC
>Ga0065165_1001354_pt1 | contig 27068 bp, 29 predicted proteins | sample AraplaMF_Cvi_mMF_FD_63813 | JGI IMG/M metagenome (GOLD analysis project Ga0065165, IMG submission 63813) | Arabidopsis root microbial communities from the University of North Carolina, USA - plate scrape MF_Cvi_mMF (version 2) (version 3) | ecosystem: Host-associated > Plants > Roots >... | reverse complement strand
GACGCAAAGCGGTTCCTCTAGGGCGCCGCAAGGCCCTAGCCCAGCGCGCGCAAAAGGCTCGCCATCGCCTGCTGGAAGGGCTTGAGCAGCGTCGCCGCGCCGCTGGCGGCCTTGACGGTGTAGATCATCACCGCGGTCAGGCTCAGGATCAGCGCGTTCTCGACCGCCGCCCCGCCGGTCTCGGTCTCGGCGAAGGCGCGAAGGGGGCGGCGACGGCTGGGCGGCATGGCGTGTGCTCTTTCGGGACTGACGCCGCGCAACCTGCAATAGGTGTGCTGTTTGTCGTCCAACTCCCAACGCCCGTCATCCTCGGAACATGTCCGAGGATGACGGTTAGTACTTGGCGGAGGTGGGGACCCTACAACCGCACCAGCTTCAGGTCCTGATAGTCATAGGAGAAATCCGCCAGCGGCGAGACGGCCCGCATCGTGGCCCCGGTCACCGCCCCGTCCTTCACCGCGAACACCACGAAGGCGTCCTCCTGCGCGCGGTCGTCGAAGCGGGTCTTGAAGGTGTCGCCGTCGAAGGTCTCCAGGGCCCCCTTCAGCGCCGGGGTCTTGTCGAAGCTGATCTTCAGGGCGGTCTTCTTGCCTTTGCCCGAAACCGACACCGTCACCGCACCATACCAGGGATCGCGATAGGTCCCGGCATAGGCGGCCAGCGGCAGGGTGGGGGCCACACCGCCGCCCTTGGGGGTCATGGCCTCGGCCGCGTCCTTGACCAGCTTGGCGTCGGCCTGGGCCTGGACCTTCTTGCTCGAGGCGATCCAGTCGAAGTCGCTGCGCCCCTGCAGCCGGTCGGGGCCGCCATAGCGCAGGGACCGGAAGACCGGCGTCTCCTCGGCGTTGGTCATCACCATGATCCCCGACTTCCGGCCCGGCAGCAGGCCGGTATAGGAGACGAAGCCAGCCAGGCCGCCGGTGTGCCAGACGATCTTCTCGCCGCGATGGTCGTTGACGAACCAGCCCAGGGCGTAGGCCTGCAGCGAGGCGCGCACGGGATTGTCGGCGATCGGGCCGTCGGACCAGGCGGTGATGGTCTGGGGCTTCCACATCTCGCGGCCGGAGGCCTCGGTCCACAGCTTGACCCCGCCCGGCGCGGTCCCCAGGCCAAGCTGGACCTGCATCCACTTGCCGATGTCGCGCGGGCTGGCGTTGAGGCCGCCGGCCGCGCCGGCCGAGTCGAAGCTGCCATCGAACGGCAGCACCCGCTGCGGTCCCAGGCCCCGCACCGGCGGCCCCATCCGCGCGTGCGGCTCGGCCCGCGGCCGGTTTCCGATCAACGAGGGCAGGGGCACGCTGTCGGTCATCTTCAGCGGGTCCAGGATCCGCGTCTGGATGAACGCCTCCCACGGCGCGCCGGTGATCGCGGCGATCACCTCGCCGGCCGCCACGTACAGCACGTTGTCATAGGCGTAGCCGCCTCGGAACTGGCCGCCGATCGGCAGGTACTTCAAGCCGGCCACGATCTCGGCCCGCGTGTGGGTGGGGTTGGGCCAGATCATCAGGTCGCCGGCCCCCAGGGTCAGGCCCGAGCGGTGGCACAGCAGGTCGCGCACGGTCATCAGCCGGGTGACGATCGGGTCGCTCATCTCGAAGGCGGGCAGGTGCTTGGTGACCGGGTCGTCCCAGGCCAGCTTGCCCTCCTCGACCAGCATGGCCAGGGCGGCGGCGGTGAACGCCTTGGTGTTGGAGGCCACGCCGAACAGGGTGGAGTCGGTGACCCTGTCGGTCCCGCCCAGGCGACGCACGCCATAGCCCTTGGCCAGGGTGATCTCGCCGTCCTCGACCACGCAGATCCCCAGGCCCGGCTCGTCGGGGAAGGCGGCCATGACCTCCTGGGCGAACTGGTCGACGGCCGCGCCCGCCTTGCCCCCTTGTCGGGCGCCCCCTTGCCGGGCGAAGGCCGGCCTGGCCAGCGCCGCGGTCCCGACGGTGGCGAAGGCCGACAGCAGGGCGGCGCGGCGGGTCGTGGCGATCATGGAGGCGTCCCGGAAAGGTCAGGCGCGCACTGAAGCCTAGCCGTGGAGTCGGGGCAAGACGCGGCGACGCCAGGCGTCGACCAGCACCGCGACGAACATCGCCATTCCCCCCAGGGTCATGGCGTAGCCGACGGCGGAGACGCGGTTCCAGATATCGAAGGCGGCCAGGGGATCGAGCGAAGCGTCGGCCGTCATGGCCACGAACTGGGCCGGCGACAGGATCAGCAGCGCACCGCCGGCCGACAGCGCCAGATGCGCGTAGCCCATCCAGCGACGATAGCGCACGCGCACCATGGCCAGGACGCCGTACACGATCGCGAAGATCGCCAGCATTCCCGCCAGGCTGAGGGAATAGTGGAAGCCTGTCCTCACATAGAAGACCTCGGCGCCGACGGCCCCCGGGACCGGCAGGCTGTGCATGGTGGTTCGCAAGGGAGAGCCCGCCAGGCGCACGACGCCGGCCGCCGACAGCCAGAGGACCGGCATCGCGAACCGGGCCCAAGACCTCCCCTCATGCTCGACCATCTTCGAACCCCGGTGCGCGCCGCGTTGGATCAATCTACCACCGCGCGACCCCGACGCCAGACAGCAACAAGCCCGCCTGCCGGGGGGGTGAGGCAGGCGGGCTTGGCCGGGGTGGGGACATGCCCTTGGGCATGTCCCCGTCCGATCGGGGCCTAGGCGCGGTAGACGTAGGCGCTGGAGACGTAGCCGACGCCGACGCCGTCCTGGCCGACCAGGATCCACTTGCCGTCGCCGGTGCGGCCCAGGGCCTGGAAGGTCTCGCCGGCCTGGACCGAGCCGATCCGCTCGCCGCGGGTCGAGGCCGAGGCGCGCAGGTTCAGGGTCGAGCGGGCGACGTACTTGCCCTTGATCTTGGTCATCGGAGCGGCCTCGACCGCGTTGGCGACGCGGATGCCGTTGCTGGTGTAGGCCCCGCCGGCGTTTTCCGCCGCGCGGCTCTTCTGCATCTGGCAGCCGGCATAGGAGCCGGCGCCCGCGCCGACCACGGCGCCGATGGCGGTGCCCGTGCCGCGGTCGTGCTTGGCCAGCTTGTTGCCGGCGACGGCGCCCAGGACGCCGCCGATCACGGCGCCGACTTCCTGCTTGCCGCCCGAGGCGTTGCAGCCGACGACGCCGCCCAGCTTCTGCGACATGGCGCTGGCGGTGGTGGGCGCCGTGGCCATGGTCAGGGCGGTGGCGGTCATGGCCAGGCCCAGGGCGATCTTCTTGGTGGCGGTGATGATGGTCATGGTCTTCTAGTCCTTCGTCCCTTGATTGCTCCGGAGCCGTCGGCCCCGTGAGACGCACCATGCCAAGGCGAAGCTGAACGGCGCCGTCAGGTCGATCGACAGAATTCGTTCATGTACGTTTTTTTGACGATTCAGGCGCCGATCCCTGTCCCGCCGGGAGAGCGGAAAAGAAAAAGCCCCCTCCGCGGGAGGGGGCTTCGCATAGTTCCAGAAACGGTTGTCATCCCGGACGAGCGCGCAGCGCGAAGATCCGGGACCGACGCCTGAGCGCGGCGCTTCCGGCGGTCCCGGATCGGCGCCCGGCTTCGCCGGGCTTGTCCGGGATGACAGCTTCTTTCGCGGTCGATCCATACGCGATGGCCCTGCCTCCGTAGGAAGGGGCTTTGTTGCGAAAGCCTAGTTGGCCGTGCCCGTCGGCGCAGCGGCCGCGGCGGGAGCCGCCGCGGTCATCGAGGCGCCCGACAGCTCCACCGAGGCGTCGGCGTCGGTATAGATGGTCATCTTCTGGCCGGGTTTGATCTCGACGTCCTTGCCGTGCTTGATCAGGCCCAGCGGGCCGAACAGCACGGTCAGGGTGATGGTGGTGCCATAGCGGGCGTCGCCCTCGGCGCCCTTCTGGCCGCGCAGCTTGATCTTGGCGTCGCCGACCTTGAGATAGTCGAAGCGGACGTTCAGCTCGCCCGGCTTGCCCATCATGCCCTTCTTCTTGGCGTGGGTGACCTCGCCCGCGCCCTTCAGGCCGGCCGGCAGCTTGCCGCCGTCGGCCAGGACGACGTCGTCGGCCAGGCTGATCGTGAAGCGATCGCCTTCGTGGCTGGTGTCGGACGACAGCTTGTCGTCGACGCTGATCACCACCTCGGTGCCTTCCGGCACCTTGACGGTCTGGGCGTGGACGGTTGTCGCGGCCATGGCGAACAGCGCCGCGGCGGCGGTCTTATAAAACAGTTTCAAAGGTCTCTCCCCCGCGGGACCCCAGCCCGCGGGGTCACCTAACCCGATATTGTCAAGCTTGTGAAGCGCGGGTGAGCATGCGGCTGTGCGTAACTTTGACGCGAGGGCGCGGTGATGGGGCCGTCATTCCCCCAGCTTGTAAGGCCCGCTCTTCGCCAGCGCCGCCTTCCACGCCGGCCGCGCGTGCATCCGCCCGATCCAGGCCTCCAGGTTGGGATGGTCGGCCAGTTTGCCGTGCGCCTTGGCGACCTCGGCCACGAAGCTCATCTGGATGTCGGCGCCGGTCAGGTCGTCGCCGACGAAGAAGTCGCGGCCTTCCAGCGCGCCGTTCACATAGGACAGGTGGTTGGCCATCTCGCTCTGGATGCGCGGATGCAGCGGCGCGCCGGCTTCGCCCAGCCGGCCGACATACAGGCCCAGCAGCATCGGCAGCATGGCCGAGCCCTCGGCATAGTGCAGCCACTGCTGGTAGGCGTCGTAGTCGGCGGTGGCCGGGTCGGGCGCCAGCCGGCCGCCGGCGTGGCGGCGGATGACATAGTCGGTGATCGCCCCGCTCTCGATGATCGTCGCCGTCCCGTCGGTCAGCACCGGCGACTTGCCCAGCGGATGGACGTCCAGCAGGGCCGGCGGGGCCAGGCGGGTCTGGGGATCGCGTTGGTAGAAGCGGATCTCGTAGGGCAGGGCCAGCTCCTCCAGCAGCCAGAGGATCCGCTGCGAACGCGACTCGTTGAGGTGGTGGACGACCAGCATGTTTCTTCCCTTCATGGGCCGCTATGCTGCGCTGCGACATTGCTCGCAGCTGCGAAAGGCTCCACAGTGAAAGAAAACAACTGTTTGGCGCACGGGAGCAAGCCATGACCGACACGGTCGCTCGGGAAACCTCGCAGTCCCTGATCCTGCCCGGGCTGACCGGCCTGTTGCGCGAGGCCGCCGGCGCGGCCCAGCTGTTCGTGGCCGAGGCCAGACCGGCGGTGAAGACGGCGATCGCCGGTCCCGACGGCAGGATCGACCGCGCCCTGGCCGACGAGCATCAGCACCAGGTGCACGGCTACGGCTGGTACGCCGCCTACGCCGAGCTGATGAACCAGGTGGCCGGTTGGGCCGAGCGGCTGGAGGCCGAGGGGCGGTTCGGCGAGGTCGAGGCCCTGCTGGCCCAGCTGCTGTTTTCCGAATACGCCGCCCAGCTGATCGGCGGCGTGCCGATGAACCAGGGCGAGATCGTCCGCCCCGCCCACCTGGTCACCGACCGCGCGGTGATGAACCGCCTGTTCTCGAACGGCATCATGAAGCTGGTGGTCGAGGGCGGGACCCAGGCGGTGAAGACCCGCATCGCCCGGCGCCTGGCCGAGGCGCGCGGCCGGCCGACCCTGGAGCACACCGGTCTGGACGAGACCTTCGAGATGATCCGCGACCAGTTCCACGCCTTCGCCGAGGAAAAGGTCACCCCCTTCGCCCACGACTGGCACCTGAAGGACCAGCTGATCCCGATCGACCTGGTCGAGGAGCTGGGGGCCCTGGGGGTGTTCGGCCTGACCATCCCTGAAGAATACGGCGGCTCGGGCCTGGGCAAGACCGCCATGTGCGTGGTGTCCGAGGAGCTGTCGCGGGCCTGGATCGGCGTCGGCTCGCTGGCCACCCGTTCCGAGATCGCCGGCGAGTTGATCCTGACCGGCGGCACCGAAGCCCAGAAGTCATACTGGCTGCCGAGGATCGCCGACGCCTCGATCCTGCCGACCGCCGTCTTCACCGAGCCCAACACCGGTTCGGACCTGGGGGCCCTGCGCACCCGCGCCGAGCTGCGGGGCGACCAGTATGTGGTGACCGGGAACAAGACCTGGATCACCCACGCCGCCCGGGCCGACGTCATGACCCTGCTGGTCCGCACCGACCCGGCCACGACCGACTATCGCGGTCTGTCGATGCTGCTGGCCGAGAAGCCGCGCGGCGTCGATGGCGACGACTTCCCGGCCGAGGGCATGAGCGGCGGCGAGATCGGGGTGATCGGCTATCGCGGCATGAGGGAGTACGAGTTGGGCTTCGACGGTTTCGCCGTGCCGGCGCGGAACCTGCTGGGCGGCGTCCCGGGCCAGGGCTTCAAGCAGCTGATGGCCACCTTCGAGAGCGCCCGCATCCAGACCGCCGCCCGCGCGGTCGGCGTGGCCCAGGCGGCGCTGGAGACCGGCCTTGGCTACGCCCTGGACCGCCAGCAGTTCGGCCAGGCGATCTTCGAGTTCCCGCGCGTCCACAACAAGCTGGCGATGATGGCCGCCGAGATCATGGGCGTGCGCCAGCTGACCTATTTCGCCGCCCGCCAGAAGGACGAGGGCAAGCGCTGCGACCTGGAGGCCGGCATGGCCAAGCTGATCGCCGCCCGCGTCGCCTGGGCCGCCGCCGACAACGCCCTGCAGATCCACGGCGGCAACGGCTTCGCCATGGAATACGCCGCCAGCCGCCTGCTGGCCGACGCCCGGATCCTCAACATCTTCGAGGGGGCCGGCGAGATCCAGGCCCAGGTGATCGCGCGGCGGCTGCTGGAGGAGGGGAACTAGGACGAGGTACGCACGGCCTTGAAGGTCGATCCGTTTAGGGTCTGGACTCAATTGCCCCCGCGGTTGTCATCCCGGCCGAAGCGAAGCGTAGAGCCGGGATCCAGGTGAACCGCACCGCATCAGCCCAGTCCCCTGGATCCCGGACAGCCTCTGCGAGGCTTCCGGGATGACAACTGATCCTAGGCTTCTGATATCCTTAGGATAATTAATTCCGCCGCTTAGTTGAGTATCGATCCCAGGCCCTCACAGCCGCACCCCGCCCAGCCAGGTCTGCCAGACCGCGACGAAGCCGCCGTGCAGGATCACCGCCGGCCACAGCGAGCCCGTTCGCCAGCGCATCACCGCGCAGCCCAGGCCCAGGATCGCGGTGCAGGCCAGGAAGTCCGGACGCAGGAACATCGTCGCCCCGGGCAGGAAGGTCAGGGTCTCCAGCGGGTGCCAGGCGACATAGAGCGCGGTCGAGACGGCGACGGCCGGCCAGGGGCTCCGGGTCTCGTCGCGGCCGGGGACCAGCAGGCCGCGAAACGGGATCTCCTCGCCCAGGGCCGGGACGAACAGCACGGCCAGCAGCCGCGGCGGCAGGCCGGGAACGGCCGGGGTCACGGCGTAGAGACCGGTCGAGAAGCCGATGGCGGCCATCATGGTCCCGACGATCGCGGCGACCGCGCCGCACAGCGCCCAGCCGCGCGCGTCGGGCAGGGTGGTCAGGGATCGGCTCAGGCGGCGGAGCGGGGTCATCGCGGCATTCTAGGGCGCCGTGTCCGCCCCCCGAACCTCTCCGTTGTCATCCCGGAAGCCCCGCAGGGGCAGCCCTCACCCCAGGTTCACCACCTCGCCGTCCTCCTTGGTGAAGCTGGCGGGCTTGCGGTCCAGCAGGTCGAGCACCTTTTCGGACGGCCGGCATAGGCCGACGCCCTTGGGGGTGACCACCAGCGGGCGGTTGACCAGGATCGGGTGGGCGACCATGGCCTCCAGCAGGCGGTCCTCGCCGACGGCCTCGTCCAGCAGGCCCAGTTCGGCGGCCGGCGTGCCCTTCTCGCGCAGCAGGTCGCGCACGGCCAGGCCCGCCCGGCCGGCCAGGTCGCGCAGCTGCGGCGCCGTCCAGCCGGCCTTGAGGTACTCCACGACCGTGGGCGCGTAGCCAGCCGCCCGGACCATGGCCACCACGTTGCGCGAGGTGCCGCAGGCGGGGTTGTGAAAGATGGTGACGGGGAAGTCGGCGGCGTCGGTCATGGGGTCTGCTCGTCTTTCAAAAGCCAGCCGAACACGGCCGCCGCGACCAGCGCGCCGGCCGCCTGGGCCAGGATGAAGGCCGCAACGCCCGAAGGGGCGATGCCGGCGAAGGTGTCGCTGAGGCTTCGGGCGATCGTCACCGCCGGATTGGCGAACGATGTCGAGGCCGTGAACCAGTAGGCGGCGGTGATATAGAGGCCCACGGCCGCGGCGGTGAAGTCCGGGCGGAACCGCACGGTTCCCTGGATGGTCGCCACGAGGCCGAAGGTGGCCACGAACTCGGCGAAGGCCTGGGCGGGGCCGAGGCGGGCCTTGGTCGAAACCTGCCAGATCGCCTCGCCGAACATGGCGTGGGCGCACCAGACGCCCAGGATCGCGCCCGCCAGCTGAGCCGGCGGATAGGCCAGGGCCGCGCGCCAGGACAGGTCGCGCCGCAGCGCCGCCACCAGGGTGACGGCGGGGTTGAAATGCGCGCCCGAGATCGGGCCGAACACCGTGATCAGCACGACCAGGGCCGCGCCGGTGGCCAGGGTGTTGCCCAGCAGGGCCAGGGCGACATTGCCGCCGGCCAGGCGCTCGCCCATGAGCCCGGACCCGACCACCACGGCCAGCAGCAGGCCCGAGCCCAGCGCCTCGGCGGCCAGGCGGCGGGGCAGGGAGAAGGCGGTCATGACGGCCGCGCGGGCTGGCAGGCCGGGCCGCAGTCGGCGGCCTTGGCGACGATGTCGCCCAGGGGCGCGCAGATCTCCGGCGCGCCGTCGCAGCAGTCTTCCATCAGGAAGCCGAGCAGGGCGCTCATGGCCGCGAAGTCGGCCGAATAGAGGATCGACCGCCCCTCGCGGCGCGAGACGATCAGGCCGGCGTGCGACAGCACGTTGAGATTGGCCGACAGGGTGTTGGGCAGGCTGTCCAGCCGCCGCGCGATCTCGCCCGCCGCCACCCCGGCCGGCCCGGCCTTGACCAGCAGGCGGAAGATCGTCAGGCGGCCCTCGTGACCGAGGGCGGACAGGCTGGCGACGGCGGCTTTCGATTCCATATTTCCAATATGATGGAAATATGGAGTGGATCAACGCCGATTTCGGGCCGACCCGCCAGTCCGGTTCGCCGCTTGAGTTTCCGCGCGCTCCCGGACTAACCTAGGGTCGAGTGGCTTTGGGGGCGGGCATGGTCAGGTGGAGCGCGGCGGCCGACGGCGCCGATCGGCGGAGCGTGGTGCTGGGATTGCTGGCGCTGTCCGGCGCGGGCGACGCGGCGCGCGCCGAGACGGCGCGGCCCGAAGCGGTGAAGGCCGGGTCCTGGCGCCGGGCGGAGACCTCGCGGTTCGTGATCCAGGGGTCGGTCGGCGAGGACGTGCTGCGCGACTACGCCGTCCGGCTCGAGGACTTCGACATGGTCCTGCGGTCCATGCACGGCTTGCCGATCAGCGCCGCGCCGCCGCGCAAGCTGGATATCTATCTGGTGCGCGGCGAGTCCATGCTGCGCCGGGCGAGGCCGAGCGCCGACGAGACCCTGCGCGGCTACTACGTCGCCGGCGCGGCCGGCATCGCCTGCGTCGCCACCGTCGGCCGGGCCAAGGAGGTCGAGAACGACGACGTGATGCTGCACGAGTACGTGCACCACTTCATGAAGCAGTACTTCAACTACGCCTACGCGCCATGGCTGGTCGAGGGCTATGCCGAGTACTTCATGACGACGGACATCAGCGGCGACAGCATCGTGGTCGGCAAGTTCAATTCGAACCGGGCCTCGTGGCTGATGCAGGGCGACTGGCTTCCGCTGGACAAGCTGCTCACCGAGGGCCCCCGCGTCGGCGACCCGAAATGGGCCACCTATTATCCGCAGGCCTGGCTGCTGACCCACTATCTGATGAGCGATCCGGCCCGCTACGCCCAGCTTCAGGCCTATATGAAGGCGGTCGGCGGCGGCGCGCCGTCGGTGCAGGCGATGGAGGCGGCGACCGGCAAGACCCTGGCCGCCCTGCAGAAGGACCTGCGCGACTACACCCGGACCCAACTGCGGGTCACCGCCTTCACCCGCAAGCGCAGCCGCCCGGTCGAGGTGACCGTGACCTCGATGCCGGCCTCCGCCGATGACCTGCTGCTGGAGACGGTCCGAATGATTTCGCCGGTCGGCGACATGGCGGCGCGCAGAGCCTTCGCCGAGGACATCGGCGCGCGGGCCGCCCGCTATCCGGGCGATCCGCTGGCCGAACGGGCCCTGGCCCGGGCCCGGCTGCAGGCCGAGGAGTTCGTCCTCGCCCAGGAGGTGATCGATCGGCGCCTGGCCGCCGCGCCGGACGATGTCGAGGCGCTGGAGCTGAAGGCCCTGACCCTGATGGCGATTGGCGACGCCGACCCCGCCCAGCAGCCGGCGCTCTACAAGCAGGCCTCGCTGGTGCTGGGGCAGGCCTTCAGGATCGACGGCGCCCGCTACCAGATCCTGCTGGCCTACGCCCGCAGCCGCTCGCTGTCGCCGGGCTATCCCAGCGACAATGTGATGGAGGGCTTGCTGCTGGCCACTGAGTTGGCGCCGCAGGTGGCGGACGTGACGCTGCAGGCGGTGCAGGCCTTGGCGATGCGGGGCGACTATGCGCGGGCGGTCGTGCTGCTGCGGCCGCTGGCGAACGACCCGCACGGCGGCGGCGAGAGCTTGCGGACCCTGCTGGCGCGCATGGAGGCCCAGGCGGCCAAGGCGGCCCCCTCCATAGCCGCGGGTTAGGCCGCGGCCTCGGCGCCCTCGTCCTCGTCGTCGCCGCCCAGCAGGGCCGACAGCACGATGGCCAAGCGCTCGGGCTTGATGGGCTTTTCGACCACGTCCTGCATGCCGGCGGCGATGTAGGTGGCCACGTCGTTGGGATCGGCGTTGGCGGTCAGGGCGACGATCGGCGCCGAGCCGGCCCGGCCGGGCAGCTCGCGGATGGCGCGGGTGGCGGTGACGCCGTCCATGCGCGGCATCTTGATGTCCATCAGGATCAGGTCGAAGCGGCCCGACCGGGCGGCCTCGACGGCTTCGACGCCGTCGGTCACCTGTTCGGACGTGCAGTCGAACATCTCGCACAGGGCCTCGGCGACCATGCGGTTGGTGGCGTTGTCGTCGACGATCAGGATGTGGGCCGAGCGGGCGTCCATCATCGGCTCGTCGTCGGTCTCGGTCGCCAGGATCGCTTCCGGGGCGACGAGCGTGAACTGCAGGGTCAGGCCGGCGCCCAGGTTGGCCTCGGCCCGCAGCGGGGCGCCCATGGCCCGGGTCAGGCCCTGGGCCAGGGCCATGCCCACGCCTAGGGCCAGTTCGTTGCGGTCCTCCATCGACGCCGCGCCCAGCGGGTCGAACACCCGGGCCAGGCGGACCTCGGCCGAGCCCGTGGCGTTGTCGCGCACCCGGACGTCCAGCTTCAGCCCGCCCTCGACGGAGCGGGCCTTGAGGCTGGCCTCGATCACGCCGCGGCCGCTGGCCAGGGCGCTCTCGATCAGGGCGTCGAACACCTGCATCACGCGGTCGGCGTCGATCAGGGCGGCGGCGTCGGGATCGCCGTCGTAGGAGAACAACAGGGTGGACCCGCCCTCGGCGGCGCGGGGGGCCCAGCGGGCCTCGACGGCGTCGCTGAGGTCGCGCAGCAGGGCGGGGGCGGGCGACAGGGCCAGGCCGCCGGTCGCCGCGCGGCGCAGGTCCATGGCGCGGCCTAGCACGAGGTTCATGTCGCGGCTGGTGTCGCCGATGGCGCGGACATAGGCGCTTGCGTCGGGCGTCAGCCGCGACTGCTCCAGCCGCTCGGTGAAGGACAGCACGCCTTCCAGGTGGTGGCCGATGTCGTGGGCCATGCGCTCGACCAGGGCCATGGCCTCGTCGGCCTCGCGCTGGCGGCGGCGGTGCGAGGTGAGCAGCGAATTCAGCCCGCCGACCCCGACATAGTCGCCGGCCTTATCGACGGCGACATAGGCGCTGCGGAAGATGGGGGTGGCGCTGTGGGCGATGTGTTCGACGAAGTCGGCGGCGGGCATGTCCGCGTCGATCGTGCGCGGGTGGACGTCCATCACCTCGGCGACGGGACGCGCGGCCAGGTGGGGCGCGACGGCCATCTGGCCCAGGAACACGTCGCGATAGACCAGGCCCACGGGCTTGCCGTCCACGACCACGGCGATGGCGGCGGCTTCGGCGAGGACGTCGAACAGCGCCCTGACCTCGGCGCACGCGGTGGCGGGGTCGATCGGGGCTCGGCGGTCGATAAGGCGGGCGAGCGTGTCCATACAGCCATTCGGCGAGGCGTCGTTGGGATCACACCTTCGCCTGTCGGCGTTGCGGAGTCGTAAATGGCGAAGGTGTTTGAGGGCCTGGGCCTGCGACGGGTTGTCTCTGCGACGATCGCCCTAAGCCGCCGGCGCGAGATCGAAACCGTTGTCGTCGAACACCTCCAGCCGGCTGGGTTTCGGCAGCGTCGGGTCGCCTCTCAGGCGGGCCAGGAGATAGGTGACGGCCAGCACCATGTCGGCGGCGTCGTAGGGCTTGGGCAGCGAGGCGATGGCCACCGTCTGGGCCGATCGGGCCCGGCTGACCTGTCCGCTTATGAACATGACCGGGATTCCCATCTCCTTGAGATGTTCGGCAAGCTCAATGCCGTCATCGCGCCCGGCCAGCCGGATATTGACCAGGGCGAGGTCCGGCTTGCACGCCATGGCGACCTCGAGCGCCTCGGCGTGACGGTCCGTGAGATCCAGGACCCGGTATCCGGCGTCCTCCAGTTCGGCTTTCAGGACCATCGCCACGAGGGCTTCGTCCTCGACGATCATCAGGGTCTTGCCGGTGTCGCCGTCTCGCCATGCGGTCATGATCATTCCCTGCCTATCGACCGCCCGCGGCGCTGGAGGCGGCGAGTCGTTCGCTTGCCGTCTCCGGCAGGTCCCGCACGAGGGCGACCTGGGTGTGCCGAATGGAAACCTGGGTTCCTGGATGCTGCGGCGTGGTGTCGACGGAGGCGTTCAACTGCCGGGCCAGGGCCTGGACGATGCTCGTGCCCAGGCCTGTTCGCGGCGGCGCGGCCATCGGCATGCCGACGCCGTCGTCGCGCAGAGGATCCAGTTGGGGCCATGGAAATTATAGTCGATGGTGATCTTCCCGGGCCGGCCATCGGGAAAGGCGTGCTTGAGCGCATTGATCACCAGCTCGGTGACGATCAGGCCCAGGCTTACCGCGACCCTGGCTTCCACGACGCCTTGGCCGCCCTCCACTGTCAGCGAGACATGGGCCTGGTCGCCGATCATCGAGGCGCGGATGATCTCGCAAAGCTTGGCGAAATAGGCATGGATATCGATGGCGCCATCCTGCGAGCTGGACAGCAGGCGCTCCAGGGCGGCCACGGACATCACGCGATGGTGCGCGTCCCTGAGGTGACCGCGCGTCTCGTCCGATTCGGTCGTGCGCGCGTTCTGCAGCAGGACGCTGGCGATGATCTGCAGGCTGTTGGCGACCCGGTGGCGCACCTCCCGCAACAGCACGCCGCTTTCGCGCAGGGCGTTTTCCTGCAGCGCCGCGTCGGCGCGCGCGTCCGTCACGTCGGACATCGCCAACAGCAGGCGTGTCTGTTCAAGGTCCAGATAGTCCAGTCGCCTGGCCTGGACGACCAGGTGGCGAACCGGTCGACGGGAGGGTTTCAGATAGATGTCGCAGGCGTCCAGGCTCCCTTCGCCGGCGATGGTCGCGGTCATCAGGGACCGGAGGGCGGGACTGTCCCAGTCGCCGGCGTCCAGCGCGTACAGCGGCTGGCCCGCGAGCTCGCCCGGACGGGCGTCGAAGAGGTCGCAGAACGAGGTGCTGGCCGTGATGATCGTCAGTTGGTCGTCCAGGAGCAGCAACGGCGCGGGCGAGGAGGCCACGACGGCCAAGGTCAGGCTCAGGGCGACATCTTCGGGGCTGGGTTTCGGAACGGGCATGGTCGGCTTTCGGAAGACCGGAGGCTCGCGGAGCGAAAGCCAGAAGCCGGGAAATCGCGAAAGTCAGATGGGGCCGCACAAGGTGACTCGCTTCATCCCCTAACGGCTGGGAAGCCGGGAAGTTGCGTCGGCGCGTTCGATACGACTCACGGTGGAGGGCGCGGTCCGTCCGGCTGAATCGAAAGCCGGGCATGGCGTCCGTCCGCGGTCGGACATCCGGCGGCGTCGACGACCTGCAAACGGAAAAAAGGGCGGCGGATCGCTCCGCCGCCCTCGCGGGGTTCGCCTGTGAGGCGGCGTCCTAGAACGACTTGGTCAGGCTGACGCCGTAGAGGCGCGGCTCCAGCGTGATCAGGTTGGTGAACAGGCCCGAGCTGTCGTCGGTGGTGTAGGCGTCGGTGATCGGGGTGTCGTTGCCCAGGTTCTTGACGTAGGCGTCGATCTCCAGGCCCCATTCCGGCTTTTCGACCTTCAGGGTGATGTTGGCGTTGTCCCACGACTTCAGCTGGTCGTAGACGGTGTTGTAGACGCGCGTGTACTGCTTGCTCTGGCGGTAGTAGTCGCCGCGCAGGGTGGCCGACCAGCCGCCGGCGAAGTCCCAGGTGTACTGGGCGCCGACCGAGGCGGTCCAGTGCGGCGAGTTGGGCAGCTGATTGCCCGACAGGTCAGCCGCCTTGCCCTCGATCGTGTAGCCCGCGCCGTAGTTGTAGAGACCCGTGCCGAAGGCCAGGCCCTGGGCCTGGGCCAGGCTGGCGCCGCGGCTTTGCAGGAAGGCCTGGTAGACGGCGGGGCCGCCGCAGGCGAACGGCAGGCTCGCCCCCTGGCCCAGGGCGATGATCGTGGCCACGCCGGCGGTGGTCAGCACGCAGTTGGAGCCGACCGCCACGTTGGGCAGGCTGGGACCCGCCTTGACCACGGTGTAGGCCGGGTTGCTCTGGGTGCGGTTCATGGTGTCGATCGACGACACGCCGCTGCCGATCTTGGTGTGCAGGTAACCGAGGTTGGCGTTGAGCTTCAGGTTGCGGACCGGCGACCAGACCGATTCCAGCTCCAGGCCGTAGACCGTGGCGTTGACGTTCTCGTTGACCGAGGTGCGGTTGACGATCTTGGAGATCTGGTAGCCCTGGTAATCGTAGTAGAAGCCGGTGGCGTTCAGCATCAGGCTGCCGCCGGCCAGGGTGTTCTTCGAGCCCAGTTCGAAGGCGTTGACGAATTCGGGGTCGAACTGCGGCTTGACGCTGGCCGAGCCGGTCGCCGCCGGCGGGTTCGAACCGCCGCCCTTGTAGCCCTTGGAATAGAAGGCGTAGAGCAGGTTGTCGTCGGTCAGCTTGTAGTCGAAGCCGAAGCGGCCGGTCAGCTCGTTGAAGACCGACTTCTCCTGCGGGGTGGTGGTGCTCTGCTTCAGGCCGATGCCCGGCGACAGCAGCACGGTGTCGTAGACGTCCAGGCGCTTGTCGTCGTGGGTGCGGCGCAGGCCCAGGGTGAACTTCAGCTTCTCGTTGGCCTGCCAGTACAGTTCGCCGAACAGGGCGTTCGACTTCAGGTGATAGGGCGAGCGGTTGTCATAATAGTTGTGGCCGCTGCCATCCGGCGTGGCGTTGGTGTCGATGCCGATGCAGCTGGTCGGCAGGGCCACCGGGTTGCAGTTGGGGTTGCCGGTGTTCTGGAAGTTCAGAGCCAGGGCCGACAGGGTCAGCGAGTTGCCGATCACGTAATAGTCGGTGACGGTCTTGTAGTCGAAATAGATGCCGCCGAAGTTGAAGTTCAGCGGGCCGTCGAAGTTCGACTGCAGCCGGACTTCCTGGCTCCACTGCTTGGAGGTGCCGGCCGAGATGTCCAGGGTGGTGAACAGATTGGTCCGGCCGACCTGCGGGTCGGTGAAGAAGCCGCCGGGCGTGAAGGGCGTGTTGTTGAACGGAACCGTCGAGACGTTCCGGTTGTAGTCCAGCTTGGTGTAGACCGAGCCCTTGCTGTACGAGGTCATGGCCGTGAAGGTCAGGTCCTCGGTCAGGTCGTAGGCCAGGTTGAACTGGTAGATGTTCGATTTCGACCGGTAGATCGGATCGAACAGCGACTCGATCTCACGCAGGTTGCGGCTGGCGGTGTCGCCGGCGTTGGCGTCGCCGCTGGTGAAGCCCACCAGATTGCCCAGCTCGCCGGTCAGGGTGCCCGAGGTGTTGACCGTGCCGTAGGCGCTGTCGCCGTACAGCGAGGCGGGCAGGCAGCCCTGGCTGAGGAACGCGCGGGCCGCGCCGGTGGGCACGCCGCCCACCGTGGCCGGGCCGTTGTCCTTGGTGCACAGCTGCTTGCCGACGCGGGCGCGGCTGTCGTCCTCGTTGAAGTGCTCCCACATGAAGTTGGTGCGCAGGTTGTCGACGGGATTGAACATCACCGAGACGCGGGTCGAATACAGGTCGCGGTCGTCGACCTTGTGGTTGTTGTAGGTGTTGGTGACGAAGCCGTCGCGCTTGAGGTAGTTGCCCGCCACGCGGACGGCCAGCTTGTCGCCCATGATCGGCAGGTTGATCATGCCGCGCAGCTTCTGGGTGCTGTAGTTGCCCACCTCGCCGGTGATCTCGGCCTCGAAGGTGTCGACCGGCTTGGCGGTGATGATGTTGACCACGCCGCCGGTGGCGTTGCGGCCGTACAGCGTGCCCTGCGGGCCGCGCAGCACCTCCACGCGCTCCACGTCGAAGAACTCGGCGTCGAACAGGTTGCCCGACTGCAGCGGGGCGTTGTTCTCGTGGACGCCGACGCCGCCGTCGGTCGAGACGCCGACGGCCTTGTTGCCGATGCCGCGGATCGCGAAGTTGAAGGTGTTGGTGAAGTTGCTCTTGGCGAAGGTGACGTTCGGGATGGCCTGCTGCAGGTTCGGGCCGCCGTCGATCTTCTGGGCCTTGAGGCTGTCCTGGCTGAAGGCCGACACCGCGATCGGCACGTCCTGCAGGGCCTCTTCCTTCTTCTGGGCGGTGACGACCAGCTCCTCGAGCACGTTGCCGCCGCCTTGCTGGGGCGCGGACGTGGTCTGGGCGAAGGCGGGGGCGGCGACGGCGGCCAGCACGGCGACGGACGCGCCCACGGCCAGCACGCTCCGCATACGCAGAGATTGCGACATTCTATTCCCTCCCTGGACGTCGCGGCTCCTTATGGCGGACCCTGCGGACGTCGCGTTGTTTCCTCGGCTGCCGTACTTTTCAACACCACGCGGGCGTACGGCCGACCCTCCGCAGCATTGGGCGATTGCATACTTGGGGCCTGGGGCTGTCAACCGGCCAAGGTTCAAGTAATCAGTGATAGGTTACGCGTTTTCACTTTACTCAGGGTCACATTTTCCTCGACGGGACAAGGTTTCGCGGAAATTCGAAAAGACGGTCCGGCGCGTGACGTTACGTCACGCGTGATTTCAGGCCGGAAACCTTGGCGCACCGCAGCGGAACGCCCGGTTCATAGTGTCCCGTTCGCGTCGAAGGTACAGCCAAAATATCGGCGTTCGAAACGATTGTTTCGCCCCTGGTGAGCCCGCGCAACGGTCGGGCGCGGCCCGCCTGGTCCCGACCGGTCGTCAAGCCCGCGCGCCTCGTGTAGAGAGACGCCATGTCCATTTCTGAAGTTTCCCCCGCGTCCGGCGTTTCGCGGGCCGACGCCGCCCTGGTGCTGTTCTCCGGCGGCCAGGACAGCAGCGTCTGCCTGGCCTGGGCCCTGGAGCGCTACGCCCGGGTCGAGACCGTCGGCTTCGACTACGGCCAGCGCCACGCCGTCGAGATGCAGGCCCGCCAGGCCGTGCGCCATCAGATGGCCGAGCGCTTCCCGCACTGGGCCGACCGCCTGGGCGAGGACCACGTGCTGGACCTGACCGGCTTCGGCGCCGTGGCCCAGTCGGCCCTGACCGCCGACGTCGCCATCGAGATGACCGAGCGCGGCCTGCCCTCGACCTTCGTGCCCGGCCGCAACCTGGTGTTCCTGGTCTACGCCGCCGCCCTGGCCGACCGCCGGGGCCTGGGGGCGCTGGTCGGCGGCATGTGCGAGACCGACTTCTCAGGCTATCCCGACTGCCGCCGCGACACCCTGGACGCCATGCAGACGGCCCTGAACCTGGGCATGGACCGCGACTTCGCCGTCGAGACCCCGCTGATGACCCTGACCAAGGCCCAGACCTGGGCCCTGGCCAAGACCCTGGGCGGCGAGGCGCTGGTCGACCTGATCGTGGTCGAGAGCCACACCTGCTACCAGGGCGACCGCGGCGAACTGCACGCCTGGGGCCACGGCTGCGGCGAGTGCCCGGCGTGCGAGCTGCGCCAGAAGGGGTACGAGGACTGGGACGCTGGCGGGCGTTCTCCTCTTCCTTCTCCCCTTGCGGGAGAAGGTGGCGGCGAAGCCGTCGGATGAGGGGTCTCTCAAACCGATGACGCCGCACCCGATCGGTCCGTCCTACGCGGCGGACCTAGCTTTCAACCCCTCACCCGACGGTCCTTCGGATCGCCACCCTCTCCCGCAAGGGGAGAGGGGAGGGCGCTCATGACCTACGCCGTCAAGGAGATCTTCCTCACCCTGCAGGGCGAGGGCGGCCAGGCGGGCAAGGCGGCGGTGTTCTGCCGGTTCGCCGGCTGCAACCTGTGGAGCGGCCGCGAGCAGGACCGCCGCAAGGCTGTCTGCACCTTCTGCGACACCGACTTCGTCGGCACCGACGGCGAGGGCGGCGGCAAGTTCGCCACGGCCGACGCCCTGGCCGACGCGGTCGAGGCGGCCTGGACGGGCGGTCCCGACGACCGCCTGGTGGTCTGCACCGGCGGCGAGCCGCTGCTGCAGCTGGACGCCGCGGCCATCGACGCCCTGCACGCCCGGGGCTTCATGATCGCGGTGGAAAGCAACGGCACCGTCGTCGCGCCGGACGGCATCGACTGGATCTGCGTCAGCCCCAAGGCCGACGCGCCGGTCGTCCAGGTCCGGGGCCAGGAGCTGAAGCTGGTCTATCCGCAGGACAAGGCGCTTCCCGAGCGCTTCGCGAGCCTGGATTTCGAGCGTTTCTACCTGCAGCCGATGGACGGCCCGGACCGCGAGCGCAACACGCAATTGGCCATCGCCTATTGCCTTTCGCACCCACAATGGCGTTTAAGCGTCCAGACGCACAAATATCTCGGCCTGCCCTGACGGATAAGGCGCTCGACCTGGTGACAGGGTCGAGCCGCTAGAGCCTCCCAGGCCTTGTCAAAAGAAGTACCCTGATGAAGCCCGTCTTCGAGATCACGAAGGCCGCGCATTTCGACGCGGCCCATTACATCGAGCAAGGTCCCGCCGACCATCGCTACCGCAAGCTGCACGGCCACTCGTTCAAGGTCGAGGCCAGCGTGCGCGGGACCATGCAGGACGCCGGCTGGGTGGCCGACCTCGACAGCCTGGACGGCGCTCTGAAGGCGGTGGCCGCCGAGCTGGACCACGGCCTGCTCAACGACCGCCCCGGCCTGGAAAGCCCGACCCTGGAGCGCATCTGCCTCTATTTCGCCGAGCGCCTGGCGCCGCAGTTCCCCGGCCTGTCGCGCGTGGTGATCTCGCGCCCGACGATCGGCGAAAGCTGCGCGCTGAGCCTGTAGGCCTCGCGGGACGCCCCCTCCGTCACGATGCGTATCCGCATCGCGCCACCTCCCCCGCCATGCGGGGGAGGAGAGTTGGACGCGCCTTCTCCTCCCCCGTGCAACGGGGGAGGTGGCGCGCGGCGCAGCCGCGTGACGGAGGGGGCGTCTGGGCGTCCGAAAAACACCGGTCTTCCTTCCCGCGCGGACCTGTCCTATCCCTACGCCGCCGATGACGCCGGGGAAGGCCGCCGATGCTCTACATGCTGCTGTGCTACAACAACGAGACCGAGGTCATGGGCTGGACCCAGGAACAGGACGACGCCGTCATGGGGCGGCTGTCGGTCGTCCATGACCGGCTGATCGCCGAGGGCAAGATGGGGCCGTCGGGACGCCTGACCGGCACGTCCTCGGCCAAGACCCTGGTCAAGACCGAGGCCCCCTTCGTGGTCGACGGCCCGTTCGCCGAGACCAAGGAGCAGTTCCTGGGCTTCTACGTGCTGGACGTCGCCGACATGGACGAGGCCCTGGCCGTCGCCCGCGAGCTGGGCGTGGCCAATCCCGGCGGCGCCTACGAGGTGCGGCCGATGCGGCTGTACCTGCCGGGGGCGATCGCGGCGGAGTAGGGTCCTGAAAGTCATGGCCATGCGCCACATCACCTTCGCCGCCCTCGTCAGCCTGAGCCTGGCCGCCGCGCCCGCCCTGGCCGGCGCCGAGACCTGGCGGTGCTCGGCGACCAAGGGCCCGGTGACCCACGTCCTGTCGGCGACGGTCGAGGGCGAGCGGGTGACCGGCTTCGACTATCTGGCCATGACCAAGGGCGCGTCGGACGTCACCAGCTGCAGCCTGGCGCCCGAGGGCGAGCCGGCGGCCGGCCCGGATGGGGTCACGACCTTCCCGCTGACCGACGACGACGTCGCCGTGGCCCGCAAACGCGGCGACACCATCGTCTTCGACTTCACGCAGACCCGGCTGAGCCACTATTGCGGCCAGTCCTCGACCATCGCCGCCACCCTGACGCTGAAGGCCGGCGCCAAGCGCTGCCTGGCGGTGAAGAACCAGTAGCGCCCCGCCGTCCCGAATGGCCGCGGGCCACGTCGGATGCTAGGCGAGGGCCATGAGCCGAGCCGAACACATCGCCAATCTGCCGCCTCACGTCGTGGCGGACGTGACCATGTACGCTCGGGGCGATGGGGGCTGCCAGGGCCCAGGCGCGCCGGGTGGGCTTGCCCGTGCATGACGTCGAAGGCGGAGCCCCTGGAGGGCTACACTGGGATCCCTCAGCTGGGCGTCGCGTCGCTCGCGGCCGGCGACGAGCGACGGCTTGGGTTCGTGTTCCCAGCTGACGGCGGCGCGGAAGCGATCCGCGAGGCGGGCGTCTTCTATCTCTGGGACGGCGGCTTCATCGGCGAGGCCCATGTCGTGGGCGGTGGCGCGCTTCAGCTTTCCGAAGCTTTCGAGGCGGCCCAGACCGGGCGCGGCTGCCGAGTTCCCAACGCAGGTCAGCTGGCGCGCCTGGCCGAGTTCGCCGCTCCGCGGGGCATGGTGATTTCGAACGTCGAGGTGTTCGAGCTGGGCGGCGAGTTCGAACTGCCGCGGGTGGACATCAGCATCTATGGCTGGGGGCCGGAAGAGCGCGATCTGCCCTCGGCGGCGCGCGCCGCGATCGGGAAGCGCCGCCTGGCCGAGCTGATGGAGGACCTCGCGGGGGAAACCTGCCAATTCGTGTTCCTGGCTTGGCTGGACGAGGCCTGAGGCGAGACGCCTGGAGCGCCGGCCTGATGCAGTCAGGTCGGAAAACGCTTTAGCCGTCCCGCTGCTGTTTCTTCCATTCCTTGAACTCGCGCTCTTCGCGGTCCTTCTTGCTTTCGCCGGGGATCACCGCCTTGCCGGCCCCGACCACGACCTTGCCGGTGGTTCCGACCACGGCCGCGCCCGCCCCGACCACCGCGCCGCCGGCGGCGACGGCCAGGCAGCCCTGGCTCATGGCGGCCACGGCCAGCAGGGCCAGGACGAGGGGAAGGCGACGCGGGGACATGTGACGCGACATTGGGGCAAGCTCACTGAGGTCGGGGTCTGGGTTCTAGCCCGGGCCGCGGCCAGGGTCGCCGCGTCCGATGGCCGCTGTGTGGCGCTGAGGGATCATCGATGGCCAAGTTCTCGAAAGTGGTTATCACTGCAAAGGTCATCAAAAGACATGGCGCGAGGCCGTCGAGACGGGGGTGACATGCGGGCGCTGGCTTTCATGATCGTCGTTCTGGCCTGTCTCGCCGGCTCGCCCAGCTTGGCGAGGGACGGCTGGGCGCGCGCCAATCCGCTCTATCAGCCGACAGGCCCGCGGCAGGAGCGCGCCCTGGATCGCGCGCGAGCCCTGGTGGCGCGGCGGGACTATCCAGCGGCCATCGCGGCGTTCGACGAGGTGATCGCCCTGCAGCCGCAGTTCGCCAGGGCGATCGCCGAGCGGGCCTTCGCGCGCGAGGCGGCCGGCGATCTGGCCGGGGCGACCAGCGATCACGACGCGGTCCTGCGCCTGACGCCCGATAGCGCGAACGCCTGGAGCCATGCAGGGTGGATCCGCGCCCTGCGGGGCGTGGAGCTGGATCAGGCCCTGGCCTGCAGCGACAAGGCGGTGGGACTGGAGCCGACCATCGATCCGCTGGACACGCGGGGGTTCGTCCACTTCCGGCGCGGCGAGTTCGAGCTTGCGCTCGCCGACTATGACGCGGCTTTGCGCCTCGCGCCGCGATCGGCGACCACGCTCTATATACGCGGTCTGGTGAAGCGGCGATTGGGCGACCCGACGGCCGGCGCCGCCGACATCGAGAGGGCTCTGAAGCTGGATCCGCGCATCGGCGAGGTCTGGAAACGGCGGGGCGTCGAGGCTTAGGCGGATCGACCTTCCCAAGCCGTCATCTTGGGCTCATTGAGCGACGCCGCCGAATGTCGATCCATCCCCGGTCGTTCGCGCGTCTCGCCGGCCCGCGCCGTCCGACGAGGGGCGTGTCGCGAGCCGCTCAGTACATCGCCTCCTCCACCCCCGGGTCCCCCTGGCGGCGCCAGGGGCCGGTGAAGGCGGGGTCCGGCCGGCGGCGGCGGTCGGGGCCGAAATAGCCGGCGCAGCGGATGAACGGGCGCGGGTGCTCGATCAGCAGGTTGATGCGGTGGATCACGCCGCGCGCCGTCACCGGCTTGGCCAGGAACTCGTTGACCCCGGCGTCGCGGGCCTCGGCCACCCGCCGCATTGTCGAATGGCCGGTGATCATGATCACCGGGGCGAACGGGGCGGGGCTGTCGGGCGAATTGCGCAGCAGGTTGACGAAGTCGATGCCGTCCAGCGGACCCATGGTCAGGTCGGTCATGACCAGGTCCATCTCGATTTCGCGCATCATCCGCAGCGCCTCGGCGCCGTCCACAGCCTCGTAGATCCGCCGCACGCCCAGCGCCCGCAGGATCTCGGTCAGCAGCAAGCGCATGTGCTGATTGTCGTCGACCAGCAGGATCTTCAAAAGATCGAAGCGCACAGGCCCCCGGCTCGTTCGCGATCCACGGCCTCGTTCAGCGCGCCGGTCGCCGGGGAGGTTAGGGCGCCGACGCGGGCGGTCAATCGGCAATCGTCGAAAAGCCCAATGTTTTCAGTCTTAAGTCAGATTTCGACATAGGGCGGGACGGGCTTTCGCGCGCTCCGCCTCATGTCTTCATTCTGGTCCGACCCAGACTATCCTTAACGCCGGTGGCGCTTGGTCACCTTTTGTCAACGAAAAACTTAGGAACGAGACTGGCCGTCCGAGAGTTGATGCGCCGAAGGGATATGGATTTCAAATGGTCTCCCGCGACGAACTCATCAAGCGCGAAGCTCTCGAGCTCTGGAACCAGATGCATGCCGAGCCTCCGCCCGAGGTCGGCGGTCGGGAGTTGCTTGAGATCATCTGTCGAAGCCTGCACATCCAGGACTACGACCGCGTCCGCTCGCCGTTCCTGCGCCCCACGATGATCCTGCGGCCCGAGGACTGGCCGGAGGCGCGGAAGGGGTAGGGGGAAGCGCCCTCTCTCGGGGGAGGCGCATGGGTTCACTGCAAAAGCTGTCATCCCGAACAAGCCCGGCGAAAGCCGGGCGTAGATCCGGGACCGCCGGAAGCGCATGCGTTCACGCGTCGGTCCCGGATCTTCGCGCTGCGCGCTTGTCCGGGATGACAGTCGTATTTGAGGTCTATGCGATGGCGCCGCAGCGGGTGGGTCTTATCGCCGTCCGCTCATGCCCGGAACGAACACCCCGCCGCCGGTCTGGGCGCGGTGGCGCAGGAAGGCGTCGGCCAGGACGCAGGCGGTCATGGCCTCGACCACCGGCACGCCGCGGATGCCCACGCACGGGTCGTGGCGGCCCTTGGTGCGCAGGTCGACCTCCTGGCCGGCCTCGTTGACGCTCTGGCGCAAGGTCAGGATCGACGAGGTCGGCTTGAAGGCCACGCGGGCCACCACCGGCTGGCCGGTCGACAGGCCGCCCAGCACGCCGCCGGCGTGGTTGCTGAGGAACACCGGGCCGTCGGGACCCATCCGCATCTGGTCGGCGTTGTCCTCGCCCGACAGGGCGGCGCTGGCGAAGCCCTCGCCGATCTCCACGCCCTTGGCGGCGTTGATCGACATCAGGGCCGCGGCCAGCTCGGCGTCCAGCTTGCCGTACAGCGGCGCGCCCCAGCCGGCCGGCACGCCCGCGGCCTCGACCTCGACGACGGCGCCGGTCGAGGAGCCGGCCTTGCGAACCTTCTCCAGGTGCTCTTCCCACACGGGGATGATCGCGGCGTCCGGCGACCAGTAGGGGTTCTGCTCGACCTGGTCCCAGTCCCAGTTCGCGCGGTCGATGGCGTGCGGGCCGATCTGGACCAGGGCCGCGCGCACCGTGACGCCGGGAATGACCAGCCGGGCGATGGCGCCGGCCGCCACCCGCGCGGCGGTCTCGCGCGCCGAGCTGCGCCCGCCGCCCCGATAGTCGCGCACCCCGTACTTGGCGAAATAGGGATAGTCGGCGTGGCCCGGCCGGAAGGCCTGGGCGATCTCGCCATAGTCCTTGGAGCGCTGGTCGGTGTTCTCGATCATCAGGCTGATCGGCGTGCCGGTGGTGCGCTGGCCGTCCGTGCGCTCGTCCTCGAACACCCCCGACAGGATGCGCACGGCGTCCGGCTCCTGGCGCTGGGTGACGAACTTGCCCTGGCCGGGGCGGCGCTTGTCGAGGAAGGCCTGGATCTGCTCGGCGGTGAGGGCGACGCCCGGCGGGACCCCGTCGACCACGCAGCCCAGGGCCGGGCCGTGGCTTTCGCCCCAGGTGGTGACGCGGAACAGGTGGCCGAAGGTGTTGTGCGACATGCGGGCGGTGTAGCGGAAAGCGCGGGAGGGGGCAAAGCCCGGCGGGACGTTCTTCCGCGGTGGTTCCGGGCGGCCCTCCTGGGTCAAATACACTTTATAGTAGTAGTATAGAAAAAGCACCCAAGAGTTGCTTTATATGCAACTTCAAGCTAATGTCCATAACGCAAACACCTAAAGTGGTGTTCCGGCGATTGGCCGGACAAAACAGGGAGTAAGCGAAATGACCACCGGCACAGCGAATTTCAACGGCGATTGCGGCGAGTGCACCAGCGGCTACTACACCGCCACCTCCTCCGGCGGGATGCAGCCCAACCAGTCGGCCACCGTCAACGGCAATTCCCCGCAGAACTGCGTCGTGGCCAATGACGGCGGCACGGTCTACCAGATCGAGCTCCAGTCCATCGCCGGCCTCTACAACTACCAGGTGCGCGTGGACGCCCAGGGCCCCAAGGGCATCGGCAGCGGCTCGATGTACCTGGCCTTCCAGGACCAGACCGGCGACGTCTACTATCTGAGCATCTATTCCTCGACCCGCGAATGGCACGAGGTGTCGTACAACAGCAGTCAGCCCAACATCGTGGCGATCTACTGGAGCGACTATTCGTTCACGGTGAACCAGAGCGACGCGGCCAAGGCCAAGCCCGCCTACAAGGTGCTGAGCCCGGTCGGCTAGAGCATTTTCGAGCGAAGCCGACACCGGTTCGCGTGAAGAAAATGCGCCAGACAAAGATCTAGAGCGCCGGTCTGATGCAATCAGGTCGGGAAACGCTCTAGATCGGCCCGGCCAAGGTCGGGGGCATGCCGAGGGGCGTGCTCCCGAGCCCGGAGGTGAAGACCCTCAGTCGCTTCGCGACAGCTCCCCCGGAGGGGGAGCATCCGCCGTTCAGCGAGGTCTGGCGGCCGACCGCCGGATGGCGATACCGTGGCCTTGATGATTAATCGGGCAAAGATTGCCGTGAAACCCAGCTTTTCGCGCCGCAACATGCCGCGAAACCGACCGGAAGGCGCGACGGATTGTCCGCCCCCCATTTTGAAAGCTGACGCCGGTGTCATTCTCGCCTCTCAGGCGTGATTCGGCTGTTCCGGGTCTCGCCGTCGGTTTTCGGGGAAAACCTTCATGGCAGGACCTTCGGTGGGCGAAGACGCCAGTCTCCGCCCAGAGCGCATCCTGGAGCTCAGCGAGCGCCTCAGCGCCGTGGCCGGCGAGAAGATCGGCGAGATCGCCTATGTCAACCGCTCGGCCAAGATGCTGGCGATCAACGCCCTGATCGTCGCCGCCCGGGCCGGCGAGGCGGGGCGCGGCTTCGCGATCGTCGCCGAGGAGTTCAAGACCATCTCCACCCAGATCGACACGGTGGCCGCCGCCCTGGAGAGCCAGGTGCGCGCCGACCTCGACGAGCTGACGGCGATCGGCGGGGCGATCCTGTCCCACCTGCGCGGCCAGCGCCTGGTCGACCTGGCGCTGAACGCCATCGAGATCATCGACCGCAACCTCTATGAGCGCACCTGCGACGTGCGCTGGTGGGCCACCGACAGCGCCGTGGTCGACTGCGTGGCGGCCCCCTCGCGCGAGGCCTGCGCCCACGCCAGCCAGCGGCTGAAGGTGATCCTCGACGCCTACACCGTCTATCTGGACCTGTGGATCGCCGATCCGTCGGGCCGGGTGATCGCCAGCGGCCGCCCCGATCGCTATCCGGCCGCCCGCAACGCCTCGGTGGCCGACGCCCCGTGGTTCCGCGACGCCCTGCGCACCAAGTCCGGCGATGACTTCACCGTCTGCGACATCGAGCGGGTCAAGGCCCTGAACGACGCCCCGGTCGCCACCTACGCCACGGCCATCCGCGAGGGCGGCCAGGCCAACGGCAAGGTGCTGGGCGTGCTGGGCGTGCATTTCGACTGGAAGCCCCAGGCCCAGGCGGTGGTCGACGGCGTGCGCCTGACCGACGAGGAGCGCGCCCGCTCGCGCGTGCTGCTGCTGGACCAGAACCACCGGGTGCTGGCCAGTTCGGACGGCAAGGGCGTGCTGGAGGAGACCTTCAAGCTCGACACCTCGGGCGGCGACATGGCCAGCTACGCCGACGGCGCCCGCACCATCGGCTACGCCCTGACCCCCGGCTACGAGACCTATGCCGGCCTGGGCTGGTACGGCTGCCTGGTCCAGACCGCGGAGGCGGAAAAGCCGGCCTCGACGTTTCGCCCCGGGGTGAGGGCGGCCTGAAAAACCCTCTCCCATGGGGAGAGGGAGGGGCCCA
>Ga0065165_1001353_pt1 | contig 27080 bp, 22 predicted proteins | sample AraplaMF_Cvi_mMF_FD_63813 | JGI IMG/M metagenome (GOLD analysis project Ga0065165, IMG submission 63813) | Arabidopsis root microbial communities from the University of North Carolina, USA - plate scrape MF_Cvi_mMF (version 2) (version 3) | ecosystem: Host-associated > Plants > Roots >... | reverse complement strand
ATTCGAGAGCGCCCTCGTGGTTCGACGTGAGCGGCGTGCCCTGGAAGCGCGTGACGACGAAGATGAATCCGAGCCAGTCTTCCCCCTGCTTGCCGAAGCCGGGCCAGTTGAGGGTGCCGCGCAGGCTCATCTGGGTGCATTCGATGCCGGCTTCCTCCCGGATCTCGCGGCGCATGCAGGCGGCGATGTCCTCGCCCTGCTCCATCTTGCCGCCGAGCCCGTTGTATTTCCCCAGGTGCATATCGTCCTGGCGGGCGTTGCGATGGATCATGAGGACGTGCGTGCCGTCCGGAGACAGGACATAGCCGAGCGTGGCGACGATGGGCGTATAGGGCATGACGGTGAGGAAAGGGAGGTAAAACCAGGGAGTTTACGCCCTGCGTCAGCAAACCGCCGCAGCGCAGCTTGCGCGGGACGCCGGGCCCGGCGACCATCGACGTATGCTCCATCTCACTATCCCCGCTTTGTTGAACCGAGCCACCTTCCGCATCCTCGCCGCCGGCAGCATCGCCGCGCTGGCGGGCTGTGCGAGTCCGGCCGACGCCGTGGAAGGCCGCGACCTCACCTTCGACAGTCAGTCGTATTTCGTGGTCACCGTGGACACGCGCAAGGACGATATCGAGTTCTACTGGCGCAACCCGGACAACGGTCAGCCCTTCGGTGGCTTGGAAGCGCTGAGGACGTGGACCGCCGGCAAGGGCCGCACGCTCGCCTTCGCCGCCAACGCCGGCATTTACGACCGCGAGTTCAAGCCGCTCGGCCTCTATGTGGAGAACGGCAAGACCGTCGTGCCGCTCAACCTTGCGCACGGCAACCCGCGCTCGGGCAATTTCTCCCTGCTGCCCAACGGTGTCTTCGCCGTGTACGACGACGGCAGCGCCGAAGTGCGCACCAGCGAGGCCTTTCGCGCCGCCGGTCGCAAACCGCGCTGGGCCACGCAGTCGGGACCCATGCTCGTGATCGACGGCGAGATCAACACGCAGTTCGACGATGGCTCGGACAGCATGAAATGGCGCAGCGGCGTCTGCGCGAAAACCGCGCGCGAGGTCGTTTTTGTGGTGAGCCGCGCTCCGGTGAACTTCCACAGCTTCGCGCGCCTTTTCCGCGACGAGATCGGCTGCAAGAACGCTTTGTTCCTCGACGGCACGATCTCGCAGTTCTACACGCCGGCAGCGGGCTACACGGGTGCACCGGCCTTCATGACGAAGCCCTACGCGGGCATGATCGCTGTGTTCACGAAACCTCGGTGAGTTCACCTTGTCTGGAGCCACGCATGACCGCTCCCCGGCTGGACGACTTTTGAAAGCGGCGCAAAGCCGTCCTGGGCCGTCACTTTTTCAGACGTCCCACCCAGCGACGACACGTTACTGAGCCAAGGATGTTCGCCGATACGGTCCATGTCGCGCGCGGCGTCCGCGAAGTCGGCATGTCCGTTAGAACGACGCCGCAGCACATCGTTGAAAACGCCTGGCCCGGTGGACTGCGAGATGATCGGCATGTAAGACAGCATGGCATCGTTCGCTTCGCCGTTACCGTCATAATACGGCCTGTCGCTCAGGCGATGCTTGTTCAGACGAACGCGCGCCGCCTGTTCGTCCAGGACCTCTATGAAAAAGCCGTTGTGCCTGTGCGAGGCAAAGGCATCGGTGTTGTACTCGGCGTTCATTCCCAGCACACGGTGGGACACGACCGGTCCGGTGAGAACCTCATCCGCTTTTGCCATGAGCGGCACCTGGCCGAAACCCCGGAGCAGCGCGTCATCGGTGTCCAGGTACAGGCCACCTTCCTTGTACTGGATGAAATGTCTCAGGATGTCGCTGGCGGCCGGAAGATTTCGGCGGGAGCGGTCGGGGGACCGGAAGAACTCGAAGGGCTCGGCATATTTCGTTGCCTTGAATTCCGCAAACAACGGATCTGAGCGAAGGTCGACCACCTTGACATCAGGCAAGGCGTCTTGAAGGGCTTTGAAAGCTGCCGGGGATTCGTCGTCCAGCAGTACATATAGTCTGGATTCGTACCCTCCCTCTTTCGCGCGGCGGCCATTCGCCTCGATCGCGTCGATCAGCAGGTCACCCGAACGACCTCGCGTTCGTCGAGTCTTCAGCGCGTGGGCATCCCCCAACCACACTTGATTTATCACCTTGGGAATCGGAGTGCGGGCGCCTTCGACAGGACGCGGCCATGGGAGCGGCGCCCTGCTGATTCCGAACTGATCGAGCGCATCTAGCCGCTGCGCATCGGATGCCGGGCGTGGCGGCAGCGGGGGCGCGCCCGCGCTGCCCGATTCATGTACGACGTACTGCCAATTCCTGGTGACTTCGTTGTATTCCACATAGGCGCCTGGCCTCATGGCAGACCCGTCGGCGGTCCTCCATTTGCACGAGCTCAGATCGAACAGGATATCGGTCCGATAGCCGTCGATATCGATAGCCATCCGGCGGCTCGTGCTCATTCCGTGGATACCTTTCAGATGACCCTCGCCCCAACGTGGTTCGCCCCACGTGATTGCCGGCCGGCGAGGAGACCCGCCCACCAGGCGGCCCGCAGGCAATACCGTCCACTCTTCCCCGGAGAGGCGGATGGTCCGTGTGTTACCGGCGTTGAGGGGATCGACAATCACGCGTTCGCCGGATCCGTCGGGTTTGAGGACGGTGCGGCTGCGATAGATCCGGTCGCCGATCGAGACATATTCCTGGCCGGTGCCGTCGCGAAAGAGGCGGCGGGATGGCGAATGCAATGTCGTTACGTCGATTCGGCTCACCGCGAACTCATGCAGCACAGCCGCGATGTCGGAGTCGGGAAGACGCGACGAGACGCCTGCAGGCAAGGTGAGGGGAACAATGGGCTTGCCGTTCGGCCTGCGCACGAGGGCGGCGAAGTGCTGTCGCACGGCCCTCCCCATCGACCTGAGTGGCGCACGGAACGGTTCCGCCGCCATGGGCAGGGCATCCAGGGCTATGGCAAGGCCGGCTGCCGCCAATTTTCCGTAACAGCCCTTTTCCTCGGCCAGGAAGCATTCGATCGCGCCATTCATATCGAGGCTTCCACCGACGAGGCCAGAGAGTGGTAGAAGGACCTCGACGACATCCGCGACACCCTTGACGTTATCGGCGATCGTGAGCTGATCGCGAAATGATGTGGTGTTGGACACGTGCCGCGACTCGTTTCGCCATTGGGCAAAGAAAGCGCTGGCGGCGGCGACAAGGAAATCGCCGGCGATCGGCACGGTAGCGATTTCGCCGCCTCGGCCACCTCGTGCGAGAATACGGCTCGCCTGGAGGCGTTCGCCCGCGACGATCGCCTCGACCATGTAGTTCCTCAGCGCTTCGTCGTCCTTGAGCTTTCGGGCAATATCGTTGAGTCCGCCGAAACTCCGGAACGCTTTGTTGTCCGGAGCTCCGGGGGAGTAGAGCACCCAGGCATCCTTGTCGCCCTCTGCGGTGTGGAACAGCAAGACACCGCCACCTACGCTGGCTCCGTTGAGCTGGAGATGATGAACGGCGATCCGTGTCGGTGCGCCGGGGTTGGCCAAGGCATGCAGAATCGAGGTTTGCGCGTGCGCCGACAGACCTGGAGCCGGTGCCGCCATGGCGTGGAGGAGGTTCAGCATCATTCCATGCCCAAGCCCCAGCGCGATAGCGTCCAGGTTCACGCTACTTTCGAAGCGCCCGACCGCATCCAGGTACTGTTGGGCCACATTCGCATCACGGACCATCGCCGCCACCGCGGCAAAAGACACGCCGGGCATCGGTCGCTCGTCGACATCGAGCACTTCGTACTGAGTGAGGGGCCCGGGGGAGAGGGGAAGGTTTTCGAGCGCGGCCTCGGTCAGAGTGCGCTTCCTGCCGGTGTACTCGGTACCCTTTTCGTCCACCTTGTGCCATACGCCGTCCTCGTCGCACCACCGCCGCGGCTTGCCGCCTGCATGGTGCTGCTGGAACGTCCAATGGAAGATGGAAATGGCGTCGGGGTCGAGCACACTTGTGCCGCGTGTTCGAAGTCCTTCTGCCATGGCATTGCGAGCCAGCAGCTTGATATCCCGCAATGCACCCGGTTGTTCCGCCAGGAGAGCGCCGGCGGCACGGAAAGCTTGCAGCTGCCTTTGCGCCTGCGTTCGCCACGCCACCTTCTCATCTCGCGAAGCGGCAGCTATCGCATCCGGCATCAGCAGATCGAGGCGCAGGCGGGCATTGTATGTGTCGACTATCCACCGCTGATCGAACTCGCCCGTGAGATCACCGTGGCGATCGACGACCGCACCGGCTTCAACAACAGCCATGGGAGACGCTTCAAGCATCCTCATCGCTGCCAATGCATCGGTCTTCCCGCGGGCCACGATGCGATCGAGCAACCATCGCCATGGATCGCCGGAAACGGGCTGCGGGCGGAGCGTCGCACCTTGTCCGCCGCCTTCCATCAACCAGGCCCGCAGCGCATCGGCGCTCTCGAACAGCCGCGTGGGCATGCTCGCCGATAGCAGGAGAAGCTTGCCGCAATCGCCGTCTGGAAAATTCACACAGGGGCGTTCCGAAATGGCGATGGACGGCGGAAGGCTCAGCTTGTTGCGGAAATTTCCATTGAGTACCTCGATGCCAGTGACCCCGTCACCGGCGCGCATAAGAGTGGCCCCCACAGGGTCAAGCCAGCCTTCATCGACCATCGCATTGACTTCAACCTGACGAAGTCCGGCCAACGCCCGTGCAAGCCACGCGTTCCGCGTGGGCGCCTCGCCCTCCCCGGCAACGTTCCCTGCCGACAATGTCTCGTTCCAATACCGATCGATCCGCCGTTGGAAATGGAATCGGAAGTCTCGCGCCGATTGCAGCGCAGACTCTATTTTCGTCAGGCCCGCTCCGCCCGCCAACGCGGGAATCCGCGCGGACGGTGCAAGCGTCTCAGCGGCGTCGAAGAAGCCCGTCTCGCTTTGGTTGAACTCGGGGAACGTGCCAGGATGGAGGATGATCTCCCGATAAATCTCCGTCAGCGGCCGTGAACTTACGATCTTCCTCCGACCGTCGGCAGCCTCGCGGAAGGTCGTGACGTACACCTTCTCCACGTCGGTTTCGACCGGCAGTGCGGGAACTCGGCGCCGCACCTCCTCCCCTAACAAATCCTTGGAGATCGAACTGAAGCTCGGCTGCCTGGCTAGCGCGACCTGCCGGATCTCGCCCAGTAGACGGTTGAGATCGCCCCCCGGCGGTGAGACGACAGCTTGGGAAAGCGTTTCCGGCTCCGGTGGAGCCAGCCGTGACAGAAGAGCAGTGCCGGGATGCGGTGCCTGCGTCCCAATGACCTCCGGCGCCTCGCCGGTGGGCCGCGCCTCGGATACCAGCGGAAAGGAACTTGCCGCCATCAGTGTGGCCAGCGTGGTGCGTTTGATTCTCGCCATGCTCGATCCGTTGCATTGCTGTAATCGGGCAAGGGAGTGTGGCGACTGCACCCGCCATGCGGCATCGGCTTATGCCCAGGAACGCGTCGTCCTTCAGGAGAGCATGCGCTCGCAGATCGCCTCGTAGAGGTCTGGCAACCGTTCCAGGTCGGCGATCGACACGCACTCGTCCACCTTGTGGATCGTGGCGTTGACGGGCCCCAGTTCGATCACTTCGGCGCCCATGGGGGCGATGAATCGGCCGTCCGAGGTGCCGCCGCCCGTGCTCTGTTCGGGATCGATACCGCACAGGTCGCGGCAGACTTTCGCGACGACTTCGCGTAAGCGCCCGCCGGGCGCGGCAAGAAACGGGCGCCCCGAGAGGTGCCACTCGATGGCGAAATCCACGCCGTGGTCGCGAAGAATGGCTTCCGTACGCTCGCGCAGCTCGTCGGCCGTGCTCGCGGTGGCGTAGCGGAAGTTGATCAGCGCGACGAGCTCGCCCGGAATGACGTTGTTGGCACCGGTGCCGGCGTGGACATTGGATACCTGGAACGAGGTGGGCGGGAAGTCCGCGTTGCCTTCGTCCCAGCGTTCCGCGGCGAGCGCGGCAAGCGCCGGGGCGAAGGCGTGGATCGGATTTTTCGCCTTTTCCGGATAAGCCACGTGCCCTTGCACGCCACGGACGGTGAGCGTGCCCGACAGCGAACCGCGACGCCCCACGCGGATAAGGTCGCCGAGCCGGGCCTTCGCCGAAGGCTCGCCGACCACGCAGGCGTCGATACGTTGCCCGGTACGGGCAAAGTGCTCCACCACCTCGCGCACGCCGTGCAAGGCCACGCCTTCCTCGTCGCTGGTCAGCAGCAGGCCGACCGTGCCGGGATGGTCCGGGTGCGCGGCCACGAAGCGTTCCAGCGCCACGACCATCGCGGCCACGGAGCCCTTCATGTCGGCGGCGCCACGACCATAGAGCAGCCCGTCGCGCTCCGTGGGCTCGAAGGGCGGCGATGTCCAGCGATCCTCGGGGCCGGTCGGCACGACGTCGGTGTGACCGAGGAAGGCGAGCACGGGACCTTCGCCGCCATGCGTGGCCCAGAGATTGTCCACGTCGCCGAAGCGCAGGTGTTCGATGCGGAAACCGACCGCTTCGAGGCGGCTCGCGATCAGTGGCAGGCAACCGGCGTCGTCGGGGGTGACCGAGCGGCGGCTGATGAGGTCGCGAGTGAGGGTAAGTACGGGGGAGATGCTGGTTACACTCATTGTCTACGCATTACTTCCCAAACCGCTTCTTGAACGCATTGTCGGTGAACCCGACGGTGACCTCATCACCCTCGACCACCACCGGCCGCTTGATCAGCGCCGGGTACTCCTTCAGCAGCAGGGTCCACTCCGGATCCGTGCGCGGATCCTTGCGCTGCGGCAGCAGCGTGCGCCAGGTGGTCGATGCCTTGTTCACCAGCTTTTCCCAGCCACCGAGCTTTTCCGCCCAGGCCTTCAGCGTCGCCGCGGGTACCGGGTTCGCGCGGTAATCCACGAATTCGTGCTCCACGCCGAACCGCGCGAGCCAGTTGCGCGCCTTCTTGCAGGTGTCGCAGGTGGGCAGGCCGTAAACCGTGATCGTCATGGTTCAGTCGCCGCTGCGCAGGAGCTCGTTGATACCCGTCTTGGAACGGGTCTTCTCGTCCACCTGCTTCACGATCACCGCGGCATACAGGCTGTGGCTGCCATCCTTCGCCGGAAGGCTGCCGGAGACCACCACGCTGCCCGCCGGCACGCGGCCGTAGCTGACCTCGCCCGTGGCGCGGTTGTAGATGCGGGTGGACTGTCCGAGGAACACGCCCATGCCGATCACCGACCCCTTCTCGACGACCACGCCTTCCACCACCTCGGAACGCGCGCCGATGAAGCAGCCGTCCTCGATGATGGTGGGATTGGCCTGCAACGGCTCCAGCACGCCGCCGATGCCGACGCCACCCGAGAGATGCACGTTCGCACCGATCTGCGCGCAGGAACCCACCGTGGCCCAGGTATCGACCATGGTACCGGCGCCGACGTAGGCACCGATGTTGGTATAGCTGGGCATCAGCACGGCGTCCTTCGCGATGTGCGCGCCACGGCGCACGAGGGCGCCCGGCACCACGCGGGCACCGACGTTCGCGTATTCGATGGCATCGGCGTCGGTGAAGCGCAGGGGCACCTTGTCGAACGCGCTGGAGGGACCGCCATCCATCACACGGTTGCCGTTCATGCGGAAGTAGAGCAGCACCGCTTTCTTCAGCCATGCGTTCACCGTCCAGCCGCCCTTCCCGTCGGGCTCGGCCACGCGGCGTTCCCCGGACTCGAGGAGGTTCAGCACCTGCTCGACGGCTTCGCGAAGATCGCCCTCCATCTCGTTCTGGGTGAGGGCGGCGCGGCGTTCGAACGCGTCTTCGATGATGGATTCAAGCGTTTGCATCTGCATGTACGGAATTCCTGGGGCTTTCGGAACCGATGTGGCGCAGCAGGCAGGTCCGCAGAATCTCCCGGCGATCGGGCGAGAGCGGCGCGTTGCTGCGGTCGGTGAGTTGGAAGAAATCTTCGACGCGTTCGCCGAACGTGGCAATGCGCGCATCATGCACGCGCACCTGCGCTTCGGCCAGCGCCTGCGCCACGGCCGCGAGCAGGCCGGGGCGGTCCGTGCACACCAGCGCCAGCTGCGTGCGCTCGCCCGCGTCCACGAACTCGATGCGGGGGGCCATCTGGAAATGGCGAAGGTGGCGCGACAGCGTGCGCTTGGCCGGCCCGTGACCCGCCGCCTGCGACAACGCATGACGCATGCGCGCGCGCAGCTCCTCGGCGCGCTGCAACGAGGCCGGGGCCTGCGAGTCGGACTCCAGCAGGAGGAAGGTGTCCAGGGCCATCCCCGTGTTCGACACGAGGATGCGCGCCTCCATCACGGAAAAGCGCAGGCGGTCGAGCACGGCCGTCACGGTGGCGAACAGGCCGTCGCGGTCGGGCGTGTAGATGAAGAGCTCGGTGCTGCCGCGCACGGAAAACGGATGGACTTCCACCAGCGGCGTCGCGCCGTGCGCGCGAAGTATCGCCGCGGTCTGCCAGGCGATCTGTTCGGGCCGGTGGCGCAGGAAACTGGTATCGGGAAACTCCGCCCACACCTTCGCGATCTCGTCGGCATCCATGTGCTCGCCGGCGAGCACCGCCATGGCTTTCTCCCGGCATTCGCGCACGCGCACCGCGGCATGAGCGGGGGGCGTCAGGTCGCTGCGCAAGGCGAAGCGCGTGGCCGTGTAGAGGTCCGCCAGCAGACGGTCCTTCCACGCGTTCCACAGCTTGGGGCTGGTGCCGATGATGTCGGCGATGGTCAGCAGGTAGAGATGGTCGAGGTGTTCCCAGTCGCCCACCACCGCTGCGAAGCGATGCACCACTTCCGGATCGGTGATGTCCTGGCGCTGCGCGGTGGTGCTCATGAGCAGGTGGTAACGCACCAGCCAGGCCACCAGCTCCACCTGTTCCGCCGGCAGGCCCAGGCGCGTGCAGAAAGCGCGCGCATCTTCCTCGCCCAGCACGGAATGGTCGCCACCGCGGCCCTTCGCGATGTCGTGGAACAGCGCCGCGAGCAGCAGCAGCTCAGGTTTTTCCAGGTGCGGCCACACCTCGCAGGCGATGGGGAATTCGCGGCGTGCGGCGGGATCGGCGAAGCGGGCCACGGTGCGCAACACACGCGTGGTGTGCTCGTCCACGGTGTACACGTGGAACAGATCGTACTGCATGCGCCCCACCACCTTGCCGAACGCCGGCAGGATGGCGGCGAGGAGACCGTGCCGGTTCATTCGCCACAGCGCATCCACGGCGGGGGCACCGCGACGAAGCAGTGCCAGGAACGCGCCGAGCACCTGCGGATCGTCGGCGAGCGATTCGCCATGCTGCGAGACGGCGTGCTGGATACGCCGCATGGTTTCCGCGGTGAACCCCGTGATGCCCGGCTCGTCGAGCCGCGCAATGAAGATCTCCACCAGCGACGACGGCCGGCGCACGAAGAGGTGCGGATTGCGCGGCGCGATACGCGAACCGTAGCGCACGTAGTCGGTGCCGACCGGCACCGGTTCCGTGGCCGGGTCGAGCATTTCCTCGAAGCGTTCCACCAGCTGCGTGCCAGAGCGCTCGATCTGCGTGGCGGCGCGGTAGTAGCCCTGCATGAACTGTTCGACGCCGAGGTTCTTCGCGTGCTCGTCTTCGAACCCCAAGCGAGCGGCGAGCGCGCGCTGGTAGTCGAACAGCAGACGCTCCTCCGCACGCCCGGCTTCCAGGTGCAACGCGTAGCGGTAACGGCGAAGCGTTTCCTCCGCGCGGGTGAGCCGCGCTGCCTCCACCGGCTCGAGCAGGCCTTCGGCCACCATCGCGTCGAAATCGGGCGCGTTCGCGAGGCGGCGTCCTAGCCAGCGGATGGCATCGAGCGTGCGCAGCCCCCCGGGGCCATCCTTGAGGTTCGGCTCAAGGTTCTGGGCCGTGTCGTCGTAGCGCGCGTGGCGGGCATCGCGCTCGGCAAGCCGCGCCGCGAGGTACGCGCGCGGCGGCCAGATGGCCGGATCGTCGAGGATGCCGCGAAGGCGGTCGCCGAGCGCGGGCTGGCCGACCAGACGGCGCGCGTCGAGCAGGCTGGTGAACACGCTGGCGTCCTGTGCGGCGAGATCGCGGCACTGTTCGACCGTGCGCACCGCATGCCCGGGCTTCAGCCCGATGTCCCACAAGCACGCGAAGAAGTGTTCCAGCGCACGCGCCAGCGCCGGCGAGTTGTCTTCGACCAGCGCGAGCAGGTCGACGTCGGAGCGGGGAAACAGGAGGCCCCTGCCGAAGCCGCCCACCGCGAACAACGCGGCTTCCGCCGAGTCGCCCAGGCTCGCGTGCCACACGTGGACGACGATCCGCTCGACGATGTCGCCCCGCCGGCGAGCCAGGGCCGATGCGTCGTCGCCTTCGCGGAAGGCGACGGCCAGCGCTCGGTCCACGTCGCCCAGCAGCTGGCGCAGCGACCGTCGTGCCTCGGGCGACACGCCGGAGCGGGGCACCACCTTGGGAAGGCGCGGTAGCGATGGCAGCGTCACGTCGAATCCGGCTGAGGCATGGCTGGGGCGATCCCGCTGTAGGAGCCGCTATGGCGGCGAGGGAAATCTTGCGAGACCCTGGCGAGGCTTCCTCGCCGCTGTAGCGGCTCCTACAGGTGTGCTCAGGCCGCGTCCGGCCAGGGCGTCAGGATCTCGAAGCCGTCTTCGGTGACGGCGATGGTGTGTTCCCACTGGGCCGACAGCGAATGGTCCTTGGTGACCACCGTCCAACCGTCGGGCAGCGACTTCGTCTGCGGCTTGCCGGCATTGATCATGGGCTCCACCGTGAAGGTCATGCCCGGCTTCAACTCGAGGCCCGTGCCCGGGCGGCCGTAATGCAGCACCTGCGGCTCGTCGTGGTAAACCTTGCCGATGCCGTGCCCGCAGTACTCGCGCACCACGGAGAACCCGGCGGCCTCCGCGTGCTTCTGGATGGCCGCGCCGACGTCGCCCAGCGTGGCCCCCGGCTTCACCGCCTGGATGCCCTTCATCATGGCTTCGTAGGTGGTGTCCACCAGGCGCTTCGCCAGGACGCTCGGCGTACCGACGAAATACATGCGGCTGGTGTCGCCATGCCACCCGTCCTTGATGACGGTGACGTCGATGTTCACGATGTCGCCGTCCTTCAGGACCTTGGTAGGGCTGGGAATGCCGTGGCAGATCACGTGGTTGACCGACGTGCACGTGGTTTTCGGATAACCGCGATACCCCACGTTGGCGGGAATGGCCTTCTGCACGTTCACGATGTGGTCGTGCGCCAGCTGGTCCAGTTCCTCGGTGGTGACGCCCGGCTTCACGTGCGGCACCAGCATGGCCAGGACTTCCGCGGCCAGCCTGCCGGCCTCGCGCATGGCCTGAATTTCTTCGGGGGTCTTCGGTACGACTGCCATGGGTCTCTCTCTTTATCCTTTGCCGTCAGGGGATTGGGCCTGCCACGCGAGATGGGGGCTCCCTGTCCCGGTTGCCACCCTCGGCTTGCGGCGAAGAGGCCCCGGACGCTACAATTAGCGAGTTTTGCCGTCCGGCGCAGTCACCCAGAGGGCGACCACGGCGGCGATTCGAAGCGCGATTGTAACCGCACGGCGCCACCCTTGGCCCCGGCGCGGGGCAATCGCTTCAACGCCACACACGCATCGGCACCGTCTTCGGGGTGCCTGTCCTTCGGGGCGGGTCGAAGCCGGGGATGCGTGGAGGTCCCAACCCCCATAGAACCGCCACGGCGGTTCGCCCAGGAGTATTCCATGGCACAAGTCACCATGCGCGAGATGCTGGAAGCCGGCGTCCATTTCGGTCACCAGACCCGTTACTGGAACCCCAAGATGGCTCCGTACATCTTCGGCGCCCGCGGCAAGATCCACATCATCAACCTCGAGAAGACGCTCCCGCTCTTCACCGACGCGATGAACTTCCTCTCGGGCCTGGCCCAGAAGGGCGGCACCATCCTGTTCGTCGGCACCAAGCGTTCGGCCCGCGAGGCCCTCGCCGAAGAGGCCGCTCGCGCCGGTCAGCCGTTCGTCACCGCCCGCTGGCTCGGCGGCATGCTCACCAACTTCCGCACGGTGAAGCAGTCGGTTGCCCGCCTGAAGGAGCTCGAGGCCGCCGAAACCGACGGTTCGTTCGACCGCCTGGTGAAGCACGAAGTGCTGGCCCGTCGCCGCGAGCGCGAGAAGCTGCAGAACTCGCTGGGCGGCATCAAGGACATGAACCGTCTCCCGGACGCGCTCTTCATCGTGGACATCGGCCACGAAGACATTGCCGTTCAGGAAGCCCGCAAGCTCGGCATCCCGGTCGTCGCCGTGGTCGACACCAACTACGATCCGGCCCTCGTCGACTACGCCATCCCGGGTAACGACGACGCCATCCGCGCCATCCAGCTGTACGCCCGTGCCGCCGCCGACTCCATCCTGGAAGGCAAGGCCGCCGCGCCGAACGCCTCGCGTGGCGACGCCAACGAGTTCGTGGAGCTCGACGAGGAAGGCAACCCGGTCGCCAAGGACGAAGCCCCGCGCGGCGAGCGTCGTGGCGCCCCGGCCAAGAAGGGTGCCCCGCGTCGCGAAGGCGGCCGTGACGGTGGTCGTGGCCGCGCGTAAGCGCCCCACCCCGTAATCCGCTCTTCCGTTTCACCGGCGCCGCGGCACCCTCGCCGCGGCGCCCATCAAACATTGAGGAATTACCATGGCTGAGATCACCGCAAGCCTCGTCAAGGACCTGCGCGAGCGTTCCGGCGTCGGCATGATGGAGTGCAAGAAGGCGCTCGTCGAAAACAACGGCGACATCGAAGCGGCGATGGAGTGGCTGCGTAAGAACGGCATGGCCAAGGCCGACAAGAAGGCCGACCGCGTGGCCGCCGAAGGTCTGGTCGCCGTCGCCGTCGACGGCGGCAAGGGCGTCATGGTCGAGGTCAACAGCGAAACCGACTTCGCCGCCAAGAACGAGCAGTTCATCAAGTTCACGAAGGACGTCGCCGACGTCGCCCTCGCCGCCGGCGCCACCGACATCGACACGCTGAAGAGCGCGAAGCTCGGCAACGGCACGGTGGAGGAAGGCGCGAAGGAACTCACGCTGACCATCGGCGAGAAGTTCGACGTGCGTCGCATCGCCGCCATCCAGACCGACGGCGTGCTCGGCGCCTATTCGCACGGCGGCCGCATCGGCGTGCTCGTGGCGCTCAAGGGCGGTTCGGAAGAGCTGGCCAAGGGCATTGCCATGCACGTGGCCGCGATGAACCCGCGGTTCGTCAGCGAGAAGGACGTCCCGGCCGATTTCCTCGAAAAGGAAAAGGAAATCGAGCTCTCGAAGATGACCGACAAGGAAAAGGCCAAGCCGGCCGATATCCTCGAGAAGATCGTCTCGGGCAAGGTCAACAAGATCCTGGCCGACGTCACGCTGGTGGGCCAGTCCTACGTCATCGACACCGACATCACGGTGGGTGAGGCCCTCAAGAAGGCCGGGGCCGAGATCGTCGAGGTCAAGCGCCTCGCCGTGGGCGAAGGCATCGAGAAGGTGCAGGACAACTTCGCCGAAGAAGTGATGAAGCAGGCGGGTCTGGCATAAGCCACCTGCAAGCGTCAGGAAGAGGCCGCGAGCGATCGCGGCCTTTTTTTTGACGCGGGGATGGGAGATGGGAGATGGGGGATGGGGGTTGGGAAGCGGGGGCGGCACAGCCGGCGGCAGAGCCATGGCGCTGGGGATGCTGCGCCGGCCTCGAGGGCAGTTTCCAGCGTCGCCAGGGCCCTCGCGCGCACGACATGTGCGCCCCCACTTCCCATCCCCCATCCCCCTGCTTCGCTTCGATCGCCGCACACAATCGCCACCTTCATCTGCCCGTAACAAACATCGCGCGCTAAACTACGGCCGTTTTGCCTCACACAATCTGGAGACCCCCCATGAGCACCCCGCTGAACCATCGCCGCATCCTGCTCAAGCTCTCCGGTGAAGCCCTCATGGGCAGCGAGGACTACGGCATCGACCCGAAGGTGATCGGGCGCCTTGCGAAGGAAATCCTCGAAGTCCGCGAAGCGGGCGTACAGGTCGGCGTCGTGATCGGCGGCGGCAACATCTTTCGTGGCGCGGGCCTCGCGGCCGCGGGCATGGACCGCGTTACCGGCGACCACATGGGCATGCTGGCCACCGTGATGAACGCATTGGCCATGCAGGACGCCATCGAGAAGCTCGGCGGCGAAGCGCGCACCATGAGCGCCATCAAGATCAACGAGGTGTGCGAGGACTTCATCCGCCGCCGGGCCATCCGCCACCTGGAGAAAGGCCGTGTGGCGCTGTTCGCCGCCGGCATCGGCAATCCCTTCTTCACTACCGACTCCGCCGCCGCCCTGCGCGCGGTCGAGGTGGGCGCCGACCTGCTGCTGAAGGCCACCAAGGTCGACGGCGTCTATTCGGCCGATCCAAAGAGGGTACCCGGCGCGGAGCGTTACGAACACCTCACCTACAACCAGGTGATCGAACGCCGCCTGGAGGTCATGGATACCGCAGCCATCGCCCTCTGCCGGGAGAACAAGCTGCCGCTGCGGATCTACGACATGACCCAGCCCGGCAACCTGATGCGGATCATGCGCGGCGAGCCCGTGGGCACCCTGGTCGACGCCGGCTGAAGCCCCCGCTTTCGTCCTGGCGCAGCGCGGCACGGCTCCCGCCGGCCGCGCTGCTATACTCGCCTGCTGACCCGCTCCACCGGACGAACCCATGATCAACGACATCAAGAAAGATGCTGAGACCCGCATGGGCAAGAGCATCGACTCGCTCAAGCACGACCTGAAGACCATCCGCACCGGTCGCGCCAACCCGTCGATCCTCGAGAACATCAAGGTGCCCTACTACGGTACCGACACCCCGCTGTCGCAGGTGGCCAACGTCACCACGCCGGACGCCCGCTCGCTCTCCGTGAAGCCGTTCGACAAGAGCATGGTCGGCCCCATCGAGAAGGCCATCATGGCCTCGGATCTCGGCATCACGCCCACCACCATGGGCATGGACATCCGTCTGAACTTCCCGCCCCCGACGGAGGAGCGCCGCAAGGAGCTCGCCAAGAGCGTGGCGAAGGAAGGCGAGCAGGCCAAGATCGCCATCCGCAACGTGCGCCGCGACGCCATCCAGCACGTCGACAAGCTGCTCAAGGACAAGACGATCACGGAAGACGACAAGAAGCGCGCCGACGACGACATCCAGAAACTGACCGACAAGTACGTCAAGGAAGTGGACGACGTGGTCAAGGAAAAGGAAAAGGAGCTGATGGCGCTCTGACGCGCCATCGGTCGGGCATCCATGGCAGCGAAGCCCGTCGACAGGGTTCCCCGTCACATCGCCATCGTGATGGATGGAAACGGGCGCTGGGCGAAGCAACGCCTGCGGCCGCGCTCGTTCGGCCATCACGCCGGCCAGAAGGCAGTGCGGGAGGCGGTCGAGTTCTGCCTGCGCCGGGGCGTCGCCTCGCTCACGCTGTTCGCCTTCTCCAGTGAAAACTGGCAGCGCCCCGCCACCGAGGTGTCGGCGCTCATGGAACTTTTCCTGAAGGCGCTGGACAGGGAAGTGGACGAGCTGCACGGCAATGGCGTGCGCATCCGCTTCATCGGGAATCTCGACGCTTTCGCCCCGGAACTGCGTGACCGCATGCTGGGCGCGATGGAACGCACCGCCGGAAACACCGCCCTCAACATGAACGTCGCGGTGAATTACGGCGGCCGTTGGGACATCGCCCATGCGGCGCGCCTCGCCGCCGAGGCCGTCGCCCGTGGCGAGTTCGGCGCCGCCGACATCGACGAAAGGCGCCTGCACGACTACACCTGCCTGGCCGACCAGCCGCCGCTCGATCTCTTCATCCGGACGGGCGGCGAGCGCCGGGTAAGCAACTTCCTGCTCTGGCAGATCGCCTATGCCGAGCTTTATTTCACCGACACCCTCTGGCCCGATGTCGATCAGGCTTGCCTCGCCGAGGCGCTGGACGATTACGCACGCCGCGAGCGCCGTTACGGGCGCACGGGCGAGCAGGTCACGGGCTGACGCCGGAATCCCATGCTGAAGCAACGCATCATCACCGCCGCGATCCTCATCCCGCTGGTCCTGGCGCTCATCCTGCTGCCCCCCACGGCGTTCTTTGCGTCGCTGGTCGCCATCGTCTTCGTCGGCGCCGCCTGGGAATGGAGCCTGCTGTCGGGCTGCCGCACCCAGGTGAGCCGCGGCATCGTCGCCGCTGCGGCCGCCGCCATCTTCATCGCGCTGATCGTCGTGCGCACGCCGGGTCTGCTCCTCATGCTGACCCTGATCGGGGTGGCCTGGTGGATCGGCTGCTGCTTCTGGCTTCGCCATTTCACCTTTGCCGCCGCGCCTAACGCGGAAAACCGCCTGCTCAAGCTGGGCGTGGGCGCGCTGGTGATCGTGCCCACACTGGCGTCCGCCATCCTCCTGCACGAAAGCAGCCGCGGTAACTGGTGGACGCTGCTGGCCCTCGTCATCGTATGGGCCGCCGACACCGGCGCCTATTTCAGCGGGCGGCACTTCGGTCGCCGCAAGCTCGCACCGCGTATCAGCCCGGGAAAGACCTGGGCCGGTGTCTATGGTGCCGTCGTCGCTGGGGGGCTGGTGGCCCTGCTCGGCGGTTACCTGCTCGGCGTGCGTGACGGCGGCCAGCTCGTGGGGCTGCTGCTGCTCGGCGTCGTCACCGTCGGCATCGCCGTGGTCGGCGACCTCTTCGAAAGCCTGATGAAGCGCCACGCCACGGTGAAGGATTCCGGCAACCTGTTCCCGGGCCATGGCGGCCTCCTCGACCGCCTGGACAGCGTCTTCGCCGCCTTGCCGGTGTTCGCCGCCGGCAAGCTCCTGCTGGGCCTTTGAACATGGCCGCGCGCCAGGTCGCCGTGCTCGGGGCCACCGGGTCGATCGGCGGCAGCACGCTGGACGTGATCGCCCGCCACCCGGACCGCTTCCGGGCCAGCGTGCTCGTGGCGAATCGCGACACCGCGGGCCTCGCGGCCCTCTGTGCGCGCTTCCGGCCCGACCTTGCCATCGTTGCCGACCCGGCGATGGAAGCCGACCTTGCTCGCCGCCTCGCCGCGGCGGGGGTGCGCTGCGAGGTCGCCAGCGGCAGCGACGCCGTCACCGCGGCCGCCTCCGGGGCGCTCTGCGACACGGTGGTGGCCGCCATCGTCGGAGCCGCCGGCCTGGAGTCCACCCTGGCCGCGGCGCGGGCCGGCAAGCGCCTGCTGCTGGCGAACAAGGAATCGATCGTGATGGCCGGCGCCTTGCTGCTCGAAGCCCTTCGCGAGGGCGGCGGCGACCTGATCCCGATCGATTCCGAGCACAACGCCATCTTCCAGTGCCTGCCCGGCGGCCGCCCGGATCTCGGCCGCGTGGGCGTGCGCCGGATCATCCTCACCGCCTCCGGCGGGCCGTTCCGCGGCCGTGCCCGCGCGGACCTCGGCACGATCACCCCGGACGAGGCCTGCGCCCACCCGAAGTGGTCGATGGGGCGAAAGATCTCGGTCGACTCGGCCACGCTGATGAACAAGGGCCTGGAGGTCATCGAAGCCCACCACCTGTTCGCGGCCCCCGTCGACGCCATCGAGGTCGTGGTACATCCGCAGAGCCTCGTGCATTCGCTGGTGGACTATGTCGACGGCTCGGTGCTGGCCCAGCTCGGCAACCCGGACATGCGGACGGCCATCGCCTGCGCCCTGGCGTGGCCGGAGCGGATCGAGGCCGGCGTGGCCCCGCTAGACCTGGCCGCGCACGCCCGTCTGGACTTCGAGAAGCCGGATACCGACACCTTCCGCTGCCTCGCCCTGGCCTTCGCCGCCTTGCGCGAGGGCGGCGACGCCACCGCCATCCTCAATGCCGCCAACGAGGTGGCCGTGGACGCTTTCCTGGCCGGCACCCTCCCCTTCCTGGGCATCGCCGAGATCGTCGAACGCGTCCTCGCGGAACTGCCGGCCCAACCCGTGGTCGATGTCCAGACCCTCGTCGCCCGCGACGACGAGGCGCGCCGGGTCGCCAGGGGCGTGCTCCACCGCGCTTACTGCTAAACTCGCTCCACCCAAACGTTTTTCCACCGAGACCCACCCTCCCCGATGAGCCCCGTCCTAGGTTCCGTGTTCTGGCTGCTGGTCACGCTTGGCGTGCTGGTGACCTTCCATGAATTCGGCCATTACTGGGTCGCGCGCCGCTGTGGCGTGCGGGTTTTGCGTTTTTCGGTGGGCTTCGGCCGCCCTCTCTGGCGCCGCGTGGCGAAGGACGGCACGGAATACCAGATCGCTGCCATCCCACTGGGCGGCTACGTGAAGATGCTCGACGCCCGCGAGGGCGACGTGCCCGCCGCGGAGCGGGGGCAGGAATTCACCGGCAAGTCCGTGTGGAAGCGCATCGCCATCGTCGCGGCCGGCCCCGCATTCAATCTCATCTTCACCGTCGCCGCGTTCTGGGCGATGTACATGATCGGCAAGCCCGACGTGGCCCCCATCGTCACGGCGGATCCGGGCACGGTGGCCGCCGTGGCGGGCATTCGTCCGGGCGATCGCCTCGTCGCCATGAACGGCGACCCGGTGAACAACTGGAGCGACGCCACCGAAATCCTTGCCAACGGCTTGCTCGGCAGCGAGCCGCTTCCGGTTCGGGTTAAGGGCACCGACGGCGCGCAGCGCGACGTCGTGCTGCCGCTCCAGCGCCTGGACGGCGGCGGCGACATCGGCAAGCGCTTCACCCAGCTCGGCATGAGCCTGCAGGCACCGCCCGTCGTGGGCGAGGTAGTCAAGGGCGATCCCGCCTCGCTCGCGGGCATCCGCGCCGGCGACCGCATCCTCAGCGTCAACGGCAAGCCCGTCTCCGATTTCGACGACTTCACCCGACTCGTTCCCGAGCAGGCCGCCGTCTCGCCGAAGCTCGCCGTCGCCGTGCAGCGTGACGGCGAGACGAAAACCTTCGAGGTCACTGCCCGCAGGAAGTCGGAGCAGGGCCAGCCCGTCCGCTGGCTCATCGGCGTGGCTCGCCAACCCCTGGAAGAAGCCACTCTGCGCTACGGCCCCGCGCGCGCCTTCAGCGAGTCGCTGCGGGCCACGTGGACGGGCACGGCCTCCACCTTCAACCTCATCGGCAAGATGCTTTCCGGCGAGGCATCCACCAAGAACCTGTCCGGCGTCATCGGCATCGCGCAGGTGGCCAACGATTCGGCCAACCGTGGCCTGGGGTGGTTCCTCAATTTCCTCGCCCTGGTGTCGCTGAGCCTCGCCATCCTGAACCTGCTGCCGATCCCGGTCTTGGACGGTGGACACCTGCTGTATTACCTTATCGAGTTGATCAAGGGCAGCCCCGTCAGCGAACGCACCATGATCGCTGGCCAGTACGTGGGCATCGTCCTGTTGTTCACCTTGATGGGGCTGGCGTTCTTCAACGACATTCAACGCATGCTTGTCTCGTGAGCCACCAGCTCGCGACGCAACCGTATCACCCAGGCTCCTGGCGCATCCGCGCCCTGCGCCGAACGACGCAAGGCAAGAGTCTTGCGCGTGCTCCTCTTCGGTCGCCGGCCTCGTCCGCCGTCGACTGGAATTAACCCAACGGAATCGACGATGAAGCGTATCGCCGCCCTGATCCTGCTTGCCTCCCTGTCCGCCAATGCGCTTGCCGCTTTCGAGCCGTTCGTCGTCTCCGACATCCGCATCGACGGCCTGACGCGCATCGCGCAGGGCACGGTGCTGAGCTACCTGCCGATCGAAAAGGGCGAAACCCTGAGCGACGACAAGGCGCAGGCCGCCATTCGAGCCCTGTACCAGACCAAGTTCTTCAGCGACGTGGAACTCGACCGCCAGGGCGACATTCTGGTCATCAAGGTCGTCGAGCGCCCGGCCATCGCCAAGCTCACGCTTCGCGGCAACAAGGACATCAAGGAAGACGACCTCCGCAAGGGCCTGAAGGAGATCGGCCTGGCCGAAGGCGAAACCTTCGATCGCCTCTCCCTCGACCGCGTGCAGCAGGAACTCATCCGCCAGTACTACAACCGCGGCAAGTACAACGTCTCGGTCGATCCGCACGTGACGCGCCTCGACCGCAACCGCGTGGCCATCGACATCGAGATCCGCGAAGGCAAGGCGGCGAAGATCAAGGAGATCAACGTCATCGGCAACAAGGCCTTCAGCGACAAGGAAATCCGCGACGGCTTCGAGTCGAACACCACGAACTGGCTGTCCTGGTACTCCAAGGACGACCAGTACTCGCGCGAGAAGCTCTCCGGCGACCTGGAGAAGCTCAGCAATTACTACATGAACCGCGGCTACGCCGACTTCGGCATCGACTCCACGCAGGTGGCGATCAGCCCGGACAAGCGCGCCATGTACGTCGACGCCAGCGTGAAGGAAGGCGAGGTCTATACCGTCTCCGACGTGAAGCTGCTCGGCGAACTCATCCTGCCGGAAGACACCCTGCGCAAGCTGGTCTTCATCCACAAGGGCGACACGTTCAACCGTGGCGCCATCGAGGCCAGCACGGATGCCATCAAGGGCATCCTTGCGAACATCGGCTACGCCTTCGCCAAGGTCACCCCGATTCCGAAGCTCGACAAGGACAAGCGCACCGCCGATCTCACGCTCTTCATCGAGCCGGGCAAGCGCGTGTACGTGCGCCGCGTGGTCTTCCAGGGCAACACCCGCACGGAAGACGAGGTGCTCCGCCGTGAAATGCGCCAGCTCGAAGGCGCATGGTATTCGCAGGGTGCCATCGACCGTTCCAAGACGCGTCTGCAGCGCCTGGGCTACTTCAAGACGGTGGACATCGACAAGGCGCTCGTACCCGGCACCGTCGATCAGGTGGACCTTACCGCCAAGGTGGAAGAACAGTCCGCCGGCTCGCTGATGTTCGGCGTGGGCTATTCGCAGTACTCCGGCATCATCCTGTCGGCCTCGGTGTCGCAGAACAACTTCCTGGGCACGGGCGACCGCTTCTCCATCGCCGCGGAAACCAGCACCTATTACAAGCGCGTCAACGCTAGCTACACCAACCCGTACCTGACCGACTCGAACATCGCGATCGGCTACAACCTCGGGTACAGCAAGCTCGATTACGGCGACACCGACCTCGCGAACTACACGTACAGCACCAAGTCGTTCGAAACCACGGTGTCGATCCCGATCACCGACTTCGACAACGTGTCGACGAGCCTCGGCGTCAGCTCGAACCTCATCAACACCTCGTTCTACACGCCGCAGCAGCTGGTCGCCTACCAGAACGCCCTCGGCAACAAGACCATCCACTCGTGGACGTCCAGCCTGGGCTACTCGCACGACACGCGCAACAGCTACTGGGCGCCCACGCGCGGCGGCCAGCTCACGGCATCGGTGTCCGGCTCGCTGCCGGGTTCCACCGTGCAGTTCTACAAGCTGTTCGGCGAGGCCAACCACTACTGGCCCATCGGCAAGGGCTTCGTGCTCTACCTCGACGGCCAGGTCGGCTACGGCAAGACCTACGGGCAGACCTACGACCACGACGGCTACATCATCAACCCCGACGGCACCCGTGGTGCGCAGATCTACAAGAAGGGCGACAAGATCGACTTCCCCTTCTGGGAGAACTACTACGCAGGCGGTGTGCGCGACGTGCGCGGCTTCCAGGACAACACCCTTGGCCCGCGCCTCTGCGACGGCGCCAGCAGCACGCTGGAACCCAACAGCAAGGGCCGTTGCACCGGCGGCTATTACGACTACGGCCAGCCGGTGGGTGGCGCGTTCAAGGTGCTGGGCACCGCGCAGGTCTTCCTGCCGCTGCCGTTCCTGAAGGACGTGAACACCGCCCGCGTGTCCTGGTTCGTCGACGTCGGCAACGTCTACAAGAACTACGCCGCCTTCGACGCCAGCGAACTGCGCGCCTCCACGGGTCTCTCGCTGCAGTGGCAGGCCCCGATCGGCCCGCTGATCATCAACTTCGCCGTGCCGTTCCGTAAGAAGGACGCCGACAACCGCTTCGTCGAGCGCATCCAGTTCACCTTCGGCAACACGTTCTAATCGGAGCCGGGTAGGAGCGCGCCCTGCGCGCGACAGCCTTTCGCGCCAGTACTCGATCTGGCGCGCCAGCTCCGGGTCACGGCCTCAGAAGATGTCGCGCGCAAGGCGCGCTCCTACGAGTCCCGCCTGTAGAATCAGAGGGGTGGCCAATCAGCCACCCCTTTCTTTTGGGAGTTTTCCGTGAGCGGAAATCCGCAATACACCCTTGCCGAGCTGGCCGAGCGCTTCGGGCTCGAAGCCCACGGCGATCCCGCCACGAGCGTGGACGGCGTCGGCACGCTGGCCACCGCCACACCGAGCCAGTTCACCTTCCTTTCCAATCCGAAGTACACCTCCCAGCTGGCGGATTCGCAGGCCGGCATCGTGGTGCTGAATGCCGACGCCCTGCCCTTGCGCCGCGGCGCCGCGCTGGTCGCTAAGGATCCGTACGTCGCCTACGCGAAGATCGCCGCACTGTTCGAGCGGCACGCGGACGCGCCACACGGCATCCATGTCAGCGCCGTGGTGGCCCCGTCCGCGCGCGTCCACCCCACGGCCAGCGTGGGTCCGTGCTGCGTAATCGAGGACGGCGCGGTCATCGAGGAAGGCGTGGTGCTCGGTCCGCACTGCGCCATCGGCCCCGGTTGTGTGGTGGGCGCGCATTCCCGCCTGGTGGGGCGCGTTACCCTGGTGATCCGGGTAACGCTCGGAAAGCGGGTCCTGATCCATCCCGGCGCCGTGATCGGCGCCGACGGCTTCGGCATCGCCTTCGATCGCGACCGCTGGGTGAAGCTTCCGCAGCTCGGCGGCGTGCGCATCGGCGACGACTGCGAAATCGGCGCGAACACCACCATCGACCGTGGCGCGCTGGAAGACACGGTGCTGGAAGAGGACGTTCGCCTCGACAATCAGATCCAGATTGCCCACAACGTCCATATCGGCGCGCACACCGCCATGGCGGGCTGCTCCGCCGTGGCCGGCAGCGCGAAGATCGGCCGCTACTGCCTGATCGGCGGCAATGCGGGCATCCTCGGGCACCTCGAACTGGCCGACCGGGTTACCATCACCGCGAAAAGCCTCGTGACCGCTTCGATCCGGGAGCCCGGCGAATACTCGTCGGGCTCTCCACTGCAGGAAAACCGCCTGTGGCGCCGCAACGCGGCGCGCATGAAACACCTCGACGAGTACGCGCGCCGTCTCGCGGCGCTGGAAAAGGACAAAGGGCAATGACCGAAATGAAAGCTGCCGTGACGCTCCCCGTGGACGTGGAGCAGATCCAGCGGCTCCTGCCGCACCGCTACCCGTTCCTGCTGGTGGATCGCGTGGTTTCGATCGATCCCGGCAAGACCATCACGGCGATCAAGAACGTCACCATCAACGAGCCTTTCTTCCAGGGCCATTTCCCCGGCCATCCCGTGATGCCCGGCGTCCTCATCGTCGAGGCCATGGCCCAGACGGCCGGCCTGCTCACGCAGATCACCAGCCAGGTCGACGGCCAGTCCGGCAGCCCGCTGTTCTACCTCGTCAAGGTGGACAACGCTCGCTTCTCCGCTGTCGTCGCCCCGGGCGACCAGCTCGTGATGGAGGTCTCGCTGAAGCGCCTCATCCGCGGCATGGGCCTGTTCGAGGCCAAGGCCTCGGTGGACGGCAAGGTGGTGGCTTGCTGCGAACTGATGTGCGCCGCCAGGAGCGACAAATGATCCACGCCACCGCGCAGATCGATCCGTCCGCGCGCATCGCGGACAACGTCAGCATCGGTGCCTACAGTGTCATCGGTGCCGACGTGGTCATCGGCGAGGGCACCACGATCGGCCCGCACGTGGTGATCGAGGGTCCCACGACCATCGGCCGCGACAACCGCATCTCGCAGTTCGCGTCCATCGGCGGCCCGCCGCAGGACAAGAAGTTCAAGGGCGAGCGCACCGAACTGGTCATCGGCGATCGCAACCTCATCCGCGAATTTGTCACGATCAACCGCGGCACGGGCGACGGTGGCGGCATCACCCGCATCGGCAACGACAACTGGCTGCTGGCCTATGTGCACGTGGCGCACGACTGCCAGATCGGCAACAACGTGGTGTTCTCCAATTACTCGGCACTGGCCGGCCACGCCGAGATCGGCGACTGGACGATCCTCTCCGGATTCTCCGGCGTGCACCAGTTCTGCAAGGTGGGGGCTCACGCCTTCATCGGCATGGGCTGCCTCGTCGGTTCCGACGTGCCGCCGTTCGTGATGATGGCCAACGAGACTCGCGGTCGTCCTCGCGGCATCAACAGCGAAGGCCTGAAGCGCCGCGGCTTCGACACCGCGCGCATCGCCGCCATCAAGCGCGCGTATCGCACCCTCTACATGGCCGGACTGCCCCTGGCGGAGGCACGCGAGCAGCTGGTGGCGCAGGCCGAAGACAGCGAGGATGTGCGGCAGATGCTCGACTTCCTCGACCGCAGCGAGCGGGCGCTCGCGAGGTGACATCGCCCGACGCGCCGCTGATCGCCCTGATTGCCGGCGAGGATTCCGGCGACCAGCTGGGTGCCGATCTCATCGACGCCCTGCGCCTGCGCTATCCGCAGGCGCGCTTCGTGGGCATCGGCGGGCATCGCATGCTCGAACGCGGTTTCGAGTCCTGGTACGACATCCGCGAGCTCTCCGTGATGGGTTTCGCCGAAGTGGTGAAGCATCTCCCGCGCCTGCTCCGCCTGCGCCGCGATCTGCTGACGAAGCTCTTCGCCGCCCGCCCCTCGCTGACCGTCGGCATCGATGCTCCGGATTTCAATCTCGCCGTGGAGCGCAAGCTGCGGGAGGGCGGGCTCATGACGGCCCATTACGTCAGCCCTTCCGTGTGGGCCTGGCGCGAGAACCGTGCCGCGAAGATCGGTCGTTCCGCCGCACGCGTGCTCTGCCTGTTCCCCATGGAGCCCCCGATCTATGCCCGCCATGGTGTAGATGCGCGCTTTGTGGGCCATCCGCTCGCCGACCGGTTTCCCATGGTTTCCGGGCGCGACGGTCCCCGCGATGCGCTGGGTCTGCCGCACGACGCGCCCGTGCTTGCGGTGCTGCCCGGTAGCCGGCCCAGCGAGATCGAGCGCACCGGCGCAATCTTCATCGAGGCGGCGAAGCGCGTGGCGGCCGCCATGCCAGGCTTGCGCATCGTGGTGCCGGCGGCCAACGAGCGCGTGCACGGGCGCCTGACCGCCTTGCTTCAGGGTTTCCCGGGCGTGGCACCCCGGCTCGTCGACGGGCACGCCCACGAAGCCATGCTCGCCGCCGATGCCGTATTGCTGGCCTCGGGCACCGCTACCCTGGAAGCCATGCTCGCGAAGCGGCCCATGGTGGTGGGCTATCGGGTATCGCCCACCAGCTACCGCATTGCCAAGGCCCTGCGCATGCTGAAGACCGACGTGTACAGTCTGCCCAACATCCTTGCCCGTGCCTGCGGCCTCGGCCGCGAGCCCCTCGTGCCTGAGTTCATGCAGGACGATTGCACGCCGGAGAATCTGGCGCACGCCACGCTCGACCTGCTGGCCGACAGCGAACGCCGCGGCACCATCGTCGCCGCGTTCGAATTCCTTCACCAGGAACTGCGTGGGGGCCTGGACGGCCGTGCCGCGGACCATGCAGCCGAGGCCCTGGCCGATCTTGTCGCTGGCGCCCCCGGACAGTACCCTGCCCACCATGCCTCGTCGTCGTAACGTCACCTCCCAGCTTGCCCGCGACCTCGTCGTCGCCGGCGTCGACGAAGCTGGCCGAGGCCCGCTGGCAGGGCCGGTGGTCGTCGCGGCGGTGATCCTCGATCCCGCACGCCCCATCCGCGGCCTCGACGATTCGAAGCAGCTGACCGAGGCGGTGCGCGAGAAACTCTTCGCCCGGATCGTCGAGCGCGCCCTCGCCCACTGCGTGATCTTTGTGGAACGGGAAGAGATCGACCGGATCAACATCTTCCAGGCGACCATGGTCGGCATGGCCCGGGCCCTCATGGGCCTGTCGCTGAAGCCGCACATAGCGCTCGTGGACGGCAACCGCCTTCCCCGCACGCTTCCCTGCGAGGGCCGGGCGGTGATCGGTGGCGACGGCTCGGAACCGGCCATCAGCGCCGCGTCCATCCTGGCCAAGGTCAGCCGCGACCGCCACATGACGGCTCTGGACAGCCTCCACCCCGGCTACGGATTTGCCCGGCACAAGGGCTACGCGGTACCCGAGCACCTCGATGCGCTTGGGCGCCTGGGCCCGTGCGAGGCACACCGGCGCAGCTTCGCCCCGGTGAAGCGCTGGTTCGAGCCGGAGGCCGAACTGGCGCCCATGGACGATCTTTTCGCCGGCGCCATGGACGACGAGCTGCCTGCTCTCGCCGCCGGGGCCGCGGCCTGACCGGCCCGAATCGGCCTTTTGGCCTAGCCTAAAGTCCTCCCCGGCCCTGCCGATACGAAGGCTAACGCCCTCCTCCAACGCGGAGGCGTAGCCCTTTCCCTATCGACAGGTAACACCCCATGAAGAAGCTCGTCATCGCCATCGCGCTGTTCGCCGCCGCCCCCCTGTCCGCGCAGGCCGCCTGCGCGCCCAAGGATTTCGCCATCGACGGCTTCGCCGTGAAGCTCCAGCAGGGCTCGGGCCAGCCGCGCTTCAGCATGAAGGGCAACCTCGTCAACAAGTGCGCGGAGCCCGCCGCCGCCCAGATCCGCATCGACGCGAAGGACGCCAGCGGCAAGGTCATCGCCAGCAAGCAGGGCTGGCCGGCCGGCACCTCGAACATCGAGCCGGGCAAGAGCGTGGATTTCGACCTCGGCCGCCTGTTCCGCTACTCCGCCGACATGCAGGACTACACGGTGGTGGTGTCGGACGTGAAGGCCTGGTAAGGCGAACTTGGCGATGCGCCGCGGTGACGCGGTGCATCGCACCAAGTTTCAGATCAACGTCTTTGCTTCGCATATGCCCGGGGTGCGCAGAGGACCCTACAACGAAGGTGGGATAGGGCGGGGTTTGCTGGAGATGTAAGGTCGCCAGTGGACGACACTGACAAGGACCTGTCATGGACGACATCAGGAACGCCACGTTTTCTTCCTTTGTTTCCCGGCTGGCCTCCCCACTGCCCAAGCCCCGCATCCCCGACGCCGACGATGGCGGCCTCGGCTACGACGACATCC
>Ga0065165_1001351_pt1 | contig 27093 bp, 14 predicted proteins | sample AraplaMF_Cvi_mMF_FD_63813 | JGI IMG/M metagenome (GOLD analysis project Ga0065165, IMG submission 63813) | Arabidopsis root microbial communities from the University of North Carolina, USA - plate scrape MF_Cvi_mMF (version 2) (version 3) | ecosystem: Host-associated > Plants > Roots >... | reverse complement strand
AGGCCCCCGACGGGCGGAAGGTTGACGACCCTTCCGGACCGCCTGGGCGATTTCAGCCCAGGCCTGCCGCGTCCGCCGATCCTTCGCCGCCGGGCTTCGTCCTGTGTTGCAAGGAACCTGACCTGGACCGCCGCGAAGCGTCACTCAAGACCACCGGCGAGGCGCTTCCCGCTCGTCCACCCCTGAAAGCCGCTCGGTCGCCGGCCGGACGCCCTTCCCGTGCCTTCAGGTGGGACCAGTATGCGGCCGGTCTGAGAGGGTGAGGACAGATCGGGGTCGAGAAAGTTCAGGGCGTTGAAATTGCTGAACTCTGTTCGCTATCCGCCGAGCATAACCTCCAAAACCTCCGCTCATCCCGGCGAACGCCGGGATCCAGATGGCATGGCGGCGTAGTGGGTTCCCCGGGCTCCGAGCTTTTCCAATCAGCCGCTCCGTTTCGGGATCTGGGTCCCGGCGTTCGCCGGGATGAGCGGATTTGGGATGGCCTTGCCGAGCGCCGTCTCAAGCGCTCCCCCTTCGACATAGAAAGACAGCCACCGGCCGGGGGCGCGGTGGCTGTTGAGTTGACCTAGGGGATCCGCCCCCGAGAGGCAGCGAGCTTCGCTGACCCTCGGAGGAAGTTGGGTGGCCTTTAGAAGTCCATGGTCAGGCCCACGAACAGCGTCCGGCCCATCGGGTCGTAGACGCCCGGATAGGTGTTGCCGTTGCCGAACGAGCTGAGCAGCCCGGCCGCGATCACCGGCGGGTCCTTGTCGAAGGCGTTGTTCATGCCGGCCCGCAGCGACAGCTGCTCGCGGACCTTCCAGTTCGCCGCCAGGTCGATGTAGCTGTAGGCCTTGATCTTGCGATTGATCTCGACGTAGTCGCCCTGAAGGAATGGATTGCTGTCGTTGCTCGACAGGTTGGTCGCCCCGAAATAGCGCCAGTTGACCGAGACCGTGGCCGGGATCCACGGCAGCATCCAGGTCGTCCGCAGCTGGTGGCGCCAGGCCGGGTTGGGCTGGCCGCAGGTCGGGCCGAACAGGCCCTTGCAGTTATAGGCGCCCAGGCCCGGCAGCTGCTCGATCTTGCGGCTGTTGAGGTAGGTGCCCACGAAGCTGAAGTCGAGCTCGCCCCAGTCGCCGCCCTTGGTCAGGGACGACAGGTCGAAGCGATAGTTGCCGGTCACGTCCAGGCCGGAGGTCTGCAGGAAGCCGGTGTTCTGGTTGGTGGCGACGATGTAGCCGCGATCGCCGAACAGCACGCCCGAGGTCGGGTCGCGGTGGAACAGGCTGCAGAAGTACGGATTGCTGGTCTGGACGCACTGGTTGATCACGGTCGGCGCGTCGACCGAGCCGATGTACTGGTCGACATAGATGTCGAAATAGTCGAGCGACATCGAGAAGCCAGGCAGGAAGCGCGGGGTCAGCACGACGCCGGCGGTGCGGGTGTCGGCCACTTCCGGCTTCAGGTCCGGATTGCCGCCGCCCTGGGTGACGCAGGTCTCGGCCGGGCACTCCGGGATCTTGCCGTACTGGGCGGCGGTGACGCCGGTCAGGGCGCAGGCCGCGGCGGACGCCGTCGGCGTCGTCCCAGCGCAGGGGTCCACGGCGGAGACGTTGCCCAGCGACTGGGCCGCGAACAGTTCGCTGATGTTGGCCGCCCGGACCGCGCGGTTGTAGCTGGCGCGGAACCGCACGTCCGAGGTCGGCGCATATTGCAGCTCGACCTTGTAGGTCGAAACCCGGTTGTCCAGGTAGTCGTACTTCGAGGTCCGGTAGCCGGCGTTGACCGACAGGCTCTTGATGAACGGCGCGTCCTGAACCAGGGGCAGGTCGACCTCGCCATAGACCTCGCTGACGCTGAAGGCGCCGGCGTTCTCCTTGGTGCCGGCCGCCTGGGCCAGGGCGTCGGCCTCGAACTTCAGCTCCTCGCGGCGATGCTCGACGCCCAGGGCCAGGGCGACGCCGTCGTTGGCCCAGGGGCTCTTGACCCCGTACTGGCCCAGATCGCCGTTCACCGTCGCGCTCAGCACCTTCTCGCGCTGCACGCCGTGGGTGTAGGTCGGGGCGTAGAGGTACTTGTAGGCCGCCGCGCTGAGGCCCTGGTACTTGAACACGTCGATCGGCACGCAGCTCGGATCGGTGCCGTCGACCACCGACTTGCAGGTCGGCGTCCCGTTGACATTGACCACCTGCAAGGCCTTGGCGGCCTTGGCGTTGTCGACGTTGTTCTTGTAGCTCTCGTCGAGCACCACCTGGGAATAGAGGAAGCCGGCGTCGTAGCTCCAGCCCGGCGCGATCTCCCCGCGCGAGCCGAAGTTGATGCGGTAGGCGGTGTGGCGCAGGTCGTCGCGCCGGGGCGCGCTGCCGGGTCCGGTCAGCCGGTAGCCGATGAAGGTGTCCTGGTTGACGTCCGTGCCCGCGGCCGAGCCGCACAAGGTCGCGGCCTGGGAGGCCGACATCAGCGGGTTGTTGCAGTTGATCTTGAACGTCGTCCCCTGGAACAGGGCGGACGGGGCCGCCTGCGAGAAGGTGTGGTCGTCCATGAACATGAAGCTGCCGTAGACCTCGGCGGCCTTGCTGATCTCGTAGTGCCCAAAGGCGCCGGCCGTGTAGCGGCTGTCCGAGCGCTGGATGTAGTTGGTGGGCGCGTAGTTGTAGAGGAACGAGCTGTCGTACGGCACCCAGGTCTTGTTGCCGTCCTTGGTGTTGTTCAGGGTCTGGCCGGCGTTGGGACCGCTGAGCAGGGTGAACAGGCCGTATTCGTTGTTGCTGGAGCCGCCGCAGACCAGAGCGTTGTTCCGGTCTCCGGCCAGGTTGAGGCCGCAGGCCGAATAGTCGCGGGTGTTCTGGGTGACCGGCTTGAGTTCGCGATAGCCGACATAGAAGGTGACGTTGCCCTTGCCGTCCGGCGCGTTCATGCCGAAGGCCAGGTTGACGTCAGCCCGCGCCCCGTCGGTGACCGAGCGCTCGGGCAGCTTGTAGCCCGCCGCGGTGATCAGCGACCGGGGATAATCGTTGTCGTTCCTGTGCTGGGCGATGCCGTACTGGGCGTCCAGCCGCACGCCGTTGAGATCCTTCTTGAGGATGAAGTTGACCACGCCGGACACCGCGTCGGACCCGTAGACGGCCGAGGCGCCGCCCGTCACCACGTCCACCCGGTCGACCAGGGCGCTGGGGATGAAGTTCACGTCGGCGGTCTCGGTCGGCAGCATCCGCTGGCCGTCGACCAGCACCAGAACCCGGCTGGCCCCCATGTTGCGCAGGTTGACCCGCGCCGTGCCGTCCGAGCCGTTGGAACCGTTCTCGTTGGAGTCGGCGGTGAACTGCGGCAGGCGGTTGAGCACGCTCTCGATCGAGGTGGCGCCCTGGTACTTGATCTCGTCGTCGCCCACGACGGTCATCGGGCTGGCCGAAACCAGATTGGGCCGCTTGATCCGCGATCCGGTCACCACCACCGCGTCAAGCGTCGCCGGCTCGTCCGCCGTGGCGACCTCCTGGGCGAAAGCGGCCGGAGCCCCGGCCACGACTGACAGGACCGCGACGGCCGCGGCTCCCGCCAGGAGATCAAGGCGCGCGAGTCTGCTGCGCATGGAAAACCCCTCCGAAACGATCGCGCCTCCGATAGACGCGCTGCGCCCGCAGGAAGGCTGATAATATTATTTATGTCAAATATCTTATACGATATACACATAACATCGTACGGATGCGCAACCGGAGGGCTGCAGCGGGGCTCCCGCGCGATGCTTGACAACCAGGGATGCGCTGCCGTCATGCCCCCATGTTCGGATTCCCCCGCAAGCCGCCGAAGCTTGTCTCGTTCACCGAGGCCAGGCCCCGGACCTTCAGCCCGTTGCTGTGCGATGGCCTGGCGGCGCACGACCTGCCCTCGTTCGCGAGTCTGCTGGCCCTGCACGCCCGCCTGCAACGGGACCGTCCGCGCGTGCGCGTCCTCGCCTCGCTGGACGACCTGGGACAAGCTTCCTACACGTCCGGGCATGGCGTGGATCACCACGGGCTGGATGAGGTCCGGGGCCACGACCTGTCCGAACTCGGCCCCGACGTGTTCGAGAACGGCGAACACCTGGGCTATCTCAGCACGCCCGCCGAATTCCCCATCCGCCTGGCCAACCTCCTCGAACGCGCGCGCGATGTCGGGCTCGAGCAGGTTTTCGGAATGCTGGACTGGGAAACGCCCGGGGACTCGAACGACCTGATCACGATCAACGCAGACCCCGAGGCGGCCCTGCGGATCGCCCGGGAGAAGATCGTCCTATTCCAGTTCGTGCCGGTCGCTTCGGCCGCGCAGACGATCGCGGCCTTTCCCAACGGCTATTTTCAAGCCGACCTCAACCCGATGCAGGCCTACGCCCTGGCCCGACGGCTGGAGGCGGAGTACGGCCTCTCGCTGTTCGGGATCGGCGCCCGCATGCTCGGGTTCCGGCGCGAGACGGCGCTGCCTGAAGACAGGGCGCGGGCGCTCGCCGAGGAGCTCGCGCTCTTCTATGCGGGCGCGCCGCCGGCCGCCGTCGATGAACTGGCCCTGCTCCTCACCGGACGGGACTGGCTTCTGCTCCGCTACACGGAAAGCTGAACAGGTCCGACGGTGCCGTGGCGGAGGCCGGAAGGCGGCGGGTTACGACGAAACCAAGGTCACTGGACCTCGGTCGCGCGCGCGGGCCGCGCCTTGTCCGCCTGGGTCCCCTCGCCGCTGAACGGCTCCAGGCGGAAGGCGACGCGGGTCGGCTCCAGCCTGGTGCGATACTTCATGTGCGGCACGCCGACATGGTTCCAGGCCGTGTCGCCGCCCACGCCCCATTGCGCCGAGTCGACCAGCAGGGTGACCTCGCCGTGCGGGACGATGTCGGTCGACTTCCAGGCTCCCGGCGCGCGGCGATAGAGGTCCTCGTAGGGGAAGGCCAGGGCCGTCATCATCAGCGGCTTTTCGCCCGTGACCCTCAGGCCCCGCCCGTCGCCGTTCAGCTCCATCCAGCGGACGTCGACCTTGTTGCCGGTGTCCTGGGGCCGCATGTAGTCGTGGTTCTGGTCGGCGATCGCCCCGCGCCACAGGCCGATCGGCGCCGAGGTGTAGCGGTCGACATAGCTTTCATGCGGCCCGCGGCCGTACCACTCGACGGTCTTCAGGCTGGTCGGGGCGGTGAACCACAGGCCCACGCGCACCGGCGGCGGCAGGTCGTCCTTCAGCGGCGTCAACTCCCCGGCCACCGCGACGGAGCCGTCGCCGGCCATGGTGTAGGTGGTCACGAAGCGGGCCGCGCCGGCGCCCAGGGCGTAGTCGACGACGATCTCGACCCCACCATCGGTCTTGCGCGCGGTGAGGCCGCGCACCTGCCGGGCGTCGGTCATCGCCTGCCACGGCCGCTGCTGGGCGACGACGCCGTTCAGGGTGTCGTTGTCGGTCTCGGCGCGGAAGAAGTTGGGCTGGCCGCCCTTGGCCAGAACGACGCCGTCCTTGGCGTAGCCATCGACCAGGCCGGTGGCCTTGTCGATGGTCAGGGTGGCGCCGGCCGCCGAGGCGGTGATCGCCGAGCCGGTCTCGGCCAGCGACACTGGACCCGCGCGTGAGACCGCCGGGGCCGGCGCGGCGGCGAGCGCGAACTGCTCCCAGCCGACGACATAGCCGGCCGGGGTCAGCGGAACGGCGCCGTCCTTGGCCTTGGCGCGGACGGTGACGAAGTACTCCGCACCGGGTTTGCGCGGCAGGGCCGGCAGCGGCAGGGCGATGGTCTGGCTGGCGCGGGCGGCCGTCGTCAGGGGCGGCAGGTCGCCCGAGGCGACAGCCACGCCGTTCTCCTCCAGCGTCCAGTCGAAGGTGAAGCCCGACAGGTCGCGGAAGTCGTGGCGGTTGGTCACCGTGACCCGGCCCGCCGCGGGATCGAAGGCCCCGAACTGGATCGGCGAAAGCACCTTCTGCACCTCGTAGAGGTGCGGGTTGGGCGTGCGGTCGGGCTGGTTGAGGCCGTCGCCGAACTCGACGTCGCCGCCCGGGTTGGGCCCGTACTCGCCGCCGTCGCCCCAGTAGCGGCGGCCGTCCTTGGCGTAGCGGTACATCGACTGGTCGACCCAGTCCCAGATGAAGCCGCCCTGCAGCTTGTCGTACTGGTAGATGGTGTCCCAGTAGTCCTTGAAGTTGCCGCCGGAATTGCCCTGCATGTGCGAATATTCGCACTGGATCATCGGCTGAGTGCGGCTGGGATCGGTGGCCCAGTCGACCATCTTCTCGATGTCGTCGTACATCGGCGCATAGATGTCGACGAAGGCGTTGGGCTCGTGCTCCCAATCCAACGTGCCCCAGCCCAGGTACGAGATCAGGCGGCTCGGATCGCGCTTGCGGGCGGCGGCGGCGGCCTTCTCGAAGTTGGGGCCGATGCCGGCCTCGTTGCCCAGCGACCAGAAGATCACCGACGGGTGGTTCTTGTCGCGCTCGACCATGTTCAGCACGCGGCTGACATGGGCCTGCTCCCAGGCCGGGTCGAAGCCGATCTGCAGCTTGGGCCGCAGCTCCGGATGCTTGTTGGCGTAGTCCATGTAGGCGTGGCTCTCGATGTCGGCCTCGTCCATGACATAGAGGCCGTATTCGTCGGCCAGGGCGTACCAGAGCGGATCGTTGGGATAGTGCGAGGTGCGCACGGCGTTGATGTTGTTGCGCTTCATCAGCTCGATGTCGCGACGCATCGAGGCTTCGGAGATGACGTGGAAGGTCTCGGGGTCATGCTCGTGGCGATTGACGCCGCGGATGACGATCGGCTTGCCGTTGACCGCCACCCGGCCGTTCCTGATCTCGACGGTGCGGAACCCGATGCGCTGGGGCGTGGCCTGGATCACCTGGCCCTTTGTGTCGAGCACCTCGACCAGCAGGGTGTAGAGATTGGGCGTCTCGGCCGTCCACTGGCGCACGCCCGGGACGGTGGCCGACAGGGTGCGGGTCCTGGCCGCGCCGGCCGCGACCTTGGCCTCGCGGGTCAGGACGGTCCGCTCGCCGTCCAGCAGGCTCAGGCGCACGATGACCGGCTGGTCGCGCTTGGTCAGCTCGACATCCGTCGATAGCACCCCGTCGCGATAGGCCTTGTCCAGGCCGGCATGGACGAACAGGTCGCTAGCCCGGGCCTTGGGGGCGGCTTTCAGATAGACCGAGCGCTCGATGCCCGAGACCCGCCAGAAGTCCTGGTCCTCCAGGTAGGAGCCGTCCGACCAGCGGTGGATCTGGATGGCGACGATGTTCTTCTGGCCGGGCTTCAGCAGGCGGGTGACGTCGAACTCGCTGGGCAGCTTGGAGTCTTCGGCATAGCCGGCCTCCTGGCCGTTGACCCACACCTGGTAGGCCGAGCCGGCCGCGCCGATGTGCAGGATGACGTCCTGGCCGCTCCAGCCGGCCGGGATCTCGAAGGTGCGGCGGTACGAGCCGACCGGATTGGTGGCGTGGGGGATCAACGGCCGGTTGGCGGGGAACGGATAGGTGATGTTGTTGTAGCGCGGTTGGTCGTAGCCCTCGGCCTGCCACATGGCCGGGACCTTGATGGTCTTCCAGCTCGAGACGTCATAGTCGGGCTTCTCGAACCCAACCGGCACGGCGTCCGACGACGGCGAGAAGCTGAACGACCACGGGCCGTCCAGCGACTGGTAGCGGACCGACTTCGTCATGTCGCCGGCCAGGGCGGCTTCGCGCGTCTCGAACGGGAAGTGGGTGGCGCTGGCCGCCAGCTTGCCGCGCGCGAACACCGCCGGGTTCTCCCAGTCCGGCCGCGAGGCGTCCACCTGCACCGCCTGGACCCGGGGCCCGTCCTCGGCGTGAGCCGCCGTCAGCAGCCCGAACGAGGCGAAACCCGTCAATAGAACCCGTCGCATACGAACCTCTTCCAAGGGGGCGGCTCGCCCCGGCTGTCGGTCAAAATCTGGATCAAACGGCGGCCAGCGCGCCGGCTTGGCAATGGGCGCGGATGAAGTCCGTCTGGGACGGCATCCGCCCGACGGCCGCGGCCGTCGCGGCGGCGATCCGCGCCAGTCGGTCCCGGGCCTGGTCGAGCGGCAGGCCTTCGGCCAGGGGCTCGCCACCTTCGACCTTGGGCCCCTGCCCGTCCATCACCGCCAACCAGCTGGTCTTGGTGAACAGCTCGTCGCTCTCGCGGAACACCCGCCCCGTCGCGCGGTAGATGCGCAGGCGCTCCAGCAGGGTGTCGGGAACGGCCATGGCGCGCAGCTGGTCCCAGTACGGCGTGTCGTTCCGTTCGGTGGCGTGGAAATGCAGGATCAGGAAGTCGCGCACGCTCTCGAACTCGGCCGCCATCAGCCGGTTGTAGCGGCGGGCGTCGGCGGGCTCGAACGCGCGGGTCGGCAGCATCTCGAGCAGCCGGGCGATCCCGACCTGGATCAGGTGGATGCTGGTCGATTCCAGCGGCTCCAGGAAGCCGCTGGCCAGGCCCAAGGCGACGACATTCTTGACCCAGCCCGCCTGGCGCCGGCCGGCCTGGAAGCGCAGCACGCGCGGCTCGGCCAGGGCTTCGCCGTCGAGATTGGCCAGCAGGGCGCCGACCGCCTCGTCCTCGGAGATGTGGCGGCTGGAAAACACATAACCGTTGCCGGTGCGGTGCTGCAGCGGGATGCGCCACTGCCAGCCGGCCTCGCGGGCGGTCGAGCGGGTGTAGGGCGCCGGCGGGCCGGCATTGACGGAGGGGACGGCCGCGGCGCGGTCGTTGGGCAGCCATCGCGACCAGTCCTCGAACGGGCTGTCCAGCGCCTGGCCGATCAGCAGGGCGCGAAAACCCGTGCAGTCGAGGAAAAGGTCGGCCGCGATCCGCTCGCCGTCCTCCATCGTCACCGACTCGACGAAGCCGTCGCCGCCGCGCAGGTTGACGGCGGCCACCTTGCCTTCGCGGCGGACGACGCCGGCGGCCTCGGCGTGGGCGCGCAGCAGTCGGGCGTAGAGCGCCGCGTCGAAATGGAAGGCGTAGGCCAGCTGCGACAGCGGCCCGGCGCCGGGCTGGGGACGGGCGAAGCGCCCGGCGGCCGCGGCCTGGGCGCAGATCGAATAGGCCTCCAGCGGCTCGGCCTGGCCGACCTGGCGCAGCCTTCGCCAGGCGCCCTCGAACGGCGTGGGGCCGAAGTCGGGACCATAGACCCCGAACGGATGGAAATAGCGATGTCCGCGCCGGCGCCAGTCGACGAACTCGATGCCCAGCTTGAAGGTGCCCTTGGTCTCGCGGACGAAGACGTCCTCATCCAGGCCGATCATCGCGTTGAAGGCGCGGATGGGCGGGATCGTCGCCTCCCCCACCCCGACGATGCCGATTTCCTCGGACTCGATCAGGGTGATGGCCGGCCCCTGGGGTCCGAGCACGCGGGCCAGGGCGGCGGCGGCCATCCAGCCGGCCGCGCCGCCGCCGACGATGGCGATGCGGGTCAGCGGTCCGTTCTGGCGCGAAGTTTCGGTCAGCATCGGATCGATCGAACCATGTCTTGCTTCGCGGACCGAAGGGTTTTGTCAAAAAAGCGCCGGCGTGGCGCATCGCGGCGCCACGCCGGCCAGCTGGGGAGGATCAGTAGGTGATGCGCAGGGCCACGCCGAAGCGCCTGTCGTTGAGCTGGTACTGCAGCGGCGCGGCGGGCGTGCCGATGTAGAGCACGTTCATGCGGTTGTTCAGGTTCACCGCATCCACCGAGAACGCCACGTGGTCGTTGATGTCGACGCTGAGCGACGCGTCGAGCGAGGCGTAGGGCTTGGCGTATTGCGCTTGGCCGTTCGCGCCGCTGCCCGTGGTCTGGTCCAGATAGGCCGAGCGCCAGTTATAGGCGACGCGGGCGCTGACCGGTCCCTTCTCGTAGAGGCCGATCAGGTTGTAGCTGTTCTTCGACAGCTTCTGGAGCGGCAGCTGGGCCGGCGCATCGGACCCAGGCGAGAAGAAGGGGTTCGTCACGCTGCTGTCGACATAGGTGTAGTTGGCCTGGACGCCCAGCCCGCTGAGCAGCCCCGGCAGGAAATCGAAGAACTGCTGGTAGCCCAGTTCCAGACCCTTGACGGTCCCCTTCCCCGTGTTGACCACGGTGCTGACGTCGTAGATTTTACCGTTGTACGTGCCCTCGACCGTGCCGTTGGCCAGGAAGCCGTCGACCTTCTTGTAGAAGACCCCGGCGGTCAGCGAGCCGGTGTCGTTGAAGTACCATTCGGCCGTCAGGTCGTAGTTGTCGGACTCGATGGGCCGCAGCATGGGATTGCCGGAACTGGCGCTGGGATGGCCCGTTTTCGGATTGACCTGGTTGGGGTTGTTGAGCGTCAGGTTGGTCGACAGCTGGTCGAAATTGGGTCGGGCCAGGCCCTTGGAATAGGCCAGGCGAGCCTGGAGCGTATCAGTGAGCTTGGCGCGCAGATTGAAGCTGGGCAGGACGCGCGTGTAGCTATTGTCCACGTCGATAGGCGCGGTGGTCCCGTCATTGTTGAATTGGGTGCCCGTGGACGTGGCCTCGGTCTTGATCACCCGCACGCCGACGCCGCCGTCGATCGCCACGCCGGCCACTTCGCCCGCATAGTCGGCGATCGCCCAGCCGGTATAGGTCTTCTCGGTCTGGCTGTTGAGGTCGCCCGGCGTGAAGGCGTCCTTGGTCTGGGCGCCGAACAGGGCGTAGAGCGCCTTGGTCTGGGCCCAGACGCCGTCGCCCTTCGGGAAGGCCGGATAGAGCAGGCCGCCCCTGACGGTGTTGCCGTCAAACCAGTGCATCGACGGGCCAGGCATCGACAGTTCCGGGTGGGCCGAAAGCGGGACCAGCGGCGTGCCGGACGGCGCCGAACAGTTCGCGTCGGGCCCCAAGGCCGTGATGCAGACGCCGTGCCAGGTGCCCCGCAGGTCGATGCTGTTGTCGGAATAGCGGGCTCCGCCGCGCAGCTTTTCGAAGAAGCCGCCTTCGAGGTCGTACTCGACGTCCGCCGCCAGCGACAGGGTGTCGGCGTCGTTGCGCTGCAGGGAGTCGGCCATGAACGGCGTGGTGTAGTTGGCCGGGTTGTTCAGGACCGACGCGTCACGCACGTCCCACCGGGGGTACTTGCCGGTCAGGTCGAAGTCGACGATCGACTTGTGGGGTGCGGTCAGCCCCGTCTGGCCCGACTGGGAGTAGAGCGACAGCACGTGACCGTTGCGGTCGGCATTGTAGTAGGACTTCAGGTACTGGGCGTCGAAATTGGCCTTGAGGCGGTCGGTCGGCGTCCAAGCCGCGTTCAGGGTGAAGTTCTGGCTCTGGCTCCAGAGCTGCTGGTCGAAACGCCCGGTCTCGAAGGTCTGGTTCTGCAGCGAGCCTTTGGTGGCGTAGCCTTCGTCGTTGAAGGTGAAGCTCGCGCCGGTCAGAGGGTCCGTGCCGTACTCGATGATGTTGCCGTTCGCGTCCTTGACGTTGGAGCGGTTGTTGAAGTCGTAATAGTAGGCGCCGGTCCGGTTGAACCAGTATTTGGTCCGCTGGTACTGGGCCGTCAGCAGCAGCTGATCGCTCGGCCGCCACTGCACCGCCGCGGCGATGCCCAGGCGCTTGCGGTCGCCCGTGTCGTCGTAGATCTCGAAGCCGTAGGGCACCTGGGCGTTGGCCGGCGCATTGGCGATCGAGCCCGGCTTGACGGCGTCGAAGGGTCCGGCCAGCAGGCCGTCCTGGCGATAGCGGCTCTTGCTCAGTACGGCGTTGAGCAGCACGCCGATCTCGCCGACCGAGGTGTCGAACCGGTCGCTGTAGAGGCCCGAGATCGAGCCGCCGTTCTTCCGGACCCGGTCGTAATAGTTGCCGCGGAACGTGGCGCTGAGGACGCGGTCGGGCGAGTCGAAAGGCTTGCGGGTGCGCAGGTTCACGGCCCCGCCGACGCCGCCTTCGATGATGTTGGCGGGCGCGTTCTTGTAGACGTCGGCGCCGGCCAGCAGCTCGGGCGGCACGCCTTCGAGGTCGAACGCCCGGCCGCCGGAGGCCGAATAGACCGCGCGTCCGTCGAGGAAGTTCTGCACCTGGGTCAGGCCCCGGATGGCGATCGCCGGCTGGGTGCGGTGGTCGAAGTCGGTCGCGCCCTCGCCGTAGCGGCGCTGGATCTGGACGCCGGTCACGCGCTGGAGGGCCTCGGTGGTGTTGGCGTCGGGCAGCTTGCCGATGTCCTGGGCCTGGATCGAGTCGACGACCTGGTCGGCGTTGCGCTTGATCGCCTGGGCCGAGCGCAGGCTCGCGCGCACGCCGGTGACGACGATTTCGGAAACCGTCTGGTCGGCCGGAGCCTGGGCCGCGGTGTCGCTCGCCGCCTGGGCCGCCGCCGATCCGGCGGCCGCGCAGACCCCGAGGGCCGCCACGGACGCGCTCAACATCAGCCGGAACTGAATACCCCTCATCTCGTTTTCCTCCTGCTTTCGATTCATCGCGCTCTCGTGCGGCGCGATTTCGAGCCAGACATATTCCGCTCTCATTTGTACTACAAGTATGATTTTAGTGGTCAGGCCAGTAAAAGAGAATTGGCCTGCTGAAATCCCGGCGCACGGTTCCGCAAGACGGCGGCGATCGCCCTCCCAGCATCGCTGCGCCGCCAGGGGTTTTGGGATTGGCCCCGAGTCGCATCGATCGTTCCCCCTCCTTTTCCTTCGGACTGAAGGCGAACGTTTCGGGCGGAATATTCAAGCTTGGCGGGGGAAAAGGGAATCCTCGTGAGCAAACAGGGGCGGCTGACGATCAGCGGCGCGCCTCCCGCGCGGGCCGCGCGCGAACGACCGCCATTCATCGGCGCCGTCCTCGCCCCCGAAGGTGTCCAGGCCAGTTCGCGACGACACGATCGCTCGGCCCCGATCGATCATGGGCCGGCTTGCCGGAAAATATCAATTATCATACCAAACCTGACGTAGTGCGACAATGACACGGGAGGCTTCATGGGGCTGTCACGACGCGAGGCCCTCGGCCTCCTGGCGGGATTGGCGATCGGCTCCAGGGCCGTGGCCGCGACGCCCCGGACGCCCAGGGTCCAGCTCACCCTGCGTCCGGCCCTCGATCGCGCGGGCCCGGCGTTCGAAGGCTGGGGGACGGCCCTGGCCTGGTTCGCCAACGTCACCGGAGGTTGGCCCGAGGCGGAACGCCGGCGGCTGGCCGACCTGTTCTATGGTCCGGACGGGCTGGGCTGGACCATCGGGCGCTACAATATCGGCGGCGGCGCCAGGCCCGGGGATCCGCCCTATCTGCGGACCGGCGCGGCGGTCCCGGGCTTCTGGCGCCGGCCGGCCGGCGCGGTCGGCGAGGACTGGTGGCGTCCCGAGGACGAGTCGATGTGGGACTGGTCGGCCGACGCCAACCAGCGCTGGTGGCTCGACGCGATCAAGGCCCGCGTGGACCGGCCGATCCTTGAGGCCTTCTCCAACTCGCCGCCCTGGTTCATGACCGTCAGCGGCAAGGTGTCGGGCGCGGTGAAGGGAACCGACGACAACCTGCGGCCGGGCCTGGAGCCCCTGTTCGCCGCCTATCTGGCCCGCGTCGTCGACGAACTGCAGCGCCGCCACGGGATCGCCTTCCGCACCCTGTCGCCGGTCAACGAGCCCAACACCGACTACTGGTTCGCCGCCAACACCCAGGAGGGCGCCCACTGGTCGCCCGCTCGCCAGGCCGAGATGATCCTCGCCTCGGCCGCGGCGCTTCGGGCCCGCGGGCTGAAGACGGTCGTCAGCGCGCCGGACGAGACCAACTCGCACCGCTTCCTGGCCGACTGGGAGGCCTATCCCGAGGCGGCCCGCGCGGCCATCGGGCAGTTGAACGTGCACAGCTACGGCGTCGTCAACCAGACCGGCGTGCGCGACGTGGCCAGGGCCTCCGGCCTGCGGCTATGGATGTCCGAGAACGACACGCCCCTCGACAAGGAGCCCGAGGCCTTCGACGGCATGGGCTCGCCGTTGGCCCTGGCCGAACACGTGGTCATGGACCTCAAGCGGCTGGAGCCGGCGGCTTGGGTCTTCTGGCAGGCGGTCGAGGACCTGAGCACGCGCGACGGCAAGCCGGGCTCGAACTGGGGGCTGGTCAAGGCCGACCTGCGCGGCCCGCCCGAGGGGCCGCACGCGATCCATGTCACGGCCAAGTACCATGCGATGGCGCACTTCAGCCGCTACATCCGGCCCGGCCACCGCCTGACGCCGGTCGACGACCTGGACACCGTCGGCGCTGTGTCGCCTGACGGCGCCGAACTGATCCTGGTGCATGTCAACGGCGGGCTCTCGCCGCGCGAACTGACCACGCCCCTGACGGGCTGGTCGGCCCGGATGGTCGTCACCGACGCGACGCGGCGACTGCAACCGATCCCCGGAACCGTCGCCCCGCCCCGCTCTATCGTCACCCTGGTGCTGCGGCGAAGCTAGTCATGTCGCAGCGCCCTGCCCGGTTCGGCCGACGCCGCCGACCAGGCCAGGCCGCCGACCGCCATCAGGCCGATGGCGATCGCCGCCGCGGCCCCGGCGACGAAGACCAGCGGGCCCACGGCGACCGGATCGTCGAACTGCGAGAGCCAGCGCCGGAGCATCCAGTAGGCCAGCGGCCAGGCGACCAGGCAGGCGACCGCCACCGGGCGCAGGAACTGGCCGATCAGCAGCCGGGCCACCTGGGCGCGGGTCGCCCCCAGCACCTTGCGCACGCCGATCTCTCGTGTCCGCCGCGAGGCGTTGAACGCCGCCAGGCCGTAGAGCCCGATGCAGCCGATCCCCGCCCCCACCATGGCGCCCAGGCTGAACAGGTTCGTGCGGTCGCGCTGGGGCTTGTAGTAGCGGTCCAGATTGACCAGGGCGGTCTTGCCCTCGAACGGGACATCCGGAGCCGCCTGGCGCCAGGCGGCCTCCAGCCGCGCGCGAACCTCGGCTTCGCTGAGCCCCGAATAGCGCACCAGCGTGATCGGCCAGCCGACCGGCCAATAGGCGGGATAGCCATTGAACGTATAGAGCTTGGCCGGCGTCTTCTCCGTGGGGCTGTAGAAGCGCATGTCCTCGACGACGCCGACGATGCGGGTTTTCCGGTTCTGGAAGTCCAGCAGCTTGTCCAGGGCGTCCTGCGGCGAGGCGTAGCCCAGCTGGCGCACCGCCGCGCGGCTGATAACGGCGTTGGTCACCGTTTCGGGACCGGCGTTAGGCACGTACTGCTCGTCGCCGCCATGCGCGAGGTCAAGCAGCCGCCCGGCGACCAGGCTCGTTCCCAGCGTCTGGAAATAGTCCGGGCCGACCGCGGACCAGTTCAGCGTCGGCGAGAGTTCTGGACGCGTTGGTCGATCCAGGCGCGTGGCCGTCGAGTTCGACTCCATGGTCTGGTCGGCCGGCGCCGCGCTGCCGGCCGCTACGCCGGTCACGCCGGGGATGCGCTGGACGGCGCTCCAGAAGGCTTGGCGCTGCTGCGTCGTTGCCCCGACGCCGCGCGTGGCGGTGACCAGATAGAGCCCGTCGCGCCGGAAGCCGAAGTCGACGGCCTGCATGTGGCGGATCTGGCCGAGGAAGCCCAGCATCAGCACGAAGGCGGCCACGACGGCGGCGAACTGGACCGTGATCAGCCCCTCCCTCAGCCGCGCCCCGAACCGGCCGCCGCTCGGCGTGCGACTCGAGGCCAAGACCTGGGCGGGCTGGTAGGCCGAGAGCATGAAGGCCGGATAGACCGCGGCCGCCAGCCCGGCCGCTAGCACCAAACCGAAGACCCCCGCGACCCACGCGCCATCGACGCGATAGTCCAGCCCCAGCGACAACCCGCCGGCGGCGTTGATCAGCGGCAGGGCCAGCTCGACCATCGCCAGGCCGATCAGGAACGCCAGGGCGATGGTCAACCCCGCCTCGCCCAGGAACTGCAGGCGCAGGACGGCGGCCCCGGCGCCCAGGGCCTTGCGCACCGCCACTTCGCGGGCCCTCAGTCCCGCGCGGGCGGTCGCCAGGTTGACGTAGTTGATCAGGGCCAGGCCCAAAGCGACCCAGCCGACCAGCCTCAGAGCCTCGATCGCGGCGCGTTGCTTGGGATCGACGAGGTGAACGTCCGCCAGCGGCACGAAGCTCAACCTCATAATGTCGTGCGGCGTCACCCCGTCGCCGAAGGCCTTGCCCACGCGGCGATCGACGAAGCCCGGCAACTGCGCCTCCAGGGCCGGGACCTCGGCGGGATCGTCGAACTTGAAATAGGCTTGGAGAGTAACGATGCCCCAGATGTTCCAGCCTCCCGTCGTCGCGATGTCGCGCGGCGTCAGGAGACGCATAAAGTCCAGCCGCAGATTGCTGTTCTTGGGAAGATCCTGGAGCACCGCGGTGACGGTGTAGGCGTTTCGGCCAGCCAGATCGCTGATCTCGAGACGGCGGCCAACGACGTCGACAGCGCCGAAATACTTGCGGGCCATGGTCTCCGACAGGACCAGGTCCGCCGGGTCCCGCAAGGCCGCGCCGCGGTCGCCGGCGATCAGCGGGACCTGGAAGAAGGTCAGGAAGTCGGCGTCGACCAGCTCGATCTGCTCGCTCGAAACGCCGGCGCCCCTGTGGATCACCGCCGGCTGCGTCCAATCCCGCACGCCGCGCACCTGGGGATAGTCCAGCTTCATCTCCTCCAGCAGTCCGCCCATGGCCCCGACCCGCGCGCCCGGCGCGACGCCTGGGACGTTGAAGGCGATGGCGGCGGCATAGATCTTGTCGCGCTCGGGCGTCCAGCGGTCGTAGCCGGTCTCGAAGCGATGCAGCAGGCTGAGCGTCACGAAGGCGGCCACGCCGAGGCTCAGGCCCAGCAGGTTGAGCGCGGCGTAGAGCGGGCGCCGGGTGAAGGAGCGCCAGAAGGCGATCAGGACGGACTGCAGCATGGCGCGCCTCACAGGGCCTGGGCGACGGAGGCCACCAACCGGCCGTCCAGCATGTCAATCCGCCGGCCGGCCTGGTCGGCGTGGCTGGGCGAGTGGGTGACCATGACGATGGTGGCGCCGGTCGCGTTCAGGCCCCTGAGGATGTCCATGACCTGGGCGCCGTTCTCGGTGTCAAGGTTGCCGGTGGGCTCGTCGGCCAGGAGCAGGTCGGGTTCGCCGACGATCGCCCGGGCTATGGCCGCGCGCTGCTGCTGTCCGCCCGAAAGCTGGTGCGGAAAGTGCCGGGCGCGATGGGCGATCCCGACCCGGTCCATGGCCGCCTCGACCAGCGCTCGCCGCGATCCCGAGCGGCCCTTGCGGTAGATCAGGCCCAGCTCGATGTTCTCGGCGATGGTCAGGTCGTCGACCAAGTTGAAACTCTGGAAGATGAAGCCCAGATGCCGGGCGCGGTGCTGGGCCAACACGCCCTCGCTCCGTCGCGCCAGGTCCACGCCCCCGAACAGATACTGGCCGGATGTCGGACGATCGACCGCGCCGAGAATGTTCAGCAGGGTGGACTTGCCGCATCCCGACGGGCCCATCACCGCCACGAACTCCCCACGCCGGATAGACAAGGAGATCCCGTGAAGCGCCGTGGTCTCGATCTCGTCCGAGCGATAGAGCCGCGAGACGGACTGCAGTTCGATCATGATCATCCCTTCGATCGGATCCGGAGAAACTTCGCCTTGAGGACGTCCTGGGCGCCGGCGGTGACAATGCGTTCGCCCGGCTTCAGGCCGCCCAGCACCTCGGCCTGCTCGGGATTTCGCCGCCCCAGCACGATGGCCCGCCGCTCGGCCCGCGCGCCGTCGGGCGACAGAACGAAGGCGAAGGTCCCGCCGGTGTCGTTCAGCCACGCGCCCGACGGCGCGACGACCGCGGCCTGGGGCCGTCCCAGCGACAGGCGAAGGTCGATGGTCTCGCCGCGCCTGAGGCCCTCGGGCGGGACGCCCTCGAACGCCAGTTCCAGCGTCGCCCGTCCATCCGAAATCTGCGGGAAGACCTTCGTCACCCGGGCCGAGACTGGCCGATCGCGGACCGTCGCCTGAGCGCTCTGCCCCACCGACAGCCGGGGCAGGTAGAACTCGTCGAGCTTGGCGCGCAGCTTGTAGGCGCCCTCGGCGTCCACCTGGCCCAGCGGGTCGCCCATCCGGACGGCCTGGCCGGGCTTGAGGTCGAACGCCGTGAGCCGACCGGCCGTCGGCGCGCGAACCACCAGGGCCGAACGCCCGGCGCGGGTCTCGACGAGGCTGCGGCGCAGGTCCTGGGCGCTGCGGGCGGCCTGGGCGCGCTGCTCGGCGTAGAAGGCCGCGTCCGAGCGCTGCGCGGCCCGCAGGGTGGCCAGGCGCTCCTTCTGGTAGTCGACCTCCTCGACATAGGACTGTACGGCCGACGGGCTCAGCATCGCCTTGGCCAGCAGGATCTGCCGCCGGTCCAGCTCCTGCCGCGCCCGGCTCAGCGCGTGGGCGGTGTCGGCCAAGGCTTGCTCCCGGTTCTCCTCGGCGCTCTTCAGGCTCATCAGGCGGCCGGTGTTCTCGCTGAGCCGCGCGGCGATGTCGGCCTCGCGCGTCGTCACCTCCAGGCTCAATTGCGGATTGGACAGACGAGCCAGTTCCTGCCCGGCCGCGACCAGGTCCCCGTCGGCGGCGGGGACGGCCTCGACCCGGCCCGAGGTTTCGGCGGCGACGAACGTGGTCTGGGCCGGCGCGACCTCGGCGCGCAGCTGCGCATAGTCCAGATAGGGCGCGCGGACGACCACGCCGAACGACAGGGCCGCCGAGTCGACCTCGACCGTGCCGGCCCTCGGCGAAAGCCCCCAGGCCAGCAGCCCCGCGACCGCTACGGCGCCGAGCCCGACGGCCCAGCGCAGCGCGGGCGTCGGCCGCCAGCGCCGTTCGATGCGGCGGTCCATGCCGCCGGAGGCCGTTGGGGAAGTCGAGGCGAGCCTGCTCATGCTCCCAGGCTAATACAGACCGCGCAATTACAATAAGATGCTGGATTTATTTGACTTATTGGCCATTACACGAAACTCTCGTCCTCGATGAGCTCCCCAATGTGTCCGATTCCGAACAGGTCCGACGACCGTCGCCCGTGCGCGCTGTTTCTCGACGACGACCCCGACATCCTGGCGGCGGCCGAGCTGATCCTGGCGCGCGGCGGGTTCGATTTCCTGGCCGCCGAGACGCCGGAAGCCGCGCACGAGCGCCTCGACCGGGAAGCCGTCGACGTGCTGCTGCTGGACCTCAACTTCCGGCGGGGCGACACCTCCGGCGACGCGGGGCTGGCCTTCCTCGAGAAGCGCCTGGCCGCTAGGCCGGACCTGCCGGTGGTCGTGGTGACCGGCCATTCGGGCATGGCGATCGCCGTGCAGGCGATGCGGCTGGGGGCCCAGGACTTCGTCGTCAAGCCCTGGAACAACGAGCGCCTGCTGGCGTCGGTGCGCGCGGCCATGGACACGCCCCGGCGCGTGCCGGCCAACCTGCCGCCGCGGGACCTCAACCTCGAACGCTCGGAAAAGGCGCTGATCCAGGCGGCGCTGACGCGGCGCCAGTTCAACGTCTCGCAGGCGGCCAAGGACCTGGGCCTGACCCGCGCGGCGCTGTATCGCAGGATGGAGAAGCATGGGCTCTAAGGCCTTGGCCCTGCGCCTCCTGGCCCAGGCGTCGATCTTCGCGCTCGGCGTCCTGGCCTGGCTGGCGGTCACGCGCGGGCTGTACGCGACGGCGCTGCTGTGCGCGCTGGCCGGCGCGGCGCTGGCCCTGGACCTGGCCCAGAAACCGGGCGCCTGGCGGGTGGTCCGGCCGACGCCGATCCAGGCCAGGACCGGCTTCGCGGCGGCGCTGAACCGCCGCCGGCTGGAACTGCTGCTGGACCAGACGCCATCGCCGATCCTGCTGGGAATGGGCGACGATCGGATCGTCGCCGCCAATCGCGCCGCGCGCCGCGCCTTTGACACGCCGCACGCGTTGCCGGACGCCGCTCGCCTGGCCCTGACGGGCGATCGGCCGCTGTCGAGCCTGACCTCGCCGTTGCGCTGGCGCGACGCCAGCTACGCCGTCAGCCGGGCCGAGATCGTCGACGACGACGGCCATGCCGACCTTGTCGTGCTGACCGACATGACGGCCGACGTCCGCGCCGCCGAGGCCGCGGCGCTGCGTGACCTGCTGCGGGTCCTGAACCACGAGCTGATGAACGCCCTGACGCCGGTGGCGTCGATGAGCCGCAGCGCCCTAGACCTGCTGCGCGACGGCGGCCCGGCCGCGACGGGCCAGGCGATCTCGGCGCTCGAACGGGCGGTGGCCCGAACCGAAGGGCTGCGGGACTTCATCGACGCCTATCGGACCCTGACCCGCCTGCCGCCGCCCGCGCCCCGCGTCGTCGACCTCCCCGCCTGGCTGGACGTGGCGCGGGAGAGCTTCCGGGCGCAATGGGCCGCCAGGGGCGTGACGCTCGACTGTCCGCCGCCGCCGGCCGACGAGATCCGGATCGACGCGGACCAGATGTGGCTGGCGATCGGCAACCTGCTCAACAACGCCGCCGAGGCGGCGCTGGAACGCCCCGATCCCCACGTCCGCCTCGGCGTTCACCGGACCGAGAGCGAAATCCGGTTCCTGGTCGAGGATTCCGGGCCGGGCGTACCGAACGATCATACCGACCAGGTCTGCCTGCCCTTCTTCACCACCAAGGCGACGGGATCGGGCGTCGGCCTCAGCCTGGCCCGCCAGATCGCCCAGGGCCATGGCGGCGCCCTGACCCTGCTCCCGGCCGCGCCGGACGCTCCGCTCGGCGGCGCCCGGTTCTCCCTGATCGTCCCCCTCTGAGCCACAGAAACGGCGCCGCCGTCGACCGCGAGCGCGGTTCCCGACGTCGCTGGCGGATCATGGCCCTTTGGACGCAACCATCGCTTCCTGGAGCAGGCCCCAAAGCCGTTCGAGATCGCGCAGATCCGCCGTGTCCAGGCCTTCTACGAACGCGTCCCGCAAGGGCGTCAGGAGAGCCGGCGCTTCGTCGGTCCGCCCTTGCGCCAGCCAGAGCCGCGCCAGATCCAGCGCGGCGCGCAGCTCCCACGCGCGCGCGCCTTGTTCCCGACTGGTGTTCAACGCCTCGACCAGCAACCGTTCGGCCTCGGCTTGCGGGCCGGCGCCGTCTTGTCCGACGATGCGGGCGCGCAGACGCAGCAGTTCCGGCAGGGCGAAGGCCTCGCCGTTCGCGCGACACCGCGCCAGCGTGGCGTCCACCGTGTGGAGGGCGTCGTCGAGTCGGTCGCAAATCAGCAGACCCTGGGCCAAGGCCAGTTCGAACGTCGTTGTCAGCAGCTCGTAGCGGGCGGCGTGCAGCCGCGCGAGGCTCTCTTCGATCCAGGCCACGCCATCGACGGCCCGCCCCGTTTCGATGGCTCGGACGCCACGCTGGCCCAGCGCGGCGGCGATGTAGGGGACGAATCCGTTGACCTCGGCGATCTCGGCGAAGGCGTCCAGGCTGGCCTGCGCCTGCGCCTCGTCGCCCGTCCAGACATAGATCGAGTGACTCCAGATCAGGGCGATACAGCGGGTCACGGGGTGGTCGAGCCCGATGGCCTCGATCTCGGTCTGCACCGCCAATCGCCGAGCCTGGTCGGGCAGGCCTTGCAGCCACAGGACGCGCGCGAGGGCGATGCCGGACCGATTGCGATGATCGAAGCCATAGTACAGCGTGCGGCTTCGCTGCGACGGCGCGCTCTTCTGGAGCGAGATCTCCAGTTCGCGGCGCGCCCTGGCCTGGTCGCCGAACAGATGGTGCGACACGCCGGCCAGCGACGCGGCCAGGCCGATCGCCTCGGGATGGCCGACGCGCTCGGCGACGTCCACCGCTTGCTCGGCCCAGGCCAGGGCCTGTTCGAATTCGCCCACGCGCTCATGGAAGATGTGGAGCCGGCCCAGCAACCGCAGCTGGTTCCAGCGATCCCCCAGCGCGACGGCGATGTCGAGCGCCCGGCGCAAGGCGACGCCCGCCTCGGGGGCGTTGCCGCGCGTGAACATGATGGTCAGGCCAAGGGCGGCCTGCAGCTCCATTTCCATAGCCGTGCCGTGGAATTGGTCGCCCAGGCTCCGGACCGCGCGCTCGCACCAGGCGCGGCACTCCACGAACAGAGAGAGGTAGGCGAAGAGCGGAACGCCGGCGGCCACCAGGGAGGCGGCCACGGCCAGATCCCCCTTCGGACCGAAGCCCCATTCCAGGGCGTCGCGGATGTTGCCGATCTGGCCGGACATCATGGCCGCGCCGGCGAAGATCTCCTCGGGCGTTTCGCCCAACCCGGCCAGCGTGTCGCGGAAAAAGACCGCATGTCGCCGGCGAACCACATCCAGCTCGGCCGCGCCCCGTTCGTCCAGCTTGGCCCTGGCATAGGCCCGGGTGGTCTCCAGCAACCGATAGGCCTCGGGACAATGGGTCCGATCCGGCGTGACCAGGCACTTGGACGCAAGCTCCTCGAACGCCGCGACGACCTGCGCCTCGTCCAGGTCGCCGTCGGAGACGATCGGCAGCGCCGCCCGCAGCGAGAACGCTCCGCGAAAAACGGACAGCCTTTCCAGCGTGCGCCGTTCGGTCGGGCTCAGCAGTCCGTAGCTCCAGTCCAGCGTGGCCTGCAGGGTCTGCTGCCTGGGTTGGGCGGTGCGGCGTCCGGCCCAGCCCAGGGCGAACCGCTCGCCCAGCATGGCGCCGGTGGTCTCCAGGCCGTGGGCGGCCGCCCGCACCGCGGCCAGTTCGATGGCCAGGGCCATGCCGTCGAGCCGCTCGCACATCTGGGCGATCGTGCGCGCCTCGTCAGCGCCCACCTCCAGGGCGCTGTTGGCGGCGGACGCCCGCTCCACGAAGAGTTCGACCGCCGGGAAGGCCAGGATTTCCTGCAACGACAGTCCGGTCGTGTCGCTCGGAAACGCCAGGGCGCCGAGCCAGTGGATGTGTTCGTCGCGCGCCCGCAGGGGCTCGCGGCTGGTGGCCAGCAGGCTGACCTTCGGCGCCGCCTCCCGGATGCGCTCGGCGACGGCGCAGACGGCGTCGACCAGATGCTCGCAGTTGTCGAGGATCAGCACGACATCCCTGGCCTGGATGTGGCCCAACAGGACGCTCATCGGATCTTCGGTCTGCACCGGGATGCCCAGGGCGCCCGCCAGGGCCGAGGGGATCAGCGCCCCGTCCGCCAGGGCCGCCAGATCGACGAAGCGCACGTTGCGGCCATGCTCGCTGGCCAGTCTGCAGCCCACATCGATCACCAGGCTCGTCTTGCCCATGCCGCCCGGCCCCACCACCGTGAACAGGCGGGGCTCGGCCAGGCCGTCCAGCACACGCCGAACATCCGCTTCCCGGCCGATCAGCCGCGTCCGGGCCGGCAGCGCGCCGGCGGCGCTCAACGACAAGGCCGCGCCGCCGATTCCGGCCGGCGGCGCCGGTTCGACGGCCGCGGCCGTCCTGACCGTTCCCACGAAAGCGTAGCCCACGCCGACCTGCGTGGCGATCAGGCGCTCGTCCCCCTCTCCGTCGCCCAACAGCTTGCGCAGGTTGGCCATATGAAAGCGCAGGCTGGCGTCCTCGACGACCCGGCCCGGCCAGACGCGCTCGAAGAGTTCCCGCTTGGAGACGACCCGTCCGGCCTGTTCGACCAGGGCGACCAGCAGGTCCAGCGCCCGGCCGCCGATCTCGACCGGCGCGCCGTTCCGAACCAGCAACCGCTTGCTGGGCGCCAGCTCGAACGGCCCGAAAGCGAGCCAACCGACCTCGGGATCGGAAAATACGCGCTCCAAGAGGTCGATCCTTCCATCACGCTCGGACGCATGTCCGCCCATCAATCGCCTTCGTCCTAACTAGGGGCGTTCGCCCGAGCCGATCAATCTTCGACAAACGGCGAACAGCGGCGACTATCCCGCTGTGCCCGGCTCGGCTACCAACCGTGCTGTTTCCTTGAGCCGTGACTTAAGGTGGGGACTGAAGACCGGGATGACTCCGCACTGGTATCGAACGCTCGACGCCCAGGGCCGCCGAACGTTCTGGATCGCGTTCGCCGGCTTCGTGCTGAACGCCCTGGCGATCCAGCTCTATCCCTTGCTGCAGCCGACCATCGCGACCGCGTGGGGCCTCAGCGCCCTGCAGGCCGGCGCGATCGCCAGCGTCACCCTGGTCGCCTCGACCCTGGGCGGCTGGATCGCCGGCGCGCTGTCGGACCGCCTGGGCCGGGTGCGGGTTCTGCGGGCGACGATCCTGCTCTTCGCGGCCGCGACGCTGCTTTGCGCGATCTCCCGCGACGCCGTCCAACTGACGATCGCCCGCGCGATCCAAGGCGCCGCCTTCGGCGGGGAATGGGCTGTCGGGATCGTGCTGGTCGCCGAGGCCGCCGCGCCGGCCACGCGCGGGCGCATGGTCGGCGCCGCGCAAAGCGCCTGGGCCGTCGGATGGGCGATCGCGGCGGGAGGCGTCTTCTCGGCCTTCTCGTTCCATGATCCGGTCCTGAGCTGGCGCGTGGCGTTCGGCCTGGCCGCCGTTCTCGCCCTGGGCGTCCTGCTGCTTCGCCATCGCTTCCCGTCTCCACCCGCCGGGCGGCGCGGCGAGCGATCGGCGATCTGGCGCGATCTGTTCGCGCCCCGGCACGCCTACGCCACGTTCCGCGGGGCCCTGCTCGCCATCGGCCTGCACAGCGGCTACTGGGCTCTGGCGACCTGGCTGCCCACCCTGCTGCGCTTCGAAGCCGGCGACGGCGACGCGGGCCGACGGCTGGCCGTGATGATCGGCGGCTCGTTTCTCGGCTATTTCGGCGGGTCCTGGCTCAGCGACCATATAGGCCGGCGCGGGGCTCTGCTGACCTTCGCGGTGACCGCCACTTTGTTCGTCCCGGTCTATTTCGCCCTGCCGCACTCAAAGGCCCTGGCCATCGTCCTGGGCTTTCCGCTGGGCTTCCTGGCCACGGGCATGTTCAGCGCCAGCGGACCGGTGCTGGCCGAGCTCTATCCGACCGCGCTGAGGGGATCGGGCCAGGGCTTCTGCTACAACCTGGGACGCGGCGTGGCGGGGCTGACGACCGGCGTCATCGGCGCGGGCGTCGACGAGGTCGGCCTCGCGCCCGTCCTGGCCGCCGTCGTGGCCGGGGCCTACGGCCTGGTCGCCCTGGCCGCTCTCCTCCTGCACGAGACCCGCGGCCGCGTCCTCGCCGACGACGCGCCCCCGGCGCTGCGAGAACTCACAGCGCCTCGCGACGCCTAACGCGCCAAATCGCCCGGTTCGATCAAGATGAAGACCGCGGCCAGGGGGCCGCTGCGCGTCGGCGCACCTCTTCATCTCCGGTCCCGGGAAGCCATCCATGCCCAAACTGCTCAGCGCGCTCGCCATGGTCCTGACTCTCGGCGGGTCGGCCGCGCTGGCCGCGCCGCCCCGCAAGCCCGTCACGATCGTTCTGGTCCATGGCGCCTTCGCCGAATCCGCCAGCTGGAACCGCGTCGCGGCGCAGCTGAAGGCCGACGGCTATCGCGTGATCGCCGCCGCCAATCCGCTGCGTAGCGTCAAGGACGACGCCGCCTCGGTCGGCCGGGTGGCGGCCGCCGTCCAGGGCCCCGTCGTGCTGGTCGGCCACTCCTACGGCGGCGCGGTGATCAGCGACGCCGGCGCGACGCCGCCGAACGTCAAGGCGCTGGTCTTCGTGGCGGCCTTCGCCCCCGACGCCGGCGAGAACGCCCTGGAGCTGACCGGCCGCTTCCCGGGCGGCACGCTTGGACAGGCCCTGGCCCCGCCCGTCATGCTGCCGGACGGCAGCAAGGATCTCTACATCGACCAGGACAGGTTCGGCGCCCAGTTCGCCGCCGACGTCGCGCCCGAGGAATCGGCGCTGATGGCCGCCACCCAACGCCCCGTTCGCGACGCCGCGCTGACCGAGGCCTCGGGCCCGCCGGCCTGGCGGCGCCTGCCCTCGTGGTTCGTCTACGGCACGGGCGACAAGAACATTCCGCCCGCCGCCCTCGGCTTCATGGCCAAGCGCGCGGACTCCAAGAAGACCGTCGTGATCGAGGGCGCCTCGCACGTCGTCATGGTCTCGCACCCCAAGGCCGTGGCCGAGGTGATCGAGGCGGCCGCCACGGCCAAGCCGTGAGCCGCGCCGGCGGCGGCCCCTCCCCCTCGCCGCCGCCGGCCCCAACCCGCCAGACCTCGCGCGCCGTTGCAGGTCCTAACGACAAGACGGACCGCCCGCGCCCAGCTTTCCTACGGCTTCAACATGAAGGCGACCCACCATGACCGATGACCTCCCCGTCCCCACCATCGACGCACGCCGGCGGCGCCTGATCGGCGCGATGACCTTGACCGTCTCGACGGCCGCCTTCGCCGGGACCGGCCTCGCTCAGGGCGCGACTCCGGCCAGGACCCTGCCGTTCAGCGCCCTGAAGCACGTCGACGCGGGCGTGCTCAGCGTCGGCTACGCCGATCTGGGGCCGGTCGACGGAACCCCCGTGCTGCTGCTGCACGGCTGGCCCTACGACGTCCACGCCTTCGCCGAGGTCGGCCCGCGCCTGGCCGCGGCGGGCTATCGCGTGATCATTCCGCACCTGCGGGGCTACGGCTCGACGCGGTTCCGCTCCGCCGACACGCCGCGCAACGGCCAGCAGATGGCGCTGGCGGCCGACGGCCTGGCCCTGATGGACGCCCTTGGGCTGCGACGAGCGATCGTGGCGGGCTTCGACTGGGGCGCGCGGACCGCCGACATCATGGCCGCGCTCTGGCCGGAGCGCTGCAAGGCGCTGGTCAGCGTCAGCGGCTACCTGATCGGCAGCCAGCAGACCAACAAGGCCCCGCTGCCGCCCAAGGCGGAACTGGCCTGGTGGTACCAGTTCTATTTCGCCACCGAGCGCGGCCGGGCCGGCTACGCCGCCAACACCAAGGCGTTCGCCAAGCTGATCTGGCAACTGGCCTCGCCGCAGTGGAAGTTCGACGACGCTACGTTCGACCGCAGCGCCGCCTCGCTCGACAATCCCGACCATGTCGACATCACCATCCACAACTACCGCTGGCGGCTGGGCCTGGCCGACGGCGAGCGCCAGTACGACGACTTCGAGCGCCGACTGGCCGCCGGGCCGACGATCGGCGTGCCGACCATCACGCTGGAAGGCGACGCCAACGGCGCGCCGCATCCCGATCCGGCCGCCTACGCCAGCAAGTTCACCGGCAAATACGCCCATCGGCTGATCACCGGCGGGATCGGCCACAACCTGCCGCAGGAGGCGCCGGCCGCCTTCGCCCAGGCCGTGCTCGACGTCG
>Ga0065165_1001350_pt1 | contig 27099 bp, 24 predicted proteins | sample AraplaMF_Cvi_mMF_FD_63813 | JGI IMG/M metagenome (GOLD analysis project Ga0065165, IMG submission 63813) | Arabidopsis root microbial communities from the University of North Carolina, USA - plate scrape MF_Cvi_mMF (version 2) (version 3) | ecosystem: Host-associated > Plants > Roots >... | reverse complement strand
ATGGGCCGCGTAAGCGGCCTTTCCTTTCCGAACGCGGAGGACCTGTCTGAGCAGCGAGGGTGGACACCGAAGGCTCGGGCCTCACCCTCCGAGCCGCAGGCTCTGCCCAAAACCGCCCGAACCAGCGGCGGCGCCAGCCACTAGACACATGCATTCGCTTAGCGAATGAAACGATCCCAGACAGCGGCCCTGGTACTCCACGATGAACAAAAAAAGCCCCGCTTTCGCGGGGCTCGATGTCGTTACTCAGCGCCTGGTGCTTAGCGCTTGTCGTTCGGAACGTAGTCGCGAACGTCGGCACCGGTGTAGATCTGGCGCGGGCGGCCGATGCGCGATCCCGGGGTTTCGTGCTGCTCGATCCAGTGCGAGATCCAACCGGACGTACGCGCGATGGCGAACATGACGGTGAACATCTCGGTGGGGATGCCGAGGGCCTTGTAGATGATGCCCGAGTAGAAGTCGACGTTCGGGTAGAGCTTGCGCTCGACGAAGTAGTCGTCCTTCAGTGCAGCCTCTTCCAGCTTCATGGCCACGTCGAGCAGCGGGTCGTTGACACCCAGCTCGTTGAGCACCTTGTGGCACATCTCGCGGATGATCTTGGCGCGCGGATCGAAGTTCTTGTAGACGCGGTGACCGAAGCCCATCAGGCGGAACGAGTCGTTCTTGTCCTTCGCGCGCTTGACCGCCGTCTCGACCTTGTCGGCCGAGCCGATTTCCTCGAGCTGCTTGAGCACGGCCTCGTTCGCGCCGCCGTGGGCGGGACCCCACAGGGCGGTGATGCCCGCGGCGATCGATGCATACGGGTTGGCACCGGTCGAACCGACCAGTCGGACCGTGGAGGTGGAAGCGTTCTGCTCGTGGTCCGCGTGCAGGATGAAGAGCAGGTCGAGCGCCTTGGCCACCACCGGATTCAGTTCCAGCGGCTCGCTCGGCACTTCGAACATCATGTGCAGGAAGCGCGTGACGTACTCGAGGTTGTTGCGCGGATAGCGCGTCGGCCAACCGATCGAGTGGCGGTAGATGGCGGCGGAGATCGTCGGCATCTTCGCGATGAGGCGGATGGCGGCGAGCTTGCGGTCTTCCGGGTTATCGACGTCGAGCTTGTCGTGGTAGAAGGCCGACAGCGAGGCGATGGAGCCGGCGAGCATGGCCATCGGGTGCGCGTCGTGGTTGAAGCCGCGCAGGAAGAACTTCAGGTTCTCGTGCATCATCGAGTGATGCGTGATGTCGTGCTCGAACTTCGCGAACTGGTCCTTGTTCGGCAGCTCGCCATTGAGCAGCAGATACGAGGTTTCGAGGAAGGTGGACTTCTCGGCCAGCTGTTCGATCGGGTAGCCGCGGTAGAGCAGCACGCCCTTGTCGCCGTCGATGTAGGTGATGGCGCTCTTGGTGCTGGCGGTGCTGCCGTAGCCCGGATCGTAGGTGAAGTAGCCGGTGTCCTTGTACAGCGTGCCGATGTCGACGCACTCGGCGCCGAGCGTGCCGCCGATGACCGGCAGTTCGCTCACGGGCTTGTTGGATTCATCGACCAATTTGACGGTTTTGGCGTCGGACACGGCGAGCTCCTCTTTACTCTCTGTTCCCGCCGTTTCGCCCGGCGAAACGACGTAGGGATTTTGGGAAACGGCACCCTGGGGAAGGCGTCGTACCGGCCACTGCGTGCGGCCGAAGTTCCCCATTATCGCACAGAGGTAGTTCAAACGTCCGTTAGAGGTTCGTGTGCACGGGACGCAAAAAGACACGGGGCAAGCCTCGGCTCGCCCCGTGTCCTCGATCCTCGCGAAACGCCACCCCGCAGGCGGCGCGCGGATGTAACGCGGTATTACTTCTTGCCGTAGCGCTGACGGAACTTGTCGACGCGGCCGCCGACGTCCAGCGTCTTCTGCTTGCCCGTGTAGAACGGGTGCGAGTGGCTGGTGATATCGAGCTTGATCACCGGATATTCGTTACCGTCTTCCCACTTGACGGTTTCCTTGCTGGACATGGTCGAACGCGTCAGGAACGCGAAGTCGGACGAGAGGTCCTGGAAGACCACCGGCTGGTAGTTCGGGTGGATGTTCTCTTTCATGGCTTGAACCTGAGAAATAGCGGGGTGAAAAGAGCGGCATTGTAGCCAGCGCCCGGCCGCTTGGCAACCGGCCGGGGCTGCGGGATCAGGGCACGCCCAGGGCCCGGGCTATCAGGTCGCCGAAGCGAGCCTGGTCCACTTCCAGCACGATCCGCGCATTGGCCTTCCCGCCCAGCCGGCGCTGCCAGTCGACCACGGTAGCGCCGCGGGTGAGCCGCCCGTCCAGTTCCACGGCCACGTGGCGGGTTTCCGCCCGCTCCACGATGGTCGGGTCCAGGGCCACGGCCATCGCCAACGCATCGGCCGCGATGAAACCCGTGCGTTCGTGTTCGGCGTTGAAGCGCCGTGCGGTGCCGAAGATCTTCTCGAAGAAGGCGGCGCGGCGGTCGCCCGAGGCGACCCAGCGCTCGTAGAGGTCGTCCGCGAACGCGTGGCGCACCGTGGCTTCCCAGTCCACGAGGTCGAACATCGGGAACGCCTCGAAGACCACGTGCGCTGCTTCCGGGTCGAACCCGATGTTGAATTCGGCCGGCACCTTGCCCGTATTGCCGTGGCCGGTCACGGCGCCGCCCATGATCACAAGCCGCTTCACGCGCCCCGGCAGGGTCGGGTCCAGGCGCACGGCGAGGGCCAGGTTGGTGAGCGGCCCGAGCGCAACGAGGGTGAGTTCGCCCGGACGCTCGCGGGTGAGCCTGAGCAGGGCCAGCGCCGCGTGCTCGGCTTCGGTTGGGTGCGCGGGCTCGGCGAAGCCCACGTCACCGAAACCGTCCGCGCCGTGCACGAAGGCGGCGTCCTCGTCGGGCGCGCGCACCAGCGGCGACGGACAGCCGGCGAATACGGGCGTGCGCGCGCCGATCAGCTCGACGAGGGTACGGGCGTTACGCACGGTATGACCGAGGCCGACATTACCCGCAGCGACGGTCAGCGCGGTGACGTCCGCGTGCTCGTGCGCCATGAGGATGGCCAGCGCGTCGTCCACGCCGGGGTCGGTGTCGATCAGCAACGGAACTCGGGTCATCGGGTCGGCTTTCCGTGAAGGGCGCACAGCATAGCGCCCGCCGAGCGTTCAGGCACCCTGCGCCGCCGGTTCGGTGCGCGCGCCGAAGTCGAAACCGAGTTCGCGTGTGACCTGCTCCACGCCCGCACAGAGGGCTTCCAGGGCCGGCGTGCGTGCCGCTATGCGGGAGCGCAGGTCGAGCGTGCACGCAAGGCCGGCCTGCAACAGGTCCGCGTGGGCGAGGTGCAGCGTGTCGGCCTGCGTCCCGGACAGCAGCCCGGCGTCGCGAAGCGTATCGATCAACACGCTGCTGGCGGGCGCTTCCAGGATCGACGGGTGCGACGACGCATGCGCCAGCACCATGCCCTGCAGGATGAACTCGATGTCGATCAGTGCACCCCTGCCCTGCTTGAGATCGATGCGGGTGGCGTCGGACCGGTCGCGCTCGCTGCGCCAGCGCGCGCGCATCGCGCCCACCTCGGCGCGGACGCGCTCCGGATCGCGCGGCGTGGCAAGGATGTCGCGGCGGATGGCCGCGAGCGCTTCGCCGATGACCGGATCGCCCGCCACGGGACGCGCGCGCAACAAGGCCTGGTGCTCCCACGTCCATGCGCGATCGCGCTGGTAGGCCTCGAAGGCGTCCACACTGGCCACGAGCAGACCCTTCGAGCCATCGGGGCGAAGGCGCGTGTCCACCTCGTACAGATGTCCCGCGTGCGTCTGCGCGCTCAGCCAGTGCATGACGCGCTGTGCGAGACGCTGGTACCAGCGCGTACCGTCCACGGACCGCGGACCGTCGCTCATCGCGTTCGCACGCTTTCCGTCGTACACGAAAACAAGGTCGAGGTCCGAAGCGAAACCGAGCTCTTCGCCGCCCAGGCTGCCGTACCCGAGTACGGCGAAGCCGCTGCCTTCGCCGGGAAGCCGGCCGTGCTGCGCCGTGAGTTCGCGCGTGGCGAGGGCAACGATCGCCGCCACCACGGCCTCGGCCAGGCCCGCGAGACGGCGTGCCGTGGCGGTCGCGTCGGCGCGACCGTCGTTGAACGCCAGCCCCAGCCGGAAGGCGATGCTGGAGCGGAATTCGTTGATGCGTTCGAGCTCCCGTTCCGCGTCACGCTCGTCGAGCGCGCCGAGAGTCCGCGCGATCTCGGCGGAGATGTCGGCACGCTTCAGGGGAAGCTGGTCGATGCGCGGGTCCAGCACGTCGTCGAGCAGCAAGGGTTGTGCGATCACCCGCTCCGCGAGGAACGCGCTGTCGGCGAAGACGGTGGCGACACGCCGGCGCGCATTCGGCTGCTCGTCGAGCAGCGCGAGGTAGGACGAGCGGCGCGCGACCGCCTGCACGAGGCGGAGAAGACGAAGGAGGCTGGCCGCCGGGGCGACGGATTGGTGGGCGGCGTCGATCAACTGGGGCATCAGGCGCTCCAGGCGCTCCGCCGACCGGGCCGACATCGACCGCACGGACGCCGCGCGGGGAAGCTTCACCAGTTCGTCGGCCACCTCGCGGCCCGGCATGAAGCCCGCGGCCTCCATCATGGCCTCGTTCAGGGTTTCGTCGCGCGCCGCCTTCCATAGCGCCACGTCCGCCACCGGCACCGAAGCCTTCTCCCCCGCATCGGGCATGAGCACCGCCGCGAATTCGGCCGACACCGCGTCGCGACGTTTCGCCAGTTCGACCGCCAGCTCGTCCCAGGTGGCGTGCCCCATGCCGAGCGCGAGCCGCTCGCGCGACAACGCGTCGTCCGGAATATCGTGCGTCTGCGCATCGCGCAGCATCTGCACGCGGTTCTCCAGCCGGCGCAGGAAGATATACGACGCCCGCAACGACTTCGCGCGCGAGGCCGGAATGTACCCGCGCGCTTCGCACGCGCGCAGCGCAGGCAAAAGCCCGCGCACGCGCAAGGCCGGATCGCGCCCACCGCGGATCATCTGCGTCAGTTGCACGATGAATTCGATCTCGCGGATGCCCCCGGGGCCGAGCTTGAGGTTGCCTGCCAGGTCCTTGCGGGCCACCTCGGCGTCGATCAATGCCTTCATTTCGCGCAGGCCGGCGAACGCCGTGTAATCGAGGTAACGACGGTAGACGAAGGGACGAAGCATGTCCTGCAATTCGCGCCCCGCCACGCGATCGCCGGCCACCGGGCGCGCCTTGATCCAGGCGTAGCGCTCCCAGTCCCTTCCCTCGCGCTGGTAATACTGCTCCATCGCCGAGAAGGGCAGGGCCAGGCGCCCGGACTGCCCGAACGGACGAAGGCGAAGGTCCACCCGCGCGCAGATGCCGTCCACGGTGGGCTCGGCAAGCAGTCGCACAAGCTGCCTTGCCTCACGCACGAAGTACTCGCCGTTGTCCAGCGGACGCGAGCCATCGGTTTCCCCACCCGAGGCGTAGGCGAGCACGAGGTCGATGTCCGAGGAAAAATTCAGCTCGTTGCCGCCGAGCTTGCCGAACCCGAGAATCACCATGCGCTGGGCCTGGCCGGTGGCGTCGCGCGGGCGCCCGTAACGCGCGTGCAGCGACGTTTCCGACCAGCGCAGGGCTACCTCGAGCAAGGTTTCATAGAGCGCGCTGGTCGAGGAGAGCGTGTCATCCAGCTCGTCGAGTTCGTTCACGTCGCGGAAAACGATGCGAACGGCTTCCGCATGCCGGAACCTGCGCAACACCGCCATGCAGCGCTCTTCGTCCTCCGGCAGTTCGAGTGTCGCGCCGCGCGCCGCCGCGTCGGCGTTGGCACGAAAGCGCTCCAGACCTGCCGGCGAGAGCAGTTCCGGCTGCCGCCGCAGGACGTCGAAGGCGAAATCGGAAGCCAGTAGCGTGCGCCTAATGCGCTCGGCGACCCCGGCGTCGTCGTGTACGGGAATGCGGGCCGCGCGGCAGGCTGCCATGAGGTCGGCGTAGCGCTGGTCGATAAGCGTGCGCAGCGGGTCGCTCTCACGCCGGGCTGGGACTGGAGGGTTCATCCACCGCATTGTGCCTCAGGCCACGGCCCGCGCTAAGCGGCGTCCGGGCTCGCCCCATCGATCAGCCGCAACGGCGCATGAACCCTTTCCATTCCCCGGACAACGCATTCATGTCAGCTACGTTACAGTCCCATGCCCTGAAGGCAAGGGCGCGACTGCTAAGAGGATGTGATGACGGCCGATTCCAACCATTGGCGAGACCTCGCGGGCCGCGTGGCGTTGCCCCTGTGCCTGGCTGTCGCCTTCATCCTCTATACCGGCTTCCTGGACGGCAATCCCGGCGTGGCCAGCCTGGAATGGTCATCGCGGCCATTTCACCTGCTGGCCAACGCGTTTCCCGGGCTGCTGCTGGCCGGTCTTCTCCTGGTGCTCACCCGCCGCGCCTGGCTGTCGTTCGGCATCGCTTTCATGGCGCAGGGCGCCGTGCTCGTGGTGAGCGACATCAAGATGAAGAACCTGGGCTCGCCGCTGCTCCCTTCGGACTTCCGCATGGTCGGGCAGCTGAAGAACGGCGGCGCACACCTCCTCGGCGGCTACCTGCCGTCGAATCCGCTTCCTTATCTGGCCATTCTTGCGGTGATCGGCCTTGTCGTGCTCGCCGCCCGGTTCGAGCCACCGCTGTTTGCCCGGCGCACGCGCGGGCGCCGTCTCGTCGCCGGCGTCGCGTTGGCGACCCTGATCGGCACGCTGCTCGCGGGCACGCCGGCGTGGTCGGCTCTGTACGACAAGGACCGCCTGGGCCTGCAACCCTGGTCCGCGGCTGGCAATGCGCATTACAACGGCGTGGTCACCACGATCATGCAGTTCCGCCTGCAGAACGCCGGGAAGAAGAAAGCGAAGCCCGACGCGGCCGAAGCCGGCCGTTTCATCGCCGATAGCGACAGCGACCTGCGCCGGCGCATGAGCGCCGCCGCCGGGAACCAGCGGCAGACACCCGACATCGTGGTGGTGCAGAGCGAGTCGTTCTTCGATCCGTCGGTGATCCGCGGCATGGAAGGCGAACAGTTCGCCCCGAACCTGCACCGCCTGGCCAAGCATGCCAGCACGGGGCAGCTGCATGTGCCGACGTACGGCGGCGGTACGATCCGTACCGAGTTCGAAGTGCTGACCGGTCTTTCGCTGCGCTACTTCCCGGACATGCAGTTCCCGTACCTGCAGATGCACAGCGGCGTCGTTCCGAGCATGGTGCGCACGCTTCGGTCGCACGGCTACGAAACCATCGCGGTGCACGGCAACGACGCCGGGTTCTGGAACCGCACGGCCGCCTTCAAGTCGCTGGGCTTCGACCGCTTCGTGTCGCAACCGGACTTCCCGAAGGACTACCGCAAGGACGGCGCGTATATGGCGGACAGCGCCATGACCGACGAAATCATGAGCCAGCTCCGGGATGCCGGGCCGCCTCGCTTCGTCTTCGCCATCAGCATGGAAGCGCACGGGCCGTACGACAACTCCGCCAACATCGATACCAAAGAGCGCGATGCCATTCCCGCGCCGGAGGGCATCAGCAACGAGGCGAAGCTCCAGTTTCGCAATTACGTCTATCACATGCGCCACGCCGACGCGGAACTCGGCAGGCTCGCCGATCTGCTGAAGCAGCGCGAGCGCCCGACGCTGCTGCTGTTCTACGGCGACCACCTGCCTGCCCTTACCGAAACCTTCGACAAGGTGGGCTTCGCGGGCGGCACCAACATGTTCAACCAGACGGTGCCTTACATCCTCATCGATGCGCACGGCGACCGCCTCAAGCCGGAAAAGGAAGACGTCGCCGCGTGGATGCTCCCGGGTAAGCTGCTCGAGCAGGCAGGCGTGCACGACGACGCGTACTTCGCCCTCACCCAGGTGGTGGCACCGAAGCTCGCCGCGCTCACCCACGCCCCGGAAGCCCCGACGCCCGCGGAAGACGCGATGCAGAAGTACGCCGACATTTCGATGGGCAACGTGGCGATGCTGCGACTCAAGCGGAAGCTCGATCCGTTGCTGGCGCAGTATGCGGCTCCCGATGCAGGTGCCATCGCACAGCGCCAGAGTACGGTCGAGCAAGGCGCGGCCGAGGGTGCGGGCCAGTAGTCTCGCCGGAGCGGGCGCCTCCTCGCACCAGCTCGCGCTCATCCAGTCAGGTCCAAGAGCGACTGCCGGCCCTCCCCAAACGGACACCGGAGCTTCGCCGTAGCGCCGGTGCATGCGGGCCTTGAAGTCGCCTTAGGACAATTCCTTCTCGCAATGCGTCCTCAAGGTTAAGTCGGACCTGGGGTACGCGACGCAAGTCAAGACATATCCTTGCTTTATCTGATCGTCGTCGAGATAGCTTTGACCGCTCTGGTCTACCTTCCCGCTTATCAACTTCGCGACACAAGCGCTGCAGGTGCCGACTCTGCATATAAACGGTAAATCCACCCCCCGATCTTCGGCGGCATTCAAAATGTACACATCATCGGGCAGTTCTATTGTCGTGTTGAGCCCTACTTCCGCATTTTCCAGTTTCACCTTGTATTTCATGTCTCAGTCCCGTCCGTGGTCGATGGAATTCTCCGGCGGAATGCCGGCGAAGCCAGAAATACTCCCGCTCAAATAACAGCGTCATGAATGCCGCCCACGGGCCGGCAAGATTCGAACATCAACACGGACAACCAAAGCGATTGCGGCAAGAAGGCGCGCCCGCTTCCTAAACGACGAAGGAGCCCCGCTTGCGCGGGACTCCTTCGCTTGAAACGCACAGAGGATGAGCGGGACTTAGAAGTCCATGCCGCCCATGCCACCCATGCCGCCCGGACCGCCGTGGGCGTGGCCTTCGTCCTTCTTCGGCAGCTCGGTCACGGCCGCTTCGGTCGTGATGATCGAGCCAGCGACCGAGGCAGCGAACTGCAGGGCCGAACGGGTCACCTTGGTCGGGTCCAGGATGCCGAAGGCGATCATGTCGCCGAACTCGCCGTTCGCGGCGTTGTAGCCGAAGTTGCCCTGGCCATCCTTCACCTTGTTCAGCACCACCGACGGCTCTTCGCCGGCGTTGGCGACGATGGCACGCAGCGGCGCTTCCAGCGCGCGGCGGGTGATGGCGATGCCCAGGTCCTGGTCCTGGTTCTTGCCCTTCAGGCCTTCGAGGGCCTTGAGCGAACGGATCAGGGCGACGCCGCCGCCCGGAACCACGCCTTCTTCGACGGCCGCACGAGTGGCGTGCAGGGCGTCTTCGACGCGGGCCTTCTTTTCCTTCATCTCGACTTCCGTCGCAGCGCCGACCTTGATGACGGCCACGCCGCCGGCCAGCTTCGCCACGCGCTCCTGCAGCTTCTCGCGGTCGTAGTCCGAAGAGGTCTCTTCGATCTGCGCCTTGATCTGGCCGATGCGCGACTGGATGCGCTCGGCTTCGCCGGCACCGTCGATGATGGTGGTGTTTTCCTTGGTGATCACGACGCGCTTGGCGCGGCCCAGATCGTTGATCGTGGCCTTGTCGAGCTGCAGGCCCACTTCCTCGGAGATGACCACGCCGTTGGTGAGGATGGCGATGTCTTCGAGGATGGCCTTGCGGCGGTCACCGAAGCCCGGCGCCTTGACGGCGGCGACCTTCACGATGCCGCGGATCGTGTTGACGACGAGGGTGGCAAGGGCTTCGCCCTCGACTTCCTCGGCGACGATCAGCAGCGGCTTGGCAGCCTTGGCGACCGCTTCGAGCACCGGCAGGAGCTCGCGGACGTTCGAGATCTTCTTGTCGTGGATGAGGATGAACGGGTCGTCCAGTTCAACCTGCTGCGACTGCTGGTTGTTGATGAAGTACGGCGACAGGTAGCCGCGGTCGAACTGCATGCCTTCGACGACGTCGAGTTCGTTCTCGAGGCCCGAGCCTTCCTCGACCGTGATCACGCCTTCCTTGCCGACCTTCTTCATCGCGTTGGCGATGATGTCGCCGATGTCGGCGTCGGAGTTGGCGGAGATGGTGCCGACCTGGGCAATGGCCTTGTCGTCGGCGGTCGGGTTGGACAGGCTCTTCAGCTCGCCGACGGCGGCGGCGACGGCCTGGTCGATACCGCGCTTCAGGTCCATCGGATTGATGCCGGCGGCGACGGCCTTGAGGCCTTCCTGGATGAACGCCTGGGCGAGGACGGTCGCGGTGGTGGTGCCGTCACCGGCAACGTCGGACGTCTTCGAGGCGGCTTCCTTCACGATCTGCGCGCCGATGTTCTCGTACTTGTCGGCAAGCTCGATTTCCTTGGCGACCGAGACGCCGTCCTTGGTGACGGTCGGCGCGCCGAAGCTCTTCTCGAGAACGACATTGCGGCCCTTCGGGCCCAGGGTGACCTTGACGGCGTTGGCGAGGGTGTTGACACCCTTCAGCATGCGCGAGCGCACATCTTCGCTGAAGCGGACTTCTTTAGCTGCCATGACTTTGAATCCTTATTCGAATGCTTGGAATGTTTCGGTAGGGGCCGGGGCGAGCGGAAGCTCAGCCTTCCAGTACAGCCACGATGTCGTCTTCCTTCAGGAAGACCAGCTCTTCGCCGTCGATCTTGATTTCCTGGCCGGCGTACTTGCCGAACAGAACCTGGTCGCCTTCCTTCACCGACATCGGGCGGACCGAGCCGTTTTCCAGGATGCGGCCGTTACCGGCGGCGATGACCTTGCCGCGGGTCGGCTTCTCGGTAGCGCTGTCGGGGATGACGATGCCACCGGCCGAAACACGCTCTTCCTCGAGACGCTTGACGATGACGCGATCGTGCAGCGGGCGCAGTTTGCTCATGACTTCTCCAACCATGTGATTGACAGACAAGGAAATTAGTACACCCTGTTAGCACTTGGCCAGGGTGAGTGCCAGAATTTTAGCCAAAGGTCCCGCCGATCAGGAAGGCCCTTCGATCACCGACAGATGGCGCCGCGCGATACCCGTTCAAGGGCGCCGGTGCAAAAAAGATGCGGCGAGGCAGGCACAATGCCGTCATGTCCCACCCGGTCGCCATCCTTATCGCCTGTCCACAAGGCGAACCCGCCGCCGCGCTCGCGCGCGGCCTCGTCGAGGCGGGACTCGCCGCCTGCGTGAACCACCTGCCGGGCCTGCGGTCCACCTACCGCTGGAAAGGCGAGGTGGTCACCGAGGGCGAAGACCTGCTGATCGTGAAGACGGTCCGCGAGGCCTTCGCCGAAGTCGAAGCCTTCGTCCTCGCCAACCATCCCTACGAGGTCCCCGAGGTGGTCGCCCTCCCCCTGGTGGAAGGCCACGCGCCTTATCTCGCCTGGCTGGAGGCCGAGGTACGTGCAAGCCAATCCGGAATCGCCCGGTCATAATGACCGACGTTGTCGCGGTTTCGTCGCCGTATCGATCCATGGAGTCGACATGATGTCTGTTGTCCGCCGCGCGCTGCTCCTCGCCGCCGGCCTCGGCCTGTTCGCAACCCTTCCCGCCCTCGCCCAGGACGAGCAGGAACTCCTGCCTGTCACCCAGGCCTTCCATCTCACGACGGACGCCAGCCAGCCGGGCACGGTGAAGCTCCATTGGCGCATCGCTCCGGACTATTACCTCTACCGGGGCCGGATCAAGATCGCCTCGGCAGACCCGGCAGCGGTGAAGCTCGGCGAGCCGAACCTCCCCGGCGGCCTGAAGGAACACGACGAATACCTGGGTGACGTCGAGATCTACCACGGCGACATCGAGGCCACGGTGCCCTACACCCTGGCCGACGCGGGCGCGAAGACGATCGCGCTCAACGTCCAGTACCAGGGTTGCCACGAGGTGGAGCCGAAGATCTGCTACCCGCCGAACACCGAGCACCTGACGCTGACCATCGGGGCGCCGTCCACCATCCCCTCGGCGGCGGCCGCCACGCCGCCCGCCAATGCCGCGGCGCTGCTCGGCGCCCCCGCCGCGGTCACGCAGGGTAGCGAAGCCCAGCCCCTGCCCGCGGAGCAGGCCTTCCGCTTCGAGGCGCTGGTGAAGGACCACGGCAACCTCCTGCTGCGCTGGACGATGCCGAAGGATTACTACCTCTATCGCGACAAGACGCAGATCGCCGTGGTCTCTCCGGCCGGCGTGCGCGCCGGCGAACCGGAATGGCCCAGCGGCACCGCGCACCACGACGAGCACTTCGGCGACACCATCGTCTACTTCGACCAGGTGGAAGTGCCGGTGCCCATGGAAGGGGCCGCGAAGGCCACCTCCCTGGCCATGGACGTGTCCTACCAGGGGTGCCTGGAAAATGGCATCTGCTATCCGGTGATGAAGCGCCGCGTCAATGTGGATCTCGCCGCCGGAACGGCCTCGGTCGGCAGCGCCACCGAGACCCCGCAGACCGCCCCCGCGTCCGCCGAGGTGGCCCCGACGCCACCCCCGCCGGGCATGGCACCCGGCGGCGATGCGCCGGTCGGATTCATCGCGGCCATCGGTCTCGCCCTCCTCGGGGGCCTGGTGCTGAACCTCATGCCCTGCGTTCTGCCGGTCCTTTCGCTGAAGGCGGTCACCGTGCTGGAAAGCGGAGAGAGCCACGCGGCAGCACGCCGCCACGCGCTCTGGTACACGGCCGGCGTGCTCGTGGCCTTCGCCGTGCTGGGCTTGATCATCGTCGGCATCCGCGCCGCCGGCCATGGCATCCAGTGGGGTGCCCAGTTCCAGCAGCCGCTGGCCATCGGCGTGCTGGTTTACGTGATGCTCGCCGTGGGCCTGTCGATGTCGGGTGTGTTCGAGATCGGCGGCTCGCTGGGCGGCGTGGGCAGCGGGCTGGCCGCCCGCTCGGGCCCGTCGGGCGACTTTTTCACCGGCGTGCTCGCCGTGGTGGTCGCCAGCCCGTGCACGGCGCCGTTCATGGGCTCGGCCATCGCCTTCGCGTTCGCCGCGCCGCTGGCGGTGGCCTTCCTCATTTTTCTCGCGCTCGGACTGGGCCTTGCCCTGCCCTTCCTGGCCATCGGCTTCGTACCCGCCGTGGCTCGGATGCTGCCGCGTCCCGGCCGCTGGATGGAAACGCTGAAGCAGGCGCTGGCGTTCCCGATGTACCTCACCGCGGTGTGGCTGCTGTGGGTGCTGACGAAGCAGCGCGGCGCGGATGCCGCGGCTCTCGTCCTGGCCGGTGGCGTGCTGCTGGCCATGGCGCTGTGGTGGTATGGCCGCAGCCGCGGCGGCCGGGCACTGTCCTGGGTGTTCACCGGCGTGCTCGCCGTCGGCGCAGCCGCCGCCCTGTGGATGGTGCACGGACTTCCGGCACCGCAGACGGTCACGGTGGCCGCGGACGGCTCCGTACCCTACTCGCCCGCGAAACTGGCGGAGCTTCGCGCTGCCGGCACGCCGGTGCTGGTCGACATGACCGCGGACTGGTGCATCACCTGCAAGGCGAACGAGCATGCGGTACTGGATACGGATGCCTTCCGGGCCCTTCTGAAGCGCACCGGCACCGTGTACATGAAGGGCGACTGGACCGACGTGAACGCGACCATCGCCGCTTTCCTCGAGCAGTACCACTCCGTGGGCGTGCCGCTCTATGTGGTGTACCCGAAGGGCGGCGGCGAAGGCACGAAGCTGTCCACCGTGCTCACCTACGATACGGTGGCGAAAGCACTCGAGGCTGCCCCCCGCCCATGATGCGCGGCCCGACGCTCTGGATCGTCGCCCTGGCCATCGCCGCGGCGGCGACAGGTCTCTATCTCGAACACCGGCGACTCCATCCGCCGCCGCCGCAGGGCCTGACGGTGGCGGACGTGGGCGACTTCCCGCCCGACGCCACCTTCCTCACGGTCGACGGCAAGCCGCGCCGCCTTGCGGACTGGCGCGGCAAGCGCGTGCTGGTGAATTTCTGGGCCACCTGGTGTGCGCCCTGCCGGCGCGAGATGCCATTGCTGAGCGAGAACGCCGCGCGCTATCGCGATCGGAACGTGGCCGTCGTGGGCGTCGCCGAAGACACCGCGGGGGCCGTACGCGGTTTTCTCGCCTCGCGTCCGGTGGATTACCCCATACTGCTCGCCGACACCGACGCGCCGGGCGGTTCGCTTTCCTTCGGCAACACCCGCCGCGTGCTGCCTTACAGCGTCCTCGTCGACACCGACGGGCGTATCGTGCGGCGCAAGCTGGGTACCTTCAGCCAAGAGGAACTCAACGAATGGCTGGGCACGGATCGATGAGCGACAGCATGAACTCCCCGCCCTCGCACGACGAAGCCATCGAGGCCACCCGCCTCTGGCTGGAACGCGCCGTCATCGGCCTCAATCTCTGTCCGTTCGCCAAGGCGGTCCAGCGAAAGGGCCAGGTGAGGTACGTCGTCAGCGACGCGCAGCAACCGCTGCAACTGCACGCCGATCTCGTGCGCGAGCTCGAGCTGCTGCGCGACGCCGACCCGGAAACGGTGGACACCACGCTTCTGATCCACCCCTTCGTGCTCGGCGATTTCATGGATTTCAATGAATTCCTGGAAGTGGCTGACGCGACGGTGGCCGACCTGCAGCTGGAAGGGGATATCCAGGTGGCCAGCTTCCACCCGGATTTCCAGTTCGAGGGCACGGTGGCCGACGACATCACCAACTACACCAACCGCTCCCCTTTCCCGACCCTGCATCTGCTGCGCGAAGCCAGCATCGACCGGGCGGTGGCCGCCTTCCCCGACGCGGCGGCGATCTTCGAGACAAACATGGAGACGCTGGAGAAGCTGGGGCACGAGGGTTGGCGGAAGCTTTTCGTCGAACCCTGACGGGCCAGGCGACTGTAGGCGCCGCTATAGCGGCAACGGGACATGCGTCTGGGTCACATGACTCGCGCCTACACCGCTGCGTGGGCTTCTCGCCGCTATAGCGGCTCCTGCAGGCGGTCGTGGCAACGGCCCGACCATACGCCGGCGTGTGGAAAGTCTCGATCTCCAGCGAACTGCGTCGAACTCCATCGAACTGGACAACCCGCGGCGACAGGCGCACACTGCGCCGCGAACCGGGGGAGCCGGACCCGCGAAAAGGTGAACAGTGGCCAGGATCCTCGTCCTGCACGGACCCAACCTCAATCTGCTCGGAGTGCGCGAACCCTCGGTGTACGGCCGTGAGACCCTGGCCGACATCAATACGTCGCTGCAAACCCGCGCCCAGGCGGCCGGGCACGACCTGGGCTGGTTCCAGTCGAACGCGGAGCACGAGCTGGTGGGTCGCATCCACCAGGCGCGCGACGAGGGTACCGCCTGGATCCTGCTGAATCCGGCCGCGTTCACCCACACCTCGATCGCCCTGCGCGATGCGCTGGCCGGGGTCGCCATTCCGTTCATCGAAGTGCACCTGTCGAACCCGCACGCCCGCGAGCCGTTCCGGCACCACTCGTATGTGTCGGACATCGCAGCCGGCACGATCTGCGGCTTCGGGGGCGACAGCTACCGTCTGGCACTGGAAGCCGTCCTGCTCCGACTCGCCGTCCCGGCAGCCTGAAAATCCTTGCGTGGCGCGCCCGGCGCGCCCGCCCAACCACCAGAAGGTTTGTCCCATGGACCTGCGCAAGATCAAGAAACTCATCGACCTGCTCGAGGAATCCAACCTCGCCGAACTGGAAATCAAGGAAGGCGAGGAAGTGGTCCGTCTCTCGCGCGTGCCGAAAGGCGGCGTCGCCGTGGCCGCCCCGCAGATGGTCGCCGCGCCCGTGGCGCCGGCACCTGTCGCGGCCGCTCCGGCCGCCGCCCCGGCCGCCCCCGCCGCCGAACCCGGCCTGCCGCCGGGCCACGTGGTGAAGGCCCCGATGGTGGGCACCTTCTATGCCGCTTCGACGCCGGGCGCCCCGGCGTTCGCCAGCGTCGGCCAGCAGGTGAAAGCCGGCGAGACGCTGGGCATCATCGAAGCCATGAAGATGTTCAACCAGATCGAGGCCGACGTGGCCGGTACCGTCGTTGCCATCCTGGTCGAGAACGGCCAGCCGGTCGAATTCGACGAACCGATGTTCGTCATCGCCTGAGGCCACGACGCATGCTCGAGAAGGTCGTCATAGCCAATCGCGGCGAAATCGCGCTGCGGGTGCTGCGCGCGTGCAACGCGCTCGGCATCAAGACGGTCGCGGTGCATTCCACCGTCGATCGCAACCTCAAGCACGTCGGCCTGGCCGACGAATCGGTATGTATCGGCCCGGGCCCCTCGGCTGAGAGCTACCTCAACATTCCGGCGATCATCGCGGCGGCGGAGATCACCGACGCCGGCGCGATTCATCCGGGCTACGGCTTCCTGTCCGAAAACGCCAACTTCGCCGAGCAGGTGGAGAAATCCGGCTTCGTCTTCATCGGCCCCACGGCCGACGTGATCCGCCTGATGGGCGACAAGGTCGAGGCCATCCGCGCCATGAAGGCCGCGGGCGTGCCGTGCGTACCCGGCTCCGGCGGCCCGCTGGGCGACGACGTGGACGAGAACATCCGCATCGCCCGCGAGATCGGCTACCCCGTGATCATCAAGGCCGCGGGCGGCGGCGGCGGCAGAGGCATGCGCGTGGTGCGCACCGAGGCCCACCTCGCCAACTCCATCGTGATGACCAAGCAGGAAGCCAAGGCGGCTTTCAGCAACGATCAGGTGTACATGGAGAAGTTCCTGGAGAATCCGCGTCACGTGGAAATCCAGGTGCTCGCCGACGGCCAGGGCAACGCCATCCATCTGGGCGAACGCGACTGCTCCATGCAGCGCCGCCACCAGAAGGTGGTGGAAGAAGCGCCGGCGCCGGGCATCACGCCGGAACTGCGCGAGCAGATCGGCAAGGTGTGCGTCGACGCCTGCATCCGCATCGGCTATCGCGGCGCGGGCACGTTCGAGTTCCTCTTCGAGAACGGCCGCTTCTACTTCATCGAGATGAACACCCGCATCCAGGTGGAGCATCCGGTCACGGAGCTGGTCACCGGCGTGGACCTTGTGCGCGAGCAGCTGATGATCGCCAGCGGTCACAAACTGTCGCTTCGCCAGGAAGACATCGTGCTCACCGGTCACGCCATCGAGTGCCGCGTGAACGCCGAGGACCCGGACACCTTCATGCCGAGCCCCGGCACGGTGAAGCGTTTCGAAGCACCGGGCGGCCCCGGCGTGCGCGTGGACACGCACCTGTACGACGGCTACCGCATTCCGCCCAACTACGACTCGATGATCGGCAAGATCATCGTGCACGGACCGGATCGCGCCACCGCCATCGCGCGCATGCGCATGGCGCTCGCCGAAACGGTGATCGAAGGCGTGAAGTGCAATATCCCGCTACAGCAGCGGATCATGGCCGACGTCGGTTTCCAGCAGGGTGGGCAGAACATCCACTATCTGGAAAAGCGGATGGCCGAGCAGAAGGAAACGCCCCCCGCGGGGGCGTGAATCAGTGAACAGTGAATCAGTGAACAGTGAACAGTGAACAGTAAGAGCGATCTTGCTTCTCACGGTTCACGGTTCACGGTTCACGCTTTACGGACCCCACTGATGCGCACCCAGTCTTCCAGCGTGCGCACCTCGAGTCCGTCGAACCACTCCGCATAACGCACCAGCAATTCCTCATGCTGCCCGTGCAGGATGCCGGACAGCGCGAACGGCGCGCCCGGCTTCACCGCCGCGGCGAACGTGGGTGCGAGTTCGGCGAGCGGGCCGGCGAGGATGTTCGCGACCAGCACATCGGCCAGGCCGGCCGGCGCTTCGCCGGGCAGATAGACGTCCAGATCGCCATGCACGCCGTTGCGCTCGGCGTTGTCGCGCGAGGCGAGCAACGCCTGCGGGTCGTTGTCGATGCCGACGGCGCGGGCTGCGCCCAGTTTCAACGCCGCGATGGCGAGAATGCCCGAACCGCAGCCGTAATCGAGCACGTGCTTGCCCGCCAGCTGCTGGCCGTCGAGCCATTCCAGGCACATCGCGGTGGTGGGATGCGTGCCCGTGCCGAAGGCCAGGCCAGGGTCGAGACGAACGACCACGATGCCGCCGTCCTCGGGCGGCTCGATGTTCCACGGATACACCCACAGCCGGCGCCCGAACGGCATCGGCTTGAACTGGTCCATCCACGCGCGCTCCCAGTCCTGGTCGTCCACCACGCGCCAGCCGATCTGCGCCGGCTCGATGAAGGGCAGGTCGTCGGCGATGGCCGCGGTGAGGCCACGCTTGTCTGCGCCGGCATCGAACAGCGCGTTCAGGACGATCTGGTTCCACAGCGGGATCTCGCCTACACCCGGTTCGAAGATGGCCTCCTCGTCGGGCGTCTCGGCATCGGCGTCCTGCAAGGTGATGGACAGGGCGCCGAGATCTTCCAGCGCGGCTTCGACACGCGGTTGCTCGGCGGCGCGGATGGTCAGGGAAAGTTCGAGCCAGGGCATCGGGCGGCCAGTGCGGGTGCGGACCCCCGATTCTACAAGGCGCGCACGGACGCCGCGCGACCGTTAGTATTCAAGGATGTACACGCAGTGCCCGGAATGCCTCACGGTCTACAAGCTGGAAGCGGAACTGCTGGTTCCCGCTTGCGGATGCCTGCGCTGCGGCCATTGCGATGCGGTGTTCAACGCGCTGGGCACCCTGGCGGCGCACCTGCCGCCGGAGCCCTTCACCCGGCTTGCCGAACATGCGCTGGATCGGGAGCCGCCGCTTGCCGACGTGGCGGTATTCCGTCCACGCCCGGTGGCCCCGGAACCCGTCGACGAGCCACCCGACACGGCGCGGCCCGTCGACGAGTCTGCTGTCGCGGAAGACGCCGGCGAAGATTTCTCGCAACTGACGTTCACACCGCGTTTCGCGAAGCCGCGGCGGCGTTCCTGGCGCACCGTGGCGTGGGTCGCCGTGTGCATGGTGCTCGTCGTCGGCCTCGGCATGCAGCTCGCGTGGGCAAAGCGCGACGCGCTCATCGCCGATCCGACAGTGGGCCCGCTGATCGAAACCGGCTGCGCGGTCCTTGGCTGCCGGCTGCCGCTGGTGTCCGCACCCGAACGCCTGCGCCTTCTCGCTCGCGACGTGGAAAAGCATCCCTCCGTGAACGACGGCCTGCTCATCACTGCGAGCGTGCGCAACGATGCCGCGTTCGCGCAGCCGTATCCGGTGGTGACCATCGTGCTTTCGGACGGCGACGGAAAGCATCTCGCGATGCGCCGCTTCCGGCCCGAGGACTACGTGGGCGACGCCGGCGCGAGGGTGCGCGGGCTTGCCGCCGGTGCAACCACGGCCATGGTGTTCGAAGTGCAAGACCCGGGCCAGAAGGCCGTCGCTTTCGCCTTCACCTTCGACTGAGCCGTTCGAAAAAATTTCTTTTTGCAAGCCTGCACTTCGTCGTCCGGGGCGAGTACACTCGGTCCCCTTCGCGACGTCCGACCACCCCGACGAGGTGTGCCCGGGCCGCCACCCAAGCGACCATACGATAAGAACCGACCGGAGCACTCGCCCCGGCCTGCGAGAGGGGAATGCCTTGAACGCTGTGAGACTGACTGCTGCCGAGGCTGCGAACGAAACCTCCATGCAGAGCGCCCTCAGCGAATGCGTCAGCCGCACGGTACGTCGTTACCTGGCCGACATCGGTGACACGGAGTGCGGCGAAGGCCTGCATGCCCTGGTCATCCGCGAGGTCGAAGGCCCCCTCCTGCGCGAAGTGCTCTCCTTCCACGAGGGCAACCAGAGCCGCGCCGCCGCGGCGCTCGGCATCAACCGCGCCACCCTGCGCAAGAAGCTGGCCGCCCACGGCATCTCCTGATCCGGCCGCCGTCCGCCCGGACGGCTATAATGGCTCGCTTTCCTCCCCGGATTGCCCATGCCCACGCCCGATCTCGTCCCCGTCCGCCGCGCGCTCGTCAGCGTTTCCGACAAGCAGGGCCTGACCGAACTCGCCCGGCGCCTCGCCGCCGCGAACGTCGAAATCCTCTCTACCGGCGGCTCCGCCAAGGCGCTGCGGGACGCGGGCATTCCCGTCCGCGACGTGGGCGATCTCACCGGCTTCCCCGAGATCATGGCCGGCCGGGTAAAGACGCTTCATCCGCGTGTGCACGGCGGCCTGCTGGGCCGTCGCGGCACCGACGACGCGGTGATGGCGGAGCATGGCATCGTTCCGATCGACCTGCTCGTACTCAACCTGTACCCCTTCGAGCGCACGGTGGCCGACCCGGCCTGCACGCTGGAAGACGCCATCGAGAACATCGACATCGGCGGCCCGGCGATGCTCCGCGCCGCGGCGAAGAACTGGAACGACGTGGGTGTGCTGACGGATCCCGCACAGTACGACGATGCACTGTCGGAAATCGAAACCAAGGGCGGTCTCTCGCGCGCCACGCGTTTCCGGCTTGCGGTCGCTGCGTTCAACCGCGTCTCGGATTACGACGGCGCCATCAGCGACTACCTCTCCGGCCTCAGCCTCGACGAAACGCACACGGCCATCGCCGGCCGCGCCGAATTCCCGGCCCAGTCCAACGGCCGTTTCGTGAAGGTCATGGACCTGCGCTACGGCGAGAACCCGCACCAGGCGGGCGCCTTCTACCGCGACCTCTATCCGGCGCCTGGCACGCTGGCCACCTTCCGCCAGCTCCAGGGCAAGGAACTCTCGTTCAACAACATCGCCGACGCCGATGCCGCCTGGGAATGCGTGCGCCAGTTCGACGCGCCGGCCTGCGTGATCGTGAAGCACGCCAACCCGTGCGGCGTGGCCGTGGCCGCCGATCCGCTGGCGGCCTATGAACTGGCCTACGCCACCGATCCCACCTCCGCCTTCGGCGGCATCATCGCGTTCAACCGTCCGCTCGATGCGGAAACGGCGAAAACGATCCTGAAGCGGCAGTTCGTCGAAGTGCTGATCGCACCGCAGGTCGCCGAGGACGCGGTGGCCGAAGCCGCGAAGAAGGCCAACGTGCGCGTGCTGGAAATCCCCATGGGCGAGGGGCGCAACTCGCACGACGTGAAGCGCGTGGGCTCGGGCCTGCTCGTGCAGACCGCCGATCATCGCCAGGTCGGCCGCGACGAACTCAAGGTCGTGAGCAAGCGGCAGCCCACGCCGGCCGAGCTCGACGACATGCTGTTCGCGTGGCGTGTCGCGAAAATGGTGAAGTCCAACGCGATCGTCTACGCGAAAGACCACCGCACCATCGGCATCGGCGCCGGACAGATGAGCCGCGTGGTGAGCGCGAAGATCGCCGGCCTGAAAGCCGAGGAAGCCGGCCTCGTCGTGCCCGGCAGCGCCATGGCTTCCGACGCGTTCTTCCCGTTCCGTGACGGCATCGATGCCGCAGCCGCGGCCGGCATCCGCGCGGTGATCCAGCCCGGCGGTTCGATGCGCGACAACGAAGTGATCGCCGCGGCGGACGAACACGGCATGGCCATGGTGTTCACCGGAGTGCGCCACTTCCGGCATTGAGCGTGACTTTGTAGGAGCGCGCCCTGCGCGCGACATCTTTTCGCACTTGTCTCCAAGCTGGCGCGCCAGCTCGCAGGCAGAGCCTCAAAACATGTCGCGCGCAGGGCGCGCTCCTACGATGCGCGCGCCGCGTAGCGCCGCGCCAACACCGCGCACACCATCAGCTGAATCTGGTGGAACAGCATGATCGGCAGCACGATCATGCCGAGCGGGTGCCCGGCGAACAGCACCTTCGCAATGGGCACGCCGGCAGCGAGGCTTTTCTTCGAACCGCAGAACACGATGGTGATCTCGTCTTCGCGCGAAAAACCCAGCGCACGCGAGCCGTAGCGGGTGACCAGCAGCGCGCAGGCGAGCAGCACCACGTTCACCACGACCAACCCGCCCAGTATCGGCGGCGGCAAGCGGTGCCAGAGCCCCTGCAACACGGCGGCGCTGAAGGCGGTGTAGACCACCAGGAGGATGGAGCCACGGTCGACGAAGCTCAGCAGCGTGGCGTGCGCACGCACCCAGCCGCCGATCCAGCGCTGCGCGATCTGTCCGGCAGCGAACGGAATGAAGAGCTGCACCACGATCGCGCCCACGGAATGCCACGACATCTCGCCATGGCCCGTACCGGCGATCAGCAGGCCGACGAGTAACGGCGAAATGAAGATGCCCAACAGGCTCGACGCCGATGCCGCCACCACCGCCGCGGGGACATTGCCGCGGGCGATCGACGTGAAGGCGATGGACGATTGCACCGTGGACGGCAAGGTGCACAGGAACAGGATGCCGAGGTAGAGGTCAGGCGTGACCAGCGGCGCCAGCACCGGCCGCAGGAGAAGCCCCAACACGGGGAAAAGGACGAAGGTGCTGGCGAGCACCGTGGCGTGAAGGCGCCAGTTTTTCGTGCCAGCCACCACGGCCTCGCGGGGCAGCTTGGCGCCGTGCAGGAAAAACAGCAGCGCGATGGCGAGGTCGGTGACGATCTCGAAGACGTCGGCCACCGCGCCGCGGCAGGGCAGCAGGCTCGCCAGCAAGACCGTGAGGACGAGGGAAAGGGTGAAGCCGTCGGGAAGGAAGCGGCGCATGCGGCGGAATGGTCTTCAAAGGAAGCGCATTGCACCGCTTCCGGTCGCCAAAGTAAACGCCGTGGGGTCGGCGCCGGTGCGCTTTCTGCACGGCCACCCTCGCCGGCCTCCTCACTTCCGCTTCAGTCCGGCCATGGCAGCCTCGGGCGTTTTACGGCAGGAGGGAGCGCGATGAGCTACCAGCTGTATTACTGGACGGGACTGCAGGGCCGCGGCGAGTTCGTCCGCCTGTGCCTCGAGGATGCCGGCGCCGCTTACACCGACGTGGCCCGCGTCGAGGGCGACGACGTGATGAACGCCTTTCTCGACGGCGAGCACGCGGGCGCCCTGCCCTTCGCACCGCCCTTCCTTGTGTCCGGGCGCCTCGTGATCGCGCAGGTAGCCAACATCCTGCAGTACCTCGGCCCACGGCACGGCTTGGTACCGGACAGCGAATCCGCGCGAATTTACGCCCACCAACTGGAACTCACGATCACCGATCTCGTCGCGGAGGCGCACGACGTGCACCACCCGGTGTCCACCGGCCTGTACTACGAAGACCAGCGCGAGGAAGCGAAGAAGCGCGCGAAGGATTTCCGCGAATCGCGTATTCCGAAGTACCTGCGTTACTTCGAGAAAGCCGTGGAGCGAGGTGGCGGAAAATTCCCGCTACGCAGCCACTCCTATGTGGACCTCTCGCTGTTCCAGATCATGGCCGGGCTGCAGTACGCATTCCCGAAGGCCATGGCGAAACAGAAGCTGCCGCTGTTGCGCGACTTGGCAAAACGCGTGGCCGACCGGCCCAACGTCGCGGCCTACCTGGCCTCCGAGCGGCGTGTGCCGTTCAACACGAACGGCATCTTCCGGCACTACCCCGAACTGGACGGCTGAGCGAGACCAGGCCGCCGTCCGATGTAGGGACGGCGCGACGGCTCAGTTCGACCCGGCCGGCTTCGGCGCGGCGCCCCATTCGTAGACCTTGTAGTTCACGGTGCCGAGGTCCTTCTGGCCCTGGAGGCGCTTGCCGTTGGGGTCGACCATGTAGGTTTGCGGCACGCCGTTCTTCGGGGTGACCACGATCATGTACGGTTTGCCGCCCATGGTGAATTCGTCGACGTGGTCGCCGTCGCGGTCGTAAGAGCGGCTCAGCTGCGGCGGCGGGTTGCCCTGCGCGTCGACGCCTCCGTCGTCCTGCATGGACGGCAGGGCCACAGCGGCCCCGGACTGGGGCCGACTGGCGTCCGATGTAGCCGGGGTGGTCTTCCCGTCCTGCGCCTGATCGTAGGGCACAGGGCGCTCGATGGGTTTCTGCCCCGAGCGATCGGACTCGCCGGCCTTCACGCCCGGATCGTTCAGGCCCGGCGGCGGCGGTGCCGGCTTGAACGAGGAGGCGTCCTGCGCGGCGACGGGTAAGGCCAGGACCAGCGCGAGCGCGGCGGCGAGGGCATGCGAGCGGTTCATGGGGGAGTCCTCCTTTCGGGACGACGAGGATAGCAATTCCGCTATGTACGGACATTGATGCCGGACAGGGAGCGCACACGGACGGTTCGCGCGCGGCCGTGAGAGAATCCGCGGATGCCTACGCTTACCCTCATCGACGGGTCCTCGTACCTGTATCGCGCCTTCCACGCGCTGCCTCCCCTGACCAACACGTTCGGCGAGCCCACGGGCGCGCTGTTCGGCATCGTCAACATGCTGCGCACGACGATGAAGGCCGGGTCGGACTACGTGGCCTTCGTGTGCGATGCCCCGGGACGCACCTTCCGCGACGACCTCTACCCCCAATACAAGGCCAACCGGCCTTCGATGCCCGACGAGCTGCGCGCGCAGATCGAACCGATGATGAAGATCGTCGGCGCGCTCGGCTTTCCTATCCTCTGCGTGCCGGGCGTGGAAGCCGACGATGTCATCGGCACGCTGGCCCGCCAGGCGGCGGACCAGGGCATCGACACCATCATCTCCACGGGCGACAAGGACTTCGCCCAGTTGGTCGGCGCGCACATCGTGCTGATCAACACCATGAGCAATACCACGATGGACATCGACGGCGTCGTGGAGAAGTTCGGCGTGCGGCCGGAACAGATCGTCGATTACCTCACGCTCATGGGCGATAGCATCGACAACGTGCCCGGCGTCGAGAAGTGTGGGCCGAAGACGGCCGCCAAGTGGCTGGGCGAGTACGGAAACCTGGATGCGCTGCTCGCCAACGCCGACAAGATCGGCGGCAAGATCGGCGAGAACCTGCGTGCGGCGATCCCGCGCCTTCCCCTGTCCCGCGAGCTGGTCACGATCCGCACCGACGTGCCGCTCGATCACGGCCCGACCGATCTGCACATGCGCGAGCGCAACGTCGAGGCCTTGCGCGAGCTCTTTACGCGTTACGACTTCAAGGCCGCGCTGAAGGATCTGGACACGGCCGACACCGCCGCCGTCGTCCCCGCTTCCGCTGCCTCCGCGCCGGCGCCCGCGACCTCGGCGGTGACGCCCGGCTTCGCCGGGGAAGGCGAGTACGAACTCGTGCTGACCGAGAGCCGCTTCGCGGCGTGGCTCGAGAAACTGGAAACGGCCCCGCTGATCGCGTTCGACACCGAAACCACGAACATCGACGCGATGCAGGCCGACATCGTCGGCCTGTCGCTCGCGGTCGAACCCGGAAAGGCCGCTTATGTGCCGCTGGCGCACGACTTCCCGGGGGCGCCCACCCAACTGTCGCAGGAACACGTGCTCGGTGCGCTGAAGCCCATCTTCGAAGACCCTGCCCGGCCGAAGGTCGGCCAGCATGGCAAGTACGACATCAACATCCTCTCGCACTACGGTATTGCCCTGCGCGGCCTGGCGCACGACACCATGCTCGAATCCTACGTGCTGAACGCCACGGCGACGCGGCACGACATGGACTCCCTGGCATCCCGTTATCTCGGCTACACCACGGTGAAATACGAAGAGGTCGCGGGCAAGGGCGCGAAGCAGATACCGTTCTCGCAGGTGGATTGCGACACCGCGTGCCGCTACGCCGCCGAGGACGCCGACATCACCCTGCGCCTTCACCACGCGCTGTGGCCGCAGTTGGAAGCCGAGCCTTCGTTGCGCTCGGTGTACACCGACATCGAGATTCCCCTCGTGCCGGTGCTGGCGAAGATGGAGCGCACCGGTGTGCTCATCGACGCGAACGAGCTTCGCCTGCAAAGCCAGCAGCTCGGCAAGCGCATGGTGGAACTGCAGCAGCAGGCGTACGCATCGGCCGGCCATGAATTCAACATGGATTCGCCGAAGCAGCTGCAGGCCGTGCTGTTCGACGAGCTGGGGCTCGCCGCCAAGATCAAGACGCCGAAGGGCCAGCCCTCCACCAACGAGGAAGCTCTCGAAGCCATCGCCGACATGCACGAGCTGCCGCGCCTCATCCTCGAGTACCGCGGATTGGCGAAGCTGCGCTCCACCTACACCGACAAGCTCGCCGGTATCGTCAATCCGCGCACGGGACGCGTGCACACCAGCTATCACCAGGGCGCCGTTGCCACCGGCCGCATCAGCTCCTCGGACCCGAACCTGCAGAACATTCCCGTCCGCACCGAGGAGGGCCGGCGTATCCGTCAGGCCTTCATCGCGCCCGAGGGCTGGCGCATCATGGCGGCGGACTACTCGCAGATCGAATTGCGCATCATGGCCCACCTTTCCAAGGACGAGGGCCTCGTCCGTGCCTTCCAGGAAGGCGGCGACGTGCACCGCGCCACGGCCGCCGAGGTCTTCGGCGTGCCCGCCGCGGACGTCACGGCGAACCAGCGCCGTGCCGCGAAGGCCATCAACTTCGGCCTGATGTACGGCATGAGTTCGTTCGGCCTGGCTCGCCAGCTCGGGGTCGATCGCGGCGAGGCCTCCGATTACATGGGCCGCTATTTCTCCCGTTATCCGGGCGTGCGCGCATTCATGGACGCCACGCGCGAGCAGGCGCATCGCGACGGCTACGTGCAGACCCTGTTCGGGCGGCGCCTGTACCTGGAAAACTTGAAGTCACGGAACCAGGCGTTCCGCGCGGGTGCCGAGCGCGCGGCCATCAACGCCCCCATGCAGGGCACCGCCGCCGACATCATCAAGCGCGCCATGATCGCCGTCTCCGCCTGGATCGAACCGCGCGACGACGTGCGTCTCCTCATGCAGGTGCACGACGAACTGGTCTTCGAGGTTCGGGCAGACGCCGTCGACGAGGTGCGGGCAGGCATCGAGCAGCGCATGTCGGGGGCCGCCACCCTCAGCGTGCCGCTTCAGGTCGATATCGGCGTGGGGGCGAACTGGGACGAAGCCCACTGATTGGACGGCTAAAACGTAAGATTTCCGTTTAGCCAAATGCCGGAATGAACGAAAACTGACTTTTTTCGCCCGGCGGTGCAACTTTCGCCCCCGTCGAACGTCAATACATACGGACGCACGCAACGGCGTCCCATCGGTGGACTCCACCTCCCTGGAGTCACCCTGCGGACGGCCCGATCTTCCCCTGGGTCCGGTCGTCCTCCGGGCCCCGAGAGCTCCCCTGGCTCTCGGGGCTTTTTTTTGGTTCTTCGTGCATTTCCGGGGACTGCGGCGTCGTTGCCTGGTGCTCGTGGATGTTGCTCCGTAGGGTGGGCTCGCCTTGCGGCATCGCAGCGGCGCTCGTACGTGGTCGGGAAGCCAGCACCCGTCCCCCTCGCCGCGAAGACTTACGTCGTTCCTTGCGAAAGGAGGAGCCGCTGCGCGGCTCAGTGTCTTATGGCTTGCGCCGCGGCGGACCCGGGCGTCCGGGCGG
>Ga0065165_1001348_pt1 | contig 27143 bp, 23 predicted proteins | sample AraplaMF_Cvi_mMF_FD_63813 | JGI IMG/M metagenome (GOLD analysis project Ga0065165, IMG submission 63813) | Arabidopsis root microbial communities from the University of North Carolina, USA - plate scrape MF_Cvi_mMF (version 2) (version 3) | ecosystem: Host-associated > Plants > Roots >... | reverse complement strand
CACGTACAGGCCGGCCAGGTCCCAGCACTTCAGCTGGCGGCAGGCCTCTTCCAGCACCCAGGCGCCCAGCTGGTTGATGAAGCCGATGTCCTCGGCCAGCGGGATGAAGCGGTCCGGCCCGAGCTGGCCCAGCTCCGGGCTGTTCCAGCGCACCAGGGCCTCGACCCCGATCAGCAGCCCGCTGTCGATTTCGACCTGGGGCTGGTAGGCCAGCCAGATCTCGTTCTTTTCGATCGCGCGGCGCAGCAGCGCCTCCAGGCGCAGGCGCTCGATGCCCTCGCCATCCATCGACGGCGCGTAGAAGGCGTAACCGTTGCGGCCGCGCGCCTTGGCCTGGTACATCGCCACGTCCGCGTTGCGGATCAGGACATTCAGGTCGCCGGCGTCCTGCGGGAACAGGCTGATGCCGACGCTGCCGGTGACGAACAGCTCGTAGTTTGACACCAGCACCGGCTGCTCGAACAGGCGCATCAGCTTTTCCGCCACCAGGCGCGCGCCGCGCTCGCCGTCGATGTCTTCGAGCAGCACGATGAATTCGTCGCCACCCAGGCGCGCCAGGGTGTCGCCGTCGCGCAGGCAGCCGGACAGCAGGTGCGCGACCTGCTTCAGCAGCTCGTCGCCGACGTGGTGGCCGAGGGTGTCGTTGACGTTCTTGAAGCGGTCCAGGTCGATGAAGATCACGGCCAGCTGGGAGCAAGCCCGGGCGGCCCGCACCATGGCGTGCTGCAGGCGGTCGTGGAACAGCAGGCGGTTCGGCAGGCTTGTCAGCGGATCGTGGTGAGCCAGGTGGTCGAGCTTTTCCTGCGATTCCTTGAGCTTGGTGATGTCGCTGAACACGCACACGTAATGCGTCACCATGTCCTCGTCGTCGCGCACCGCGGACACCGTCAGCCACTCCAGGTAGACCTCACCGTTCTTGCGGGTGCTCCAGATCTCACCGCGCCAGAAGCCGGTGTCCGCCAGGTCGCGCCACAGGCTGTCATAGAACTCGGGATCACGGCCGGCGCTGCTGGCCAGGTTGGCGCGGGTCAGGCCCGACTGCTTGCCGACCGCCTCGCTCTCGGTGTAGCCGGTGATCTGGGTATAGGCCGGGTTGGTGGCGACGATACGGCCATGCACGTCGATCACCATCACGCCATCGGCGATGTGCTCGAGCACCGTGGCGGACAGGCGCAGCTTTTCCTCGGCCTGGCGGCGTTCGGTGACGTCGGCATAGACCCAGATGCTGTCGCCGTCCGGGCGATCGGGATCCACTGCGCGGCCGCTCACCTGGCACATGAACAGGCTGCCGTCGCGGCGCCGGTACAGGTGCTCGTCGCTGAATTCCTTGCCGCTGGCGAGGACCGGGCCGCTGGCCGCGATCCCGCGCGCGTACATCTCGTAGTCCGGGAACAGCACCGAGATCGGCTCGCCGATCAGCTCCCCTTCCGCATAGCCGAACAATTCGTCGAAGCGGCGATTGGTCGAGACCACCCGCAGGTCGCGCTCCTGGACGATGCCGAACACCACGTTGTCGAGCACCGCGCTCTGCTCGGCCAGCAGGGCCTCGATGCGCATCTCGTTGTGTTTGCGCTCGCTGATGTCGGAGATGATGCCGTCGACCCAGAATGCGGCATCAAAGCCCTGCGCCACCGGCTGGCCGCTTTCCAGCACCCAGCGCTCGACGCCGTTGGCATCGACGATCCGGTATTCGACCTCGTAGGGATGGCCGGCCAGGATGGCGTCCTTCACCAGGCGCCGCTGCATGCGCCGGTCCTCGGGACAGATGATGTCGGACCAGATGTCGGTGGTGGTATTCATGAACATCTGCGCCGGATAGCCGCAGATGTCCTTGATGGCATCCGAGACGAAGTCGATGCTGCCGCCGGGACGGGCGCGGAACACGGCGCCCGGCACCTGGGTCACGATGGTGCGGAAGCGCTCCTCGCGCCGGCCGATGTCGGCGAACAGCTCGCGGATCGCGACCCGCATGCGGTCCATCTGCGCGCCCAGGCGCCCCAGTTCGTCGCGCGAGGACAGCACCAGCGGGGTGTCGAAGTCGCCGCGTGCGAGGCGGTCGGAAAAGCCGGTCAGGCTGCGCAGCGGCGCCAGCAGGCGGCGCTTGAGCAGGAACACGATCAGCAGCAGCGACACCGCCAGCTGCACCGCCAGCACGCCGGCATAGCGCCACTGCTTGGCGCGCAGTTCGTGCTGGCTGCGGCTGTCGTCCATCTCGACCAGCACGCGGCCAATCGGCTGGCCGTGCAGGACCACGCTGCGCTCGGCGCGGAACACGCGGCCTTCTGGGCTGCCCGCGGCGCGCTGGTCGAGGAAATCCTCACCGCCCTGGCCTGCTACCAGCACGTGCAGCACGGCCGGGTCGCGCATCACCGAGTCGACCAGCGATCGGGCGGCGTCGGCATTCATGTTCCACAGGGATTCCTGCATGCCGAGGGCGAGGATGTCGGCGTTGCGCTGCAGGGTGTCGTCGAGGTTGGCGCGCGCGGCTTCGCGCTCCTGCACGCCGACCAGGAAGTAGCTGCCGATCACGGCCGGCACCGCGAGGCCGCCGAGGGCCATCAACAGCAGCGCGCCGTACAGCGAGCGCCCGTACAGCCGCAGCAGGCGCAGGCGCCGCGCGCGCTCGGCGACACCGGACAGGAACCTTGAAACGAACATGGCAGACAGACGGCACCCCGGGAGAGGCGGTAGCTTTTCTTGTGGGTTTTAGTGAGCTGGTGTTAGCAGATTATGCACACAAAGTTGCCGCTAGTCAGCAATTAGTGAGGGTGGGAAGGCGCCGGGGCGCGAAGCGTGACCGTGCAGCCACGTTTCAGCCTTGCTATGATGCTGCCTCTATTATATGGATGGGAGTAAGAAACGATGAGTCTGTCGATGTACACCGCCTCGGTGCCGGTCTTCCGCCAGGTGCTGGGCAGCCTGGCCGCGATCCTGGAAAAGGCCGAAGCGCATGCCGACCTGAAGAAAATCGAACCGGACGCCCTGCTGAAGGCGCGCCTGTTCCCGGACATGTTCCCGCTGCTGCGCCAGGTGCAGGTGGCGGCCGATTTCGCCAAGGGCACGGTGGCGCGCCTGGGCGGCGTCGACGTGCCGCGCTATGAGGATACGGAAACGGACTTCGCCGGCCTGCAGGAGCGCATCGCGAAAACCCTGGCCTTCATCGACAGCGTGCCGCGCGAGGCGATCGAGGATGGCGAGAAGCGCGAGATCACGGTCGGCAGCGGGGAGAAGCAGCGCGTGTTCAAGGACGGCCAGACCTACCTGCAGCACTACTCGCTGCCGCATTTCTACTTCCATGCGACCACGGCGTACGCGATTTTGCGCCACAACGGGCTGGAAATTGGGAAAAAGGACTTTATTGGTAGCTTTTGAACGTCATTCCCGCGAAAGCGGGAATCCATACCGAGGATCCGAAGTCAGTATGGAGAAACGCTGAGGGATTTCCGAGGGACGGAATTCTGCCCCTCAGCATGGGTTCCCGCTTTCGCGGAACGACGCAATTCTATTCAGGTATTCCGGCGCGGGTAACCCTGCGCCAGGATCCGCTGCCACACGACTTCCTTCTGCTCCGCCGTCATCGACACCCAGTGGGCCACCTCGACCACGGTGCGGCCGCAGCCGCGGCAGATTTCGTCGAAGGTAGTCGAGCAGACCGCGACACAGGGCGTGTCCGGGCGTTCCGGGAATGGCGTTCCCATCTTATTAGCGGGCTGGTCCGACATCGAGTTTGTCCCAGCCTTCGTGGCCGAGCTGTTCCATCGTCTCGATATTCTTCTCGAAGATTGCCTCCGCCTCCGGGAAAGCTTCCACGGCGCGGTCGATGCTCTCTTCGCGCAGCAGCTGCAGGATCGGATACGGCGCGCGGTTGGTGTAGTTCGAGATGTCGTTCTGGTCGGTGTCGGCAAACTGGTAGTCGGGGTGGAAGCTTGCCACCTGCAGTTCGCCATCCAGGCTCATGTCTTCCACCGCGGCATCGGCCACGTCCAGGAATTCATTAAAGTCCAGGAAATCGTTCAGCACGAAGGGATGGATGATCAGCGTCGTGTCGGTCTTTTCCGGATCGGTATCCGACAGGTCCTGCAGCTCGTTCATCAGGGTTTCGAGCAGCTCTTCCGGGGTGCGCGCCGGCGACACCACATAGCGCACCTGCTCCTTCACATACACCGCCTTGGCAAACGGACACAGGTTCAGGCCGATGACGGCGCGTTCCAGCCAGCGGCGGGTGGCGGCGATGATTTCCTCATCATCCGCATTGAGGTTGGCAGTGCTCATGGTGCGTATTTCCAAAGTAACAAAAGCGCAGCGCGCAGAGACCGCATTGTACGCGCACTTTGCGTGCCCTCATAGATCGTCTGGCAAGCCGGGGTAACTTGGCAAGCACGGCAATCGCATCTGGTATTAGTTGGATTACAAGGTTTTCGCCTTATCGAAGTGACCACAAAGCGCTTTTACACGCCGCCCGAAAGCGGAAGAATTTCCTACATACCCCCAGGGGTATCTTTTTTGAAGCGCACGAATTTCCTATGAAAAATTGCCAGCAACTTAAGGATACCCATCAATAACTTATCAAAAAACAAGCAATCCTTGTCAAATTGAATAGCCAAGAAAATTTGTAACCAGACTGACTTATTTCTTGACTGACTCAGTAACTGGTCCGTACACTGCCCCCTTACTCGTCAGTCCTAACCGTTCCTGGACGCAACACTGGAAAGCTATGTACGAAACGACTCGCAACACCAAAGCCCTGGCCCTCGCGATCCTGTTGGCCCCCGCGATCAGCCTCGCTGCCGAAAGTGCCTCGAGCACGCTCTCGCAAAGCAACCCCGGCGTCAGCGCCGCAGCGCTTGCCAAAACCGCCCTGCCCACCTCCCTGGGCGCCGTCAAGGCTGACGACTACAAGGATCCGGACCTGTGGGCCCGCATCCGCAGCGGGTACGCGATTCCCGACGTCGACAACACCCTCGTTGCCAAGCATGTCCAGTGGTACGCCAGCCGTCCGGAATACCTGGCGCGCACCTCGGGCCGCGCCTCGCTCTATCTGTACCACGTGGTGCAGGAACTGGAAAAGCGCGGCATGCCGACCGAACTGGCGCTGCTGCCGGTGATCGAATCGGCCTTCAATCCGCAAGCCCTGTCGACCGCGGACGCTTCCGGCCTGTGGCAGTTCGTGCCGGGCACCGGCAAGGATTTCAACCTCAAGCAGAACATGTTCAAGGATGAGCGCCGCGGCGTGCTGGCCTCGACCGACGCCGCCCTCACCTACCTGCAGCGCCTGTACACCATGTTCGGCGACTGGCAGCTGGCCCTGGCGGCCTATAACTGGGGCGAAGGCAACGTCCAGAAGGCGATCCAGAAGAACCGCGCAGCCGGCAAGCCGACCGACTTCGAAAGCCTGGCCGAACTGATGCCGGCCGAGACCCGCAACTACGTACCGAAGCTGCAGGCGGTGAAGAACATCATCGCCAATCCGGCCCAGTACAACGTCAGCCTGCCGGTCATCGACAACCAGCCCTATTTCACCACCGTCGACAAGACCTCGGACATCGACCTGGCCGTGGCGGCCCAGCTGGCCGAAATGTCGATCGACGAATTCAAGGCGCTCAACCCGCAGTTCAAGAAACCGGTGATCACCGGCGAATCGACCAAGATCCTGCTGCCGAAAGAGAATGCCGAGAAGTTCCACCTGAACCTGGCCCAGTGGGGCCGCGCGCTGTCGTCCTGGACCACCCACAAGATCACGGGTGCGAAAGAGACGATCACCTCGCTGGCCTCGAAGTTCGGCACCACGCCGGAAGTCATCCGCCAGGCCAACAACATCCCGCCGCAGATGCGCCTGAAGGCCGGTTCGACCATCCTGGTGCCGAAGACCAGCACCAGCACCGCCTCGGACATCGCCGAGAACATCATCGACAACGCCCAGATCGCGCTCGAAGCCGATCGCGGCGACAGCAAGCGCAAAGGCCAGAAGCTCACCGGCGCCCAGCGCATCAAGGCGACCGCGGCGCATGCCGTGGCCGAGATCAAGAGCCGCGTGTCGGGCGGCAGCAAGCCTTCGGTACGAAGCAACGGCCGCAAGCACCGCTAAGCGTTTAAGCCGCACTGCAACATTCGCAACATCTCTCCACGGCCTGCACTTTTCGTGCAGGCCGTGCACGCTTTCCAATTCTGCGGTATGATGTCGTTTGTGCGTTGCAAAACGCGCCTGCGCACATTCCGCCGCGGCGACGCATCAGTAGTTCGACAGTAGTAGATCAGTAGTACAACTAGCAAGCTTCGCAAGCCCAGGTATCGTAGAAGGATACCTTTTCTAAAAGCCCTCCCGCCCTGCGTGCCACTTAAGTTCATTAAGGCACCGTCCCGGCGCAAAGCTTTTGTGCCGAAATTTCTTTCGTTTCTGAGTCATTTCGTATTGTTGGCCCGCGTTGCTATTTCGCGTTCCGCTCTTGAGTAGCGTAGCGCTCACCGTTTTATACCGAGAGTAAAGTACACAATGAGTTTTGAAGCACTAGGCTTACACACGTCCATCGTCAAAGCAGTGTCGGTTGCCGGCTATGAAAAGCCGACCCCGGTGCAAGAGCAGGCTGTTCCCGCAGGTATCGCTGGCCGCGACCTGCTGGTGTCCTCGCAAACCGGTTCGGGCAAGACCGCGGCATTCATGCTGCCGGCCCTGAACAAATTCGCCAACGAAGAAGCGGCCCCTGCCGGCCGTACGTCGGCACAGGAAGCCCAGGCGGCGAAAGCCCGTGGCGAGCGCGTCCGTTTCAAGCCGGCCCAGCCGAAAATGCTGGTCCTGACCCCGACCCGCGAGCTGGCCCTGCAGGTCACCAGCGCCACCGAGCAGTACACTTCCTTCATGCGCCGCATCCGCGCTGTGTCGATCCTGGGCGGCATGCCCTACCCGAAACAGATGCAGCTGCTGTCCAAGAATCCTGAAATCCTGGTCGCGACCCCTGGCCGCCTGATCGACCACATGGATTCCGGCAAGATCGACTTCTCCCAGCTCGAGATCCTGGTGCTGGACGAAGCCGACCGCATGCTGGACATGGGTTTCATCGAAGACATCGAAAAGATCGTCGCCGCGACCCCGGAATCGCGCCAGACCATGCTGTTCTCGGCCACCCTGGACGGCGTGGTCGGCAACATGGCCCGCCGTATCACCAAGGATCCGATGACGATCCAGATCGCCAGCGGCACCAAGCGCCACGAGAACATCGTGCAGAAGGTCCACTTCGTCGACGACCTGTCGCACAAGAACCGCCTGCTCGACCACCTGCTGCGCGACGAAACGCTGGACCAGGCCGTCGTCTTCACCGCCACCAAGCGTGACGCCGATATGATCGCCGACCGCCTGAACATCGCCGGCTTTGCCGCTGCCGCGCTGCACGGCGACATGCACCAGGGCGCGCGCAACCGCACCCTGGACAGCATGCGCCGCGGCCAGGTGAAGGTGCTGGTTGCCACCGACGTCGCCGCGCGCGGCATCGACGTGCCGACCATCACCCACGTGGTGAACTACGACCTGCCGAAGTTCCCGGAAGATTACGTGCACCGTATCGGCCGTACCGGCCGCGCCGGCCGCAACGGCATCGCCGTCTCGCTGGTGAACCACGCCGAAGGCATCAACGTGAAGCGCATCGAGCGCTTCACCAAGCAGCTCATTCCGGTCGACGTGGTCGAAGGCTTCGAGCCGAAGCGTTCGGCGCCGGCACGCAGCGGCGCCCGTCCGGGCTGGAAGCCGGGCGACGGCCGTAATGCAGGCAAGCCGGGCCAGCGCAGCTTCCACAAGCCGGGCTCGGGTCCGCGTGAAGGCGGCTACAACCGTGAAGGCGGCGGCTTCAATCGCGAAGGCGGCAGCTACAACCGCGATGCAGCACCGCGCGAAGGTGGCTTTAACCGCGATGGCGGTGGTTTCAAGCGCGAGGGCGGCTACAACCGGGATGCCGGCCACCGCGAAGGCGGCCAGCCGCGCCGCGACAGCGCCCCGCGCGAAGGCGGCTACCGCGGTTCGCACCCGCGCTCGGCGGACAACGCCCGCCGCACTTTCGGCGACCGTTAATCGTTCGCTGGCATAAGTCAGGAAAGGCTGCTTCAGCAGCCTTTTTTTTCGTCCTCGCCCGGGCGTTCAAAGCGCGCAGGTACGGAAACCCGCAAAGATATCGTCGCGCTCGGGCGTAAAGAAGTTGCGGAAATGCGGGCTACGGAAGCGCGCCGGCGTGGCAAAGGAAGCGCCGCGCAGGGTCTGGCGCGTGCCGAACCAGGGCGCCGAATACTCGAGGTAGCGGTCCGGCGCGAAGCCGGCGTAGGGCAGGAACGGCGACGCCGTCCACTCCCACAGCCCGCCCCACCTGAACCCAGGGTGGCCGGAGACGGCTGCGCATTCCCATTCATCTTCAAGCGGCAGGCGCCGCCCGGCCCAGCGGCAGTAGGCCTGGGCTTCGTGCAGGCTGAGGTGGCGCACCGGCGCTTCCGGCACCAGCATCGCGCGGCGGCCAAACAGCAGCTGCTCCCAGCCGCCGCCTTCAGCGCGACGCCAGTAGCGCGGTGCCTCGCGGCCTGAAGCCGCCAGCCAGGCATGTCCCGCCTCGCTCCAGTGCCGGAGATCGCGGTAGCCGCCATCCTCGACGAAGGCCAGATAGCTGGCGTTCGAGACCAGCGCCGCATCGATCGCGAACGGCGCGACGCGGCAGCTGGCTGCCTGCTTTTCATTGTCGAACACGAAGCCATACGACTGCTCGCCGCCGCGCACGAAAGCGCCGCCCGCAAACGCAATCTCCCCTGAAGGCGGCGGCGCCGGCAGCGCGCCCGCCATCCCGGATTGCAGCGGCACGCCCAGCGTCTGCATCGTATACAACAGCGCCTCCCCGTGCATGTCCTCGTGCGCCAGCGCCAGGCGGTAGGGATAGAGCGCGGCGTCCTCGTCCGGTTCGGTGTCCAGGCGCGCGAGGATCCGTTCCAGCACCTCTTCGCAGTAGGTCCGGATCGCGCCCGGCGCCGGCAGGTCGAGCGCCCAGCGCGTGCGGTGCGGCACCAGGCTGGAATCGAACCAGTCGTCGCCGCGCGCCAGCAGGCTGTGGCCGTCGGCATCGCCGGGGCGGCTGCTGCTGGCATTGCGCAGCACGAACCACTCGGCAAACCAGGCCGTGTGCCCGAGCTCCCACAGGGGCGGATTGATGATGGGCAGGCGCGGCAGGCGCGCGGCGTCCGCATAGCCCGCCTCCGCGAGAGTGTCGAACAGCGCCAGCGTATAATGCCGCGCATCCCGCAGCATGCCTGCCAGCCGGTCGGGTCCGGCGTGCCGGAACGATGCTTCATATTGGTTCATGCTGTCATTCTACGATTAACAAGCCGATGGCGCGCCCCCACATCCTCATCGTCAGCCCCGCCTCCGCACGCGAGAACAACGGCAACTGGCAGACCGCCAGCCGCTGGATGCGCTTCCTGGCGCCGCATGCGCGGGTCGCCATCGCCCCCGCCTGGCATGCCGGCGACGCCGCGCCCGATCTGCTGATCGCCCTGCATGCGCGCCGCTCCGCGGCATCGCTGGCTGCTTTTGCGCAGGCCTGTCCCAACCGCCCCAGCCTGCTGGTCCTGACCGGCACCGACCTGTACCGCGATATCCACGAAGACGCCGATGCGCAGGCTTCGCTCGCCGCTGCCACGGCCCTGGTCCTGCTGCAGCCGGCCGGGCTGGCCGAGCTCTCGCCGTCGGCGCGCGCGAAGGCCCACGTGATCTACCAGTCGGCGCCGCGCCTGCGCGCTGCGCGCCCGCGCGAGGGCAGCGCAGACATCGCCATGATCGGCCACCTGCGCGATGAGAAAGACCCGCTCACCTTCATGCGGGCAGCGGCGCTCGTCACGCATCCAGGTACACGCCTGCTGCACATCGGCGGCGTGCTCGACCCTGCCCTCGGCGAGGCCGCGCGCCGGACGGCGCACGAGAACCCGCGCTACCGCTGGCTGGGCGCCCTGCCCCACATGCCGGCGCGGCGGCAGCTGGCGCGCTGCCGCGCGATGGCGATCTGCTCGCGCATGGAAGGCGGCGCCAACGTGATCATCGAGGCCGTGACCAGCGGCGTGCCGGTGCTGGCATCGGATATCTCGGGCAATCGCGGCATGCTGGGCGAGGACTACGCCGGCTACTTCGCGCCAGGCGACGCCGCCGCGCTGGCGCACCTGATCGACCGCGTCAGCCTCGACGAACGCTTCCACAAAAAGCTGCTGCGCCAGTGCGCGGCGCGGCGCCGCCTGTTCGCCCCGGAACGGGAGCAAGCGGCCTTGCGCCAGCTGGTGGATAATCTCCTTTTACGCAATCCATAAAGAGCCTCACATGACTACTGCCGACCAAGCAATCAAACTGACTTCCTTCTCGCACGGCGGCGGCTGCGGCTGCAAGATCGCGCCCGGCGTGCTGTCCGAAATCCTGAAAAAGTCGACCGGCTTCCCGGTGCCGAAGGAACTGATGGTCGGTATCGAAACCGCCGACGACGCCGCCGTCTACAAGCTGAACGACGAGCAGGCCCTGATCGCCACCACCGACTTCTTCATGCCCATCGTCGACGATCCCTTCGACTTCGGCCGCATCGCCGCCACCAACGCGATCTCCGACGTCTACGCGATGGGCGGCACGCCGATCATGGCGCTGGCCCTGGTCGGCATGCCGGTGAACAAGCTGCCGCTCGATACGATCGGCAAGATCATCCAGGGTGGTGAGTCCATTTGTGCGGAAGCCGGCATCCCGATCGCCGGCGGCCACACCATCGACTCGGTCGAGCCGATCTACGGCCTGGTGGTGATGGGCCTGGTGCACCCCTCGAAGGTGAAGCGCAACGCGGACGCGCGCACGGGCGATGTGCTCATCCTCGGCAAGCCGCTGGGCGTGGGCGTGCTGTCGGCCGCGCTGAAGAAGGACAAGCTGGATGCGGAAGGCTACGCGGCCATGATCGCCAACACCACGAAGCTGAACAAGCCGGGCAAGGCGCTGGCGGAGCTCGCAGGCGTGCACGCGCTGACCGACGTCACCGGCTTCGGCCTGCTGGGCCACCTGCTGGAACTGGCGCGCGGTGCAAAACTCAAGGCGCAGCTCGACATGGCGAAGATCCCGCTGCTGCCGGGCGTCGAGCAGCTGGCCCACGACGGTTACTTTACCGGCGCCTCCGGCCGCAACTGGGATGCCTACGGCATGGACGTCGAGCTGGGCGCGAATGTCAGCGACACCCAGCGCGTGCTGCTGACCGACCCGCAGACCTCGGGCGGCCTGCTCGTGGCCTGCGATCCGGGCAGCGTCGACGAAGTGCTGGCCCTGTTCGCGCGCGAGGGCTTCGGCCACGCCGCGGTGATTGGGCGGATGGAAGCGGGCGAAGCAAAGGTGACCGTAAGCTGACCGATGAGCTAAACTTTCCGTAGCTTTTTTTCGATCACAAAAGAGAAAACAGGAGACGGAATGAAGAAGCGAATCAAGGCTGGCCTGCTGCTGGCCATCGGCAGCGCAGCAGCCGGCGCGGCACCTGCCGCCACCCAGACGGTCGACTGCGGCCGCCTGCTGGACGTGAAGAGCGGCACCTGGCAGGAAAAGGTAAGCATCACGATCGAGGACGGCATCGTCAAGTCGGTCGGCCCGATGACAGGCAGCGCCGGATCGCCGGACCGCGGCCACATCGACCTGTCGCGCCACAGCTGCCTGCCCGGCCTGATCGACATGCACGTCCACCTCACCAGCGAGACCCAGCCGCTGATCGAGGACTACCGCGACCGCCTCACCGCCGATGCGCCCGACCTGGCCTACCGTTCGGTGGGCTTCGCGAGCCGCACCCTGCTGGCGGGCTTCACGACGGTGCGCGACCTCGGCGCCCAGGATGCCCTGAACGTCTCGCTCAAGCGCGCCATCAACGCCGGCGCCATCCCCGGGCCGCGCATGTTCACGTCCGGGCAGGCGATTGCGACCATGGGCGGCCATGCCGACCAGACCAACAACCTGTCGCACCGCCTGAGCCATGCGATCGGCACGCCGGGCCCGATGGAAGGCGTGATCGGCAGCCCGGACGAAGGGCGGCAGGCCGTCCGCGCCCGCTACAAGGAAGGCGCGGACCTGATCAAGGTGACCGCCACCGGCGGCGTGCTGAGCCAGGCCGCCAGCGGCCAGAACTCGCAGTACACCGAAGACGAACTGCGCGCCATCGTCAGCACTGCGAAGGATTACGGCTTCCGCGTCGCCGCGCACGCCCACGGCGCCGAAGGCCTGAAGCGCGCCCTGCGCGCCGGCGTCGACTCGATCGAGCACGGCACCCTGATGGACGAGGACAGCATCGCCCTGTTCAAGAAGATGGGCGCGTGGTACGTGCCGACCATCTCGGCCGGCCGCTTCGTGGCCGACAAGGCCAAGGACCCGACCTACTACTCGCCGCTGGTGCGTCCGAAGGCCGCCGCCATCGGTCCGCAGCTGCAGGCCACCTTTGCCCGCGCCTACAAGGCCGGCGTGAAAATCGCCTTCGGCACCGATGCCGGCGTGTTCCCGCATGGGCAGAACGCGAAAGAGTTCGGCTATATGGTCGAAGCGGGAATGACGCCGATCGACGCCATCCGCGCCGCCACGGTCAACGCCGCGCAGCTGCTCGACCAGCCGGCCCGGCTGGGCCAGGTGGCGCCGGGCTTCGCCGCCGACATCGTCGCGGTCGAAGGCGACCCGCTGCGCGACATCCGCCAGCTCGAGCAGGTGAAATTCGTGATGAAGGAAGGCGTGGTCTACAAGTCGCTGTAGCCGCTACACCTGGAACAGGCCGGCGTCTTTCTCGGGATGGGTGGCGTCGGGATCGATGCTCAGCACGGTCCCGTCCGCGCCGAGGATGCGCGCCGGCAGCATCTGCAGCAGGTCGTAGCGCTTCTGGTCCGCGTACTGGCGCGAGCCGGCGAAGGCGGTCGAATGCGACAGCCAGCTCAGTTCCGCCTGCCCGCGCTCGAGCAGCGTGCCGCAGCACAGGCCCGACCCGTACACGCCGACGCGGTAGGACGGCTGGCCTTCGTTGGCGACGTACAGCGCGGCGTGGACGCCGGTGAAGTAATTGCTGATGACGCCGTCGATGTCGGCCTGGGTCGGATCGTAATCGACCGCAAAATAGATCGCCGAGCCGAAGGGCTGGCCGATCACCTCCTTCGCCATCCTGTAGGCCTGGGCACCGTCGGCCAGGCCCTGGGCGCGGCTGAAGAAGCCGGCATGGGTGCCGGAGGTCTCCCACACCACGCCGATCTTCATGCCGGCGCCGCAGAGCGCCCGCGCCTCGCCCAGCGACAGATTCTTGGACGCGTTGTTGCTGTAATAACGCATCGCGAAATCGTAGTTCTGCTCCCGCAGCGCCAGCGCGTGGCGGGTCAGCTCGATGGTCGTGTCGAGACCTTTCAGTACGGGCATGGCGCCTCCTCTTCAGTGCGGATCGGACGGCTGGGGATCGTCGTGCCCGTCGTGGTACTCGTGCGGCACACGCAGCGGAAAGGGCCGGCCCAGCGAGACCAGTACGCGCGCCAGGCCCAGCACGATGACCACCAGCGCAGCGAGGGCCAACGCGACCGGTATCGGAAAACCAGGAAAGAGGTTCTGGTCCATCTCATCTCTCGGTCAGAAGCGTGTAATTTGCCACTCTGGCGGCTTGCCCATTTGAGAGATCTCAACAATCTTTTGAGAAACTTATGCGTCGTAACCAAACGACAAGCCAATAAACGCTTGACACACCAAACAAAATTCACATAGAGTGAAGAAATGTTCTCCCAACTGCATCTATCGACTTCCCTACCGCTGACCGGCGCACTATCGCCGGCACAGCTGCTACTACGCGCCTAAAACACGCGTTGTCTCCCTCCCGGCTCCCGCCGGAACCCGTAGCCCAGGAAAGTTGTAAAGATGTTTGCCACGACCAAATTTACCACCAGTTTCACCATCGCCGGAGCCACCCTGGCGTCTGCCGGCGAACGCGCGCTGTCGCAGTTCTTCTTCCCGCTATCGCTATCGCTACCGATCGGTTGCCGGGCCTAGCGCATCGTGGCCCGTCCGGCAGCCCGCGCCACAGCTTTCGCCGAATTCAGTAACAGACCAAAAATCAGGAGCTTCGCCATGTTGACCAATCCCGCCGCCAAATACCGTGCCTTCCCCGCCGTCCCGCTGGCCGATCGCCAGTGGCCGAACCGCATCATCACCGAACCGCCGATCTGGATGAGCACCGACCTGCGCGACGGTAACCAGGCATTGATCGAGCCGATGAGCCCGGAGAAGAAGCTGCGCTTCTTCGAGAAGCTGGTGCAGATCGGCGTGAAGGAGATCGAGGTCGGCTTCCCGTCCGCCTCGCAGACCGACTTCGACTTCGTGCGTATGCTGGTCGAAGAAAAGCGCATCCCGGACGACGTCACCATCATCGTCCTGACCCAGGCGCGCGATGAGCTGATCCGCCGTACCGTCGAGTCCTGCGTCGGCGCCAAGCAGGCCATCGTCCACGTCTACAACTCGGTGGCGCCGGTGTTCCGACGCGTCGTGTTCGGCATGAGCCAGGACGAGATCGTGCAGATCGCGGTCAAGGGCACGCAACTGATCAAGGGGCTCGTGGCGCAGCATCCGGAAACGCACTGGGGCCTGGAATATTCGCCGGAGTCCTTCTCGACCACCGAGCTGGAATTCAGCAAGCGCATCGTCGACGCCGTCAGCGCCACCTGGCAGCCGACCCCGCAGAACAAGCTGATCGTCAACCTGCCCTCGACCGTCGAGGCCAGCACCCCGAACGTCTACGCCGACCAGATCGAATGGATGTCGCGCCACCTCGAGCGCCGCGACAGCCTGATCATCAGCGTGCACCCGCATAACGACCGCGGCACCGCCGTCGCCGCCGCCGAGCTGGCCGTGATGGCCGGCGCCGACCGCGTCGAAGGCTGCCTGTTCGGCAACGGCGAGCGCACCGGCAACGTCGATCTGGTCACGCTGGCGTTGAATCTTTATACCCAGGGCGTGCACCCGGGCCTGGACTTCTCGGACATCGATGCGGTGCGCCAGCTGGTCGAGGAGTGCAACCAGATCCCGGTGCACCCGCGCCATCCGTATGTGGGCGACCTCGTGTTCACCGCCTTCTCCGGCTCGCACCAGGATGCGATCAAGAAGGGCTTCGCTGTGCAGAAGAGCGACGCCATCTGGGAAGTGCCCTACCTGCCGATCGACCCGGCCGACCTGGGCCGCAGCTACGACGCCGTCATCCGCGTCAACAGCCAGTCCGGCAAGGGCGGGATGGCCTACCTGCTCGAGCAGGAATACGGCCTCGAACTGCCGCGCCGCCTGCAGATCGAATTCTCGCGCGTGGTCCAGCGCCATGCCGATGCCACCGGTACCGAAGTGGCAGCAAGCGACATCCACGCCCTGTTCGCCCGCGAATACTTCGACCAGGAGAACCCGTCCTACCGCTACGTCTCGCACCGCATGGCCGAGGACAGCGAAGGCGAACACCGCGTGGATATCGATGTCTCGGTCGAGCATGAACGCGTGACGGTCAGTCACCATGGCCAGGGCAATGGCCCGATCGACGCCTTCGTCAGCGCCCTCGGCCTCGACATCCGCCTGATGGACTACCACGAGCACGCGATCGGCTCGGGCGCCGATGCCAAGGCCGCCTGCTACGTCGAACTGCGCCTCGGGAACGGCCCGACCCTGTTCGGCGCCGCCATCGACAGCAATATCCTGACCGCGTCCTTCAAGGCCGTGCTGTCGGCGGTGAACCGCCAGATTGCGATGGCTGGCGAGCAGCCTGTAGCGCGCGCCGCCTGATGAGCGAAGGCGGTAAGCCGAAGCGCCTGCCGCCGCGGCTGGATTTGCAGCCGGCGGCGGTTCGCGAGCAGAAAGCCGCGCAGGTACGCGGCGTCGAATCGATCCAGTGGATGCGCGAGGCGATCCGCGAAGCGTCGCGCGCACTCCCTGCCATCACCAGGGTGCCGCGCGTCGGCAGGCTCGATGCCGCGGCCTTCCGCGCCCGCGCCGCCGAAGGCCTGCCCTTCCTGATGTCCGGCGTGGTGAAGCGCTGGCCCTTGTGCGCCCTGTCGCCGGCAGAAATGCGTGCGCGCTTCGGCGACGTGCCGGTCCGTGCGCGCGTGGGCGACTACGTGGCGACCGCCTTCGCGCCGGACCGCGCGATGCAGGACATGTCATTGCGGGACTATCTCGACATCAGCGCGGCACCGGCCAGCGACCTGCCGCCCTACGTCGGCAACCTCGAGCTGCGCGAATTGAACGGCATGTGCCACTGGCCCGCTTACTTCGAGAAGATGGGACCGCCGCGCTTCTGGCTCGGCCCCGCGCGCACCGTCACGCCGCTGCATTGCGACTACGACGACAATATCTTCGCGCAGATCTGGGGCAGCAAGCGGATCTTCCTGGCGCCGCCGCACCACGACGAATTCCTGTACACCCGCGAAGCGAATCCGGTGCTGTTCGGCTCACCCTTCGATCCGGAAGCGCCCGACTACGAAGCCTTTCCGCTGGCGCGCCAGGCGGCCGTCGCCGAGGTCGTGGTCCAGCCGGGCGACATGCTCTACGTGCCGGCCGGCTGGTATCACCAGGTGCGCGCGCTGTCCTTCTCGCTATCTTCGAACCGCTGGGCACGCGCCATGCCGCTGGCCTTGCAGGCGGCTTCCAGGGCATCCGCCAGCGCTTCGGCCTGACGGCCGGCGTCGAAGCCTGCGTAGCGGCGCGCGAAGGCTTGCGCCGCGTCCCTGTAGCGTCCATCTTCCAGCAGCATGCGCACGAGGGCCGGCCAGTCGCGCGGGCGGGCCAGCTCGTTGATGTTGATTCCCGCCCCCAGCTCGCGCACGCGGCGCGCCGTCAGGAAGGATTCGGTCGACTGCGGCATGAGCAGCAAGGGCCGCCCCGCCAGCAGCGCCTGCGACACCGTCGATTCGCCTGCATGGCAGACCACCAATGTGCATTCCGGCAGCGCCGCGTCCAGATCGACCGGCGTACGCGCCCAGGCGATGCCTGGTTCGGCCAGCGGCGGCTTGCCTCCGCCCGCCACTTCCGGTGAATAGCACAGCACGCGGCAGCCGGCCGCCTGCAGGCCCGCCAGCATTGCACCGTGCTCGGGGTGCGGACCGCTCAGGTAAGCGAACACCTTCGGCCCCTCACCCGCCGGCCACTGGGGCGCCATGCCCGCGGACGGCGCCAGGTTCGGACCGTACCACGTACTGCTTCCAAGCGGGCGGCGCCACGGATCGAGTTCGGGCCAGGTGCACAGCAGCGGCACGTCGCCCGCCAGGAGCCCGGCCGCATGCGCGAACTGCGCAGCCTTGTGGCTCGCCAGCACCTCGTTTGCGCTGTCCAGCACGCGCGCCTCGCTCGCCGCCATGCGCTCGCGCGGCACCGGCTCCCAATCGCGCAGCGGCGGCAGCGGCCGATCGCCCGGCGGCATGCTGAAGCCGGCGCCGACGGCCGCACTCGGGATGCCGAGACTGCGCGCAGCCAGCACCGCGCCGGGCGCATAGTCGCAGACCACCAGATCGGCCTTCGCCGCCTGCATCAACGCGCGCCAGCCGTCCACCAGGCCCTGTACCGCGCCGGCATCGATCCAGCCGCAGGCCAGCAGGATGTCGGCCAGGCTGGCCTGCGGCGGCAGGCCCTCCACGCGGTGCAGCCACAGCGGCGCCTGGAACTTGGGGACCTGGAGGTCGTGCAGCAGGCGCCGCGTGTGGACCAGGTCGCGCAGCGCGAAGCTGACGTGGTGGCCGCGCGCGATCAGCGGCAGCGCGAGGGATTTGAGGCGGCCGGCGTGACCGAGGGCGCCGCCGAGTTCCCAGCAGAGGAGGATGTTTGCCATGGGGTCAGGCGGGGAAACGCAGCCGGTACCAGGCGATGCCGACCAGCTCATAGACCGCATACCACGAGCGCCGCATGCCCTCGGCTTCAGGAATCCAGGCACCCAGCGAACGGGCCTGGTCGCCGAAGAACATCGTCGGTGCATCGACCACCTCCAGTCCCTCGCGCTCGAATGCGGTGCGCGAGCGCGGCATGTGCATGGCGTCGGTCACGAGCAGGATGCGCTTGACGCCGTCCTTGCGCAGGATCGCCGCGCTGTAGGCTGCATTTTCCGCCGTGTCGCGCGAGCGCGCTTCGATCCATTTGACCGGCACGCCGAAGTCCCCGCGCAGTGCGACCGCCATGGCATCCGCCAACGCATCGGTCTCCTGGCCGGCGGCCTTGGTGCCGACGCCGCCGGTGACCAGCACTGGCAGCCCGGTGCGCCGCTGCAGGTGCGCCGCATAACGCAGCCGTGCCAGCGCATAGTAATCGGGGATATCGCGCCCATCGTATTCGGGCGCATCCCGCAGGCGGCCGGCGGCCAGCACGACGATCGCCTGCGCCCCGGCGCGCTCGGGTTCCAGCAGGGGCGTGGTCATGCGCTCGAGCGGCCGCACTAACAGCGAGGCGCCCACATTCGTCGACAGGACCACGAGCAGCGCCAGTCCGGTACCGGCGACGATGCGCCCGGCGCGCGGCCAGCGGATCCAGAGGGCCAGGCCGATGAGGATCAACAGGAACAGGTTGGCTGGGGGCAGAACCAGGGGACGCGGTATGGCGTTGAGCAGATCGAGCATCGATTCGGGTCGGCGATGGAGGGCGGAAAAACGCATTGTAGCTTTAGAGCGCCTAACAAAACCGCCATGGCTGCGTTGAAGCACCTCGCCGTACATTTGTACTGTCTTCGTGGTCCGCCACTGCGGCGCAGCGCCTTGTCCTGACGGTTTTGTCAGGCGCTTTTACTGCTCAGACCTACGGCCGCGTCTCCATCTTCTTCGCCTCGCCGTTCGCCCCGCCCTGCTGCCCGACCCGCTCGTACTCGGCGATCACCTGCGCCCCGAACAGCAGCAGGGCCGCGCCGATCTCGAGGCTGAACATCACAACGATGGCGGTGCTCATCGAGCCGTACACGACGTTCACCTTGGACAGCGTCGAGAAGTACCACACCAGCACATGCCGCGCGACCTCCCACAGCAGCGCCGCGGTCACGCCGCCGACCAGGGCATGCGACAGCGACAGGCGCCCGACCGGCATCACCAGGTAGATGGAAGTAAGCACGAGGATCTCGCCCGCCAGGCCGAGCAGGTAGAGCAAGGCTCCCGACACCCCGACCAGCGACCATGTGCGGCCGAACAGCTCGACCGTCTCGGTGCCGATCACCTGCAGCGTGCCGGCCACCAGGGTCACGATCATCACGCCAAAACCCAGTGCCAGGATGTAGCAGTAAGGGAGCAGCGCCGAGACCAGGAAGTGGCGGCGCCGCACGGCCACGCGATGCACGAAGATCACGCTCATCGCATTCTCCAGCACGGTGAAGGCGAAGGAGCTGAAGAAGACCATGGTGGCGACCAGCACCCAGGTGATCAGGTCGCGCTCGTCGAGGAAGTGGGCGACCTCGGCGACGATGGCGCCGGACTGGCCGGGCAGCAGCAGCTCGAGATAGCGCCGCAGCGTCAGCAGCAGCTCGGCTTCGTTGAGGAAGTGCGACAGCACCACCACCACCAGCATCAGGAAGGGCACGATCGACAGCAGCGCGTAGTAGGCCACGGCGCCGGCCAGCAGCAGGCCCTGGTTGCTGCGGAAGGCTTTGACGACCCCCAGCGAGAATGCGAGCGGGTGGCCGAGGATGTAGGCGTTCGCGCGCCGGTTCAGGACGCGCAGACGCAGGCCGCTCACGCCCTTCATCTGGCCAGCCTGATCCCGCTGAACTGCCAGCGCGCCCCTGCCGGGAAGAAGTTGCGGTAGCTGGCGCGCGCATGGCCGTGCGGTGTGGCGCAGGAGGAGCCGCGCAGCACGTACTGGTTGATCATGAACTTGCCGTTGTATTCGCCCAGCGCACCGGCCGCCGGCGCATAGCCCGGATATGGCGCGTAGCTGCTGCTGGTCCACTGCCAGCATTCGCCGAACATCTGCGACAGGCCATCGCTGCCGGCCGCGCGCGGATGCAGGTCGCCGCAGGCGATCGCGACGTCGCGCGCGGCGAATTCCCACTCGGCTTCCGTCGGCAGGCGTGCGCCGCGCCAGCGCGCGTAGGCGTCGGCTTCGTACAGCGAGACGTGGGTGACCGGGCGTGCCGGGTCCAGCGGCTGCAGCCCGTGCAGCGTGAACTCCATCCACTGCCCGTCCACCTCGCGCCAGTAAAACGGCTGCTGGAGTGCGCCGCTGCGCACCAGGTCCCAGCCTTCCGACAGCCACAGGGCCGGGTCGCGGTAGCCGCCGGCGTCGACGAATTCCAGGTACTCGGCATTCGTCACCAGGCGCGAGGCCAGCTGGAAGGGCGCGACGTAGGTGCGGTGGCGCGGCAGCTCATTGTCGAAGCAGAAGCCGGGGCCGCGGTGGCCGATCTCGGCCAGGCCGCCGTCGAAGTCCAGCCAGGCCAGCGTGCCGGCCGGGCAGGATGCGGGCAGCGCCGAATCCAGGTAGGCCGGGTACAGGGGATTCTGCGCCAGCAGGTGCTTCAGGTCGGTCAGGATCAGTTCCTGGTGCTGCTGCTCATGCTGCGTGCCCAGCTCCACCAGGGCTGCGAGCTCGCGATCTTGCGGGGCATTCTGCAGCAGGCGTGCGATGCGGGCGTCGACGTCGCGGCGCCAGGCCAGCACTTCGTCGAAGATTGGCCGCGTGAGCAGGCCGCGCTGGGCGCGCGGGTGCTTGTCGCCGACGCCGTTGTAGTAGGAGTTGAACAGCACCCGGAAGGCTGGGTGAAAGGGCCGGTAGCCGGCTTCCCTCGGTTCGAGGATGAAGGTCTCGAAGAACCAGGTGGTGTGCGCCAGATGCCATTTGATGGGACTCGCGTCCGGCATCGACTGCGCGCAGCAGTCCTCGGGCGACAGGGGTTCGGCCAGGTGCACCGAGCGCTGGCGCACCTGTTCGAATTCGCGGGCCTGGCGGTGTTCGTTGGCGCCCATGATGACCTCAGTGCATGGCGCCCGGCCGGATCGCACGCGCATGGATCACGGCAAACCAGCCGCGCGCATCCTGCCAAATGCCGGTCGCCGCGAAGCCGGCCTGCTCCAGCAGGCCGACCGCATCGGCCGGGCGGTACTTGTAGCTGTTTTCGGTATGGATCCATTCGCCGGCCTCGAAGCGGCGGCCACTGCCCTCCCAGCTGACCTGCTGCGCGGTCCGCGCTTCCAGGTGCATCTCGACCCGGCCCATGCGCTCGTTGTAGAAGCCGTGGTGGCGCCAGGCGCGGATGTCGAAGTCGGCGCCCAGCAGGCGGTTGGCATGGCGCAGGACGTTCAGGTTGAAGGCCGCCGTCACGCCGAGGGCATCGTCATAGGCGGCATCCAGCACCGCGTGTTCCTTGGCCAGGTCGATGCCGATCAGGATGCCGCCATCCGGGCCGCACTGGGCGCGCACGCGGCGCAGGAAGGCCAGCGCGTCGTCCGGGCTGAAATTGCCGATCGAGGAACCGGGATAGAAGAACAGGCGCCGCTCCTGGCGCACGATGTCGGGCAGCTGCCAGTCGCCGCCGGAAAAGTCCATGCCGAGGGCGTTCATCTCGATGTGGCTGAAGCGCTGCTGCAGGCGCTCGACGGCGTCCTGCAGGAAGTCGGCCGAGATGTCGACCGGGACGTATTGTGCCGGATGCAGCAGCGGGAACAGGCGCGCCGCCTTGGCGCAGTTGCCGGCGCCGAGGTCGATCAGGGTGCTGCCGGTGCCGATCGCGCGTGCGATCTCGCCGCCATGGCGTTCGAAGATCGCCGCTTCGGTGCGGGTCGGGTAGTACTCGGGCAGCTCGCAGATCGCCTCGAACAGCTTCGAGCCCAGCGCGTCGTAGAGGAACTTGGGCGAGATGCAGGCATCGCGCGCGCGCAGGCCGGCCTCGAGTTCGGCCCGCAGCCGCAAGGCCTCGGCCGCGGTGTCGGCCGGGAGGTCGCGGGTGGCAAGGGCGGTGGCGTCGGTTGGATGGTTCAGCATCAGGGTCCCCGGGATGTTGACGTTTTTTCCATGATAGCCGAATTGGGAAAGGACCGTCGCCATGCTACAGTGGCGGTCTATGCTTGAACTCGTCGACCTCACCAAAGCCTACGGCGGCCGCGCCGTGCTGGATCATCTCTCGCACCGTTTCGCACCCGGCGAATTCGTCGCCGTGATGGGAGAATCCGGGGTCGGCAAGTCCACCCTTCTGAACCTGATCGCCGGCCTCGACACCCCGGATGCGGGCCAGGTCGTGGTCGAGGGCGTGCCGATGTCCAGCCTCGACGACGATGCGGCGACGCAGCTGCGCCGCAGCCGCATGGGCTTCATCTTCCAGGCCTTCCACGTGCTGCCCCACCTGACGCTGGAACAGAACGTGGCCTTGCCGCTGCTGCTGAACGGCGCTTCCGACACCGGCCGCGCGCGTGCCATGCTTGACGCCGTGGGGCTGCAAGGGCGCGGCGCGGACTTCCCGCGCCAGCTCTCCGGCGGCGAGCTGCAGCGGGTGGCGATCGCGCGCGCCCTGGTGCACCGCCCCGCCCTGCTGCTGGCCGACGAACCGACCGGCAACCTGGACCCGGAGACGGCGGACGGCATCCTGCACCTGCTGCGCGACGAGATCCGCGCCAGCGGCGCCGGCGCCATCATGGTCACCCACTCGATTGCCGCCGCCAACATGGCCGACCGCATCCTCGTATTGACACGTTCCGGATTGAAATTCGCGTAAGTTCCGCGCAGAAAGACGGAACTTATAAACTTTTAGTCATGAACAGTGCGTCAAGCTTGTCAAAGTCGTAGTAGCATTCCAACAAACCCACCCAGCATAAGCAGGTAAAAAGCAGCAAAATTACGGTCGGGCAATCTCTCCAAAACAAGTCGGTCTGTCTTGAATATTCATCCACCACGGAGGAAGTTCATGAGCGTACGACAGAAAAAACAGGAGCTGCTCGAGGCGATGCACCGCGCCCGCGCGGCCGAGCCGTCGAGTTTCGTCCCCAATCCCCTGCTCGACACCCTTATCACCCGCATGCAGCTGAAGAACGACGCGGAGCTGTGCCGCGTCCTCGAAGTACAGCCGCCCATCATCAGCAAGATCCGGCACCGCAAGCTGAACGTGGGCGCCACCATCCTGCTGCGGATGCACGAGAAGTCGAATATCCCGATCCGCGAGCTGAAGGAACTCACGGCCGAGGCGCGCGCGAACGCGGCGCCGACCCGGACGACGCACTGACCGGAAAGCGGCCGGCGCAAGGCGCCGAGGGCCCATGCAGCATGACGCTGCCGGGCCACTCGAGACCATGCCTGGCGCTTACTCGGCCGGCGGGCGGCCGGTTTTCAATTGCGGCAAGGCGCCGAGCACCGCGCGCAGCGAAGCGAGGTCGAGCTGGCCCAGCAGGGCCACGCCGACCCGCAGCAGCTCGCTCTTCTTGACCTCGAAGCCGGCTTTCAGGCAGGCCTGCTTGACGGCGCCGAGCACCGCGTATTCCTGTTCGGGCATGGTGAAGCTGTCGCGCACCAGCTGCGGACGTACGGTCTGCGTCTCGGGACGGGCTGCGCTTGCGGCGGCGCGGCCGGCACGCGGTTTTGCGGCCGGTTTGGCAGGCGCTTTTGCGGCCGCTTTCGCCGCCGTTTTTGCGGCCTTCGCCGCCGGCGTGACTGCGCGCTTGACCGCGGGCGTTTTGGCTGCGGCGGTTTTCACTGCGGCCGTTTTGCTTGCGGCCGGCTTCGTGACGGCCGGTCTGGTTTTAGCAGCGGCCGATTTCGCGGCAGCCGGCTTGCGCCCTCCCGCAGTGGTTTTTGCAGCTGCCCTGGCTGGCGCCTTGTCCGCCTTTGCTGCTGTTGCGCGCGCCGTTTTCGCGGCGGCGCCGGCGGCTGTTGTCTTCGCCATCCCGTGCTCCATCGTCAAACAAACCAAACAATATAGTCGATTTGGCGTCGTTTCGGAAGGACAGCACGCGTGGATCTCGCGCCCGCTCAAGCGTCCGCAGTGAGCGCCGCGTCCGTATCGGCGTCGGCGAACGCGATCGCGATCCTTGCGAATTCCCCTTCGATCTCGAAGAAGGCGTCCAGCACGTCCGGGTCGAAATGGCTGCCGCGGCCCTTGCGCATCACGTCCAGCGCCTGCTGGTGGGTGAAGGCGGGCTTGTAGACGCGCTTGCTGATCAGGGCGTCGTAGACGTCGGCCACCGCCATCAGGCGCGCAGACAGCGGGATCTGCTCACCCTGCAGGTTCTGCGGGTAGCCGGAGCCGTCCCACTTCTCCTGGTGCGAATGGGCGATCTCGCGCGCGAACATCAGGAAGCTGTTGCTGCCGCCGATGTGCTTCTCGACCAGCATGATGGTGTCGCGTCCGTACACCGCATGCATCTTCATGATCTCGAATTCTTCGCGGTCCAGGTTGCCCGGCTTGAGCAGGATGCGGTCCGGGATCCCGACCTTGCCGATGTCGTGCAGCGGCGCCGAGCGGTACAGCAGCTCGATCGCCTCGTCGCTGAGTTCAGCGGCAAAGCGCGGGTGGCTTTGCAGGTGAAGCGCCAGCGCGCGCACGTAGTTCTGGGTGCGGCGGATATGGTTGCCGGTTTCCTGGTCGCGCGTTTCCGCCATCGAGGCCATCGCCACGATGATCGCCTCCTGCATCAGGTAAAGCTGGGCAGTGCGTTCCTGCACCAGCTTTTCCAGGTTCTGGTTGTGGTCCTGCAGTTCGCGCCGCGCCGCGCGCAGGTGCAGCTGGGTGGCCACGCGGGCGAACAGGATCGGCGGGCTGATCGGCTTGGCGATATAGTCCACCGCGCCCAGCGACAGGCCCATGGCCTCGTCCTCGACCTGGTTCTTGGCGGTCAGGAAGATCACCGGGATGTCGCTGGTCGCCGGGTTCGCCTTCAGCTGGCGGCAGGTTTCGTAGCCGTCCAGGCCGGGCATCATCACGTCCAGCAGGATCAGGTCCAGGCTGGGTGTCGCGCCGGCGATCTGCAGCGCCGTGCTGCCGTTGTTGGCGACCTTGGTGTTGTACCGGTCCTTGAGAAGGCGCGACAACAGCATGATGTTGTCGGGCGTGTCGTCGACGATCAGGATGGTCGGTTTATCCGTATTCATTCCAGTCATGGGCTTTCCGCAGTGTCGGGCCGGGTCGCAGTCTGCGGCAGCAGCCCCCTGGCCTCTTCGAATTCGTAACGCGACAGGTGCTGCTCCAGGCGCGCCAGCACCTGGGACTCGAGTACGCCGGCCAGTTGCGCCCGCACGGCCTCGAAGTAATCGGTGGCGTCGCCCGAGAACTCGGCCAGCAGCTGCCCGAGCTGGGCCACCGCCTGCAGCGCGTCCGCCGGTGCCTCGCTGCCGGCGGCGTACGCAGGCGCGGCCGGCGCCGGGGCCGGCGCCGCGGGCGAGGCAAAGTAGTTGTCCAGCGAATGCATGGTGGCCTCCACCGCTGCCTGCAGCGCACGCACGCCGGCGGCCATGCGGGCGCGGTCGCTGGAGGCCATCGACAGGCCCTCCTCCACCGCCTGGGCCAGGGTCTGCAGCTCGCGCGCACCGATGTTGCCGGCCACGCCGCGCAGGGTATGGGCACGGCTGGCCGCTTCCATCCGGTGGCCGGCCTCGAAGTCGGCGCGGATCAAATTGCCGGCATCGCGCTGGGTGGCGCGGAAGCGGTCCAGCAGCTGCACGTACAGGGCGGTGTTGCCGGCCACATGGCGCAGGCCGAAGGCGGAATCGATGCCCGACAGGCTGGACAGGCCCGGCAGCGCTGGGCCGTCGCCCACTTCCGCCACCAGCGTGCGTGGCAGCGGCGGCGGCAGCTGCGAACCGATCCAGCGCGACAGCGTCGCATACAGCTTTTCCGGCTCGACCGGCTTGCTGACGTAATCCTGCATGCCCTCGCGCAGGCAGCGTTCGCGGATCTCGGCCAGCGCGTGCGCGGTCATGGCGACGATCGGCAGCTTGTCGAAGCGCGCATCCTTGCGCAATTCGACGGTGGCGGCATGGCCGTCCAGCTGCGGCATCTCGAGGTCCATCAGCACCAGGTCGTAGGCTTCCGGGCCGCCCGCCATGAGGAGGTCGAGGGCCTCGCGGCCGGTGCCGGCCACCTCCACCGCAACGTTCTGCGCCTGCAGCAGTTCGAGCGCGATCTGCTGGTTGACCAGGTTATCCTCGACCAGCAGCACGCGCGCTACGCAGTCGCCGGTTTCTTCGCAGCGGCTGCGCGCGTTCTGGGCGCGCGGCGGCGCGAACAGCGCCACCAGCGTATCGACCAGGGCCGACTGGCCGATCGGCTTGCACAGGAAGCCGCGGATGCCGGCGTTCTCCGCCTCCTGCTGCACTTCTTCGCGGCCGAAGGCGGTCACCAGCACCACCGACGGCGGCTGCCGCAGGGCCGGGTTGCCGGCGATGCGGCGCGCCAGCGTGATGCCGTCCATGCCCGGCATCTGCCAGTCGGTCAGCACCACGCGGTAAGGGTCGCCGCCGGCATCCGCGGCCAGCAGCGCGGCCTCGGCTTCCAGCCCGCTGGCGGCCGTATCGACCCGCAGCGGCAGCGCCTGCAGGGCTTCGCACATGATCTCGCGCGCCACTTCGCTGTCGTCGACCAGCAGCAGGCGCGCGCCATCCAGCTCGGGCGGCGCCACCGCCACACGTTCCGGCTCGCCGGACAGCGGGAATTCGAGGTCGAAGTGGAAGGTCGCGCCTTTGCCCGGGCTGCTCTTGACCTCGATCCGGCCGCCCATCAGGCCCACCAGCTGCTGCGAGATCGACAGCCCGAGGCCGGTGCCGCCGTACTCGCGGGTGGTCGAGCCGTTGGCCTGCTGGAAGGCGCGGAACAGCTTGCCCTGCTGCTGTTCGCTCATGCCGATGCCGGTGTCGCGCACCGAGAAGCGCAGCTTGACCCTGTCCCCTTGCATCGGACTCGCCGCGTTGGTATCGATGCGCATGCAGGACAGTTCCAGCTCGCCGGCGGGCGTGAACTTGACCGCGTTGTTGACCAGGTTGATCAGCACCTGGCCCAGGCGCAGCGGATCGCCGATCAGCATGCGCGGAATCGAGTGCGGGACGTGGAACAGGTATTCGAGCTGCTTGTCGGCCGCCTTCTGGCCGGTCACGCTGGCCACGTTCGCCAGCACGTCGTCGAGGCAGAACGGGATCTGTTCGACCTCGAGCTTGCCGGCCTCGATCTTCGAGAAGTCGAGGATGTCGTTGATGATCCCAA